>F21B_10001025_pt1 | contig 15255 bp, 16 predicted proteins | sample RepKananBrdUF21B_FD_10803 | JGI IMG/M metagenome (IMG submission 10803) | reverse complement strand
GCCTGGGCCCTTCCCCCCGCTTTCCCCCCCTGCGGCCCCTCCGGGCCACGGCATGGTCGGCGCTCCGCCGCCGTGCCTGTTCGCTCGCGGCTGACCTTCAGCCGCTTCGTTTCCGGTTGACCTGATCCAGGCTCGGGCTTGAACCCGACGCAGGCGCATGCCTGCGCGCCGGAATTCGACATTCCTTTTCGACAGGTGAGTGGTATGCCTTCAATGCAAGCCGCGCTGGCAGGGTCCGGCGCGACGGTGTTATTCGTGCTGCTGTGGAGCAGCGGTGCAATCTTTGCGGAGATCGGGGTGCAGCATGTCCCGGCGTTTGCGTTTCTGGTGGGGCGGTTTGCGCTGGCCTCGTTCGTGCTGGTGGGGCTGGGCGTTTGGCGCGGGCGATGGTGGCCTGCGCCGGGTACGCGGTGGCAGGTCGCGGGCACCGGTGTGCTGCTGACCGGCGGCTATGCGATCTGCTATCTGCTGTCGCTTGACCGTGGGCTGACGCCGGGGCTGTTGGCCACGGTGCTCGGTGTGCAGCCGTTGCTGACGCTGCTGGCAACGGAGCGCGCTTGGTCCGCGCGACGCATGGCGGGGCTGGTGCTGGCACTGGGTGGGCTCGCGCTTGTCGTGGGTGGTGCCAGTGCGCAGCAGGTGCCGATGGCGGGCCTCAGCTACGCGCTGGCCGCACTTGCCAGCATGACGGTGGGGGCGATCTGGCAGAAGCGCCTGGGCCAGGCGCCTATCGATGTGCTGCCGTTGCAGAACGCGGTGAGCCTGGTGCTGTGCGCGGGCTTTCTGCTCGCGCAGCCGCTGCCCGGTGCTTTCGTACCCAGCATGCCCGGTATCGTCGCCTTGTTGTCGATGGGCGTGGTCATGTCCGTCGGTGCGCAACTGCTGTTCTACCGGCTCATGCAGCGCGGCAACCTCGTCAACGTGACGAGCCTGTTCTACCTCGTGCCGGTGGTGACGGCGCTGCTTGACGATGTGGTGCTGGGCCATCGTCTTTCCGGTGTGGCGATGGCGGGGATGGGGATGATCCTGCTGGGGTTGGCGGCGGTGTTTCGCGCGCAGCGTTAGGTGAAGCGCGGCGGCTGCTTTCAGGCGGGTGCCTGGGGTAGCCGCACCGTCACCCGCAGCCCACCCGTTGGGCTGTTCGCATCCTCCAGTGCTACCTCTCCACCCAGCCGCTGCACCACTGTGCTCACGATCGACAGCCCAAGCCCCGAGCCGGTCGCCTCATTCCCGAGCACACGGTAGAACGGATCAAACACGCGCACACGTTCATCGGCGGGGATGCCGGGGCCGCTGTCCTGCACGGCAATCGACACCACGTGTGCCGCAGTCGCAATCGACAGGTCGATGCTGCCGCCGACGGGCGTATAGCGGATGGCGTTGTCCACCAGGTTGCGCACCACGACAAAGAGGTCGAGCTCACTGGCATGCACGTGGGCATCCGCCTCGGTGGTGACGCCCAGGTCCAGCTGCTTGGCTTCGGCCAGTGGCATCAGGTCTTCGAGCACGCTGCGGAAGATGCGCTGGACGGAGACGGTGCTCTCCGGCACGCCGGTGGCTTCCTGCGCGCGGGCGAGCGTGAGCAACTGTTCGAGCAGCCCACGGCTGCGCTCGATGCCTTGGCGCAGGGTTGCCAGGCGTTCATGGGCATCGGCAGACATGGGTGCCTGCCCCAGCCGTTCGGCCTGTAGCGAGAGCGCCGTGAGCGGCGTGCGCAGCTCGTGCGCGGCATCGGCCACGAAGCGGTGTTGCGCTTGCATCGATTGCCCCACGCGCGCCAGCAGCCGGTTGATGGCCACGACGAAGGGCCGCACCTCGTCGGGTACGGCTTCGGGCGCAATCGCGTGCAGTTGGCGCTCGTCGCGCTGGTCCACCTCGTGCGCGAGGCGCTTGATGGGCGCGAACATCTTGCGCAGCACGTCGGCCACCGCCAGCAACAGGATCGGTGCCAGGATCAGGAACGGCATCAGCGTGCGGATGGCGCTGTCGCGTGCGGTCTCGTCGCGCACGGCGGTTTCCTGCGCCACGGCAATGCGCTGGCCGTTGTCGAGGGTGCGCACCCACACGCGGTATTCGCGCTTGCCGGCGTGCGCGGTCTGCATGCCGTCCACCAGGTCAGGTGGAAATGCCAGACGCGGTGCAGGTGTGCCGGCCGCAACCGTGCCATCCGGGCCGGGCAGCACCTGCACGATGACGCGGGCTTCCTGATCGGAAACGGGTGGCGCGCTTTCGGGACTCGTGGGCGGCGCGGGCAGATGCTCAGGGTCGAACATCGCGCCCACCTGGCGCAGCACGTCGTCCTGCAGTTCATGGGCCTCGCTAAAGGCGGAGACGAACGCAAAGCCGCCCGCCAGCACCGCCACGCCGATGATGATGATGGAGAGCCACAGCGACAGCCGTCGCTGCAGTGATGCCCTCACCCACCCTTGGACACCATCCATCCCACGCCCCTGATGTTCTTGATGGCCTCCGCACCGAGCTTCTTGCGCAGCGCGTGGATGAGGAATTCGACCGCGTTGCTGGCCACTTCGTGGCCCCAACCATAGATGCGCTCTTCCAGTTCCGAGCGCGAGAGGATGGCGCCCGGGCGCAGCATCAACGCCTGCAGCAACGCAAACTCGCGCGCCGACAGGCGCACCGCTTCGCCATCGCCCATGCGCGCTTCATGCGCGGCAGGATTGAGCGTGAGCAGGCCATTGGTCAGCACCGGGCTGGCAGCCCCGCCCTTGCGGCGCAAGACGGCGCGCATGCGGGCCAGCAGCTCGACCATTTCGAAGGGCTTGAGGATGTAGTCATCCGCGCCGCCGTCCAGGCCGCGCACGCGCTCGTTCACGGCATCGCGCGCTGTCAGGATCAGCACCGGCACCGGGTTATCGCGGGCGCGCAGCGCGCTGAGCACGGCATGGCCATCCTTGCCCGGCAAGCCAAGGTCGAGCAGCAGTACGTCGTAGTGTTGATGCGCGGCTACGTCCAGCGCGGTCTGGCCGTTGCGCACCCAGTCCACCGCATAGGCGGCATCGCGCAGCGCGGCATCCACGGCCGCGCCGATCATCGGGTCGTCTTCAACAAGGAGAACGCGCATTCGGTTTCTGGTGGTGGCTCAAGCAGATTGCATGGCACCGCGCCGCGCCTGCCAGCTCGTATAGCCGATGGTGATGAGCAGCGCCGCCAGCAGCACCGCCGATGCGCCCGCCGTGCCCAGGTTCATGCCGCCCGCGCTGATCGGCTTGGTCAGCAGGTCACCGCCCGTGGCGCCCAGCGGCCGTGTCAGCACGAAGGCCATCCAGAACAGTCCCACGCGCGAGATGCCGGTCAGATAATACGCCGCCACGATCAGTGCAATCAGGCTGGCAATCAGCAGCGCCCCACCCGCAAAACCCAGCCCAGACGAATCCGCCAGGAAGTCGCCCAGCGCCGTGCCCAACGTGTTGGACACGAGGATGGCGCCCCAGTACAGCAGCTCCTGCTTGCCGCTGCGCACGTTCGCGATCGACAGCGATTTCTGGCTCAGCTTCCAGTAGACGAGCACCGCACACAGCAGGCTGGCGAGAATGGTCGAGCCGGTGGCGTAGCCCAGGCCCAGCGTGCGGTCCATGAAGTCCGACAGTGTGGTGCCGGCCGTGCTGGTGGAGAGAATGACCGCCCAGTACAGCAGCGGGTTGTACGTCTTGCTGCGCAACTGCGCGCCCAGCGTGATGAAGAAGATGCCGAGCAGCAGCATCGAGCTGGCCGCGTAGCCGACCTTGAGCGTCATCGAGAGCAGGTCGCCGGCGGTTTCGCCCAGGGTGGTGGCGCAGATTTTCATGATCCAGAACGCCAGCGTGATCTCGGGCAGTTTGCTGGGGAGGGTGCGGGATGGGGTCATGCGCGTGTCCTTAACGGGAGGCAGCCGAAGAATCGTGTGTGGCGTCTGCTGCGTGCTCCAGCGCCGACAGGTAGGCCACGAGCCCCACGACCACCGCCAGGAATAGCGCGTTGACGGCACCTGTGCTCAAGCCCAGGCCACCGTTGGCCTCCGGCTGGGCGAGCAGGTCGCGGCAGGCGGCGCCCAGCGGGCGCGTCAGCACGAAGGCCCACCAGAACGCGGGTGCAGCGCCCACGCCAAAGCCAAAGCGCGCCATGGCCGCCACGGCCACCAGCACGCCAAAGCCCAGTGCCGATTGTGCGTAGCCCAGGCGCAGGCTTTCGATCAGCCAGTCGCCGCATGCGGTGCCCAGTGCAAAGGCCAGCAGTACCGCGAGCCAGTAGAGGCGCTCGCGCACGGGGGTGTCGACGGCATCGAGGGCGAGCGTGCCTTCGCGGCGGCGCCAGAGCACCAGCGTGGCCAGCAAGGCCACTGACAGCACCACGGTCGATGCCCCCGTCGGCAAGCCGGCACGCGCAATCAGCAGATCCACGACGAGCGTGCCGAACACGCTCGCCAGCAGCGCCGTGATCCAGTACAGCCACGGCAGATAGCGGTGCGTGCGGAGTTGCCCCGTCAACGCCGCCGCAAACAGCGCGCCCATGACGGCCGTGGTGCCGCCCAGCCCGAACTGCCAGCCAAGGTTGAGTGCATCGGCCGCGGCTGCACCCACCGTGGTGGCCATCATCTTGATGACCCAGAACAGGGCGGTGACTTCGGGCACCTTGTTGCGCCGGCCGTGGTGTGATGCGGCGTCCATATGGGAGACGGGGATGGGGAGATTCCACCGCAGTCTGCGGGGCCAGACTTAGATGCCCCATAGCCCCTGAAAATGGCCGCGCAATATGGTGTTACCGCGTCACATGCGTGCGGCACAATTGCCAACCGATTCTGCCGGCCTGTCTTCCTTCATCCCACCGAGAGGAATTGCCATGGTGACGCTGCTCTTGAATGCCCCCGCCCCCGACGAACATGCCGCGCAGACCCGCTTTGGCGGACGCCCGCTGGTGCCGGCCGATGCCCCCTTCACGTGGCCGTGTTGCGCCGCGTGCGAGCAGCCGATGCAGTTTCAGGGGCAGATTGGTGTGGAGGCCACGGCCGAGCATCCAGCCGGCTTGTTGCTGGTCTTCATGTGCCAGAACGACCCCGGCTGCTGTGACGAGTGGGACCCAAACGAAGGCGGCAACCTTGCGGTGTTTGTCCCGGCGGGTGCCCTCACGCTGGCCGAGCCGCCCGCCGAGGGCCTGACCCTGCGCGAAACCACGAACGGCGCACGCACGGAAACACAAGATGCGGAAGACTACGAAGCCGCCCGCCGCCAATGGTGCGAGCGCACCGGCCAGCCCGGCTGCCAGGTGATCGGCCAACTGCACGGTGCGCCGTCCTGGCTACAGGCGGATGAGACCCCTGGCTGCCCCGCCTGCGGTGCCCCCATGCACCTGACCGCGCAGTTGGAGGAAGGCCCCGACGCGCACACCGCCATGAACTTTGGCGGCGGCTGCGCCTACCTCTTCCAATGCGCCAAGCACGCGGGGCAGGTGAAGTTCCTGTGGCAGTGCTGACGCGTTAGCGCAAGCGCTTGCTGGGGGGCTTACTGGACCAGACGGCGCAGCTTCCATTCCCCGCTCGGTTGCTTGCACAGCCAGGCCGTCCATTGCTCCTTGCTGGAGCCGCGCGTCAGTTCGCTCTGCAGGCGTCGGCAGGCTTGGCCGGCGTCGGTCTTGCTCTCCAGCGGCGTGATGGTGGCCTCGATGGCCGGTTGCTTGCCCTTGGCAGGCCACGTCCATTGCGCGGGTGTGTTGTCCGCAGTGTTGACCAGCACACTGCCGATGGCCTTGGTGAACGACTTCACCTCCGTCTCGCTCATGGACCCGATGATGGTGCTGGCCAGCACATTGCGGAAGTACGCGAACGACGGCGTGGCCGCGGCAAGCAGCGCGGCGCCCGTCAGGGCGAGGGCAAGACGACGGGCAGGAAGGTGGCGAAGCAGCATGGCGTGTCCTTAGGATGTGACGAAAGGTGCCTTCATCCTAGACCATGCTGCACCGCCCGGTTGTGACAACCGTCAGCCGTCCTATCACCCGCCCAACTTGTCGAGCAGGCTGTACCACGCCACGCCGGCCGCAATGTAGAAGCGCTGCAGCCCATGCAGCGGGATCGGCGTGATGGGCGACACGGGGTACGGAAACGCCTCCCCACTGCCCGACAGCCGCGCAGCAATGTGCTGGCCCAGGCTGGTGCACAGCGCAATGCCGCGCCCGTTGCAGCCGAGCGCCATCGTCACGCCCGGCGCGGGTTCGTGGATGTGCGGCATGAAATCCCGCGTGATGGCGATGCGGCCGGCCCAGCGGTACTCATACTCCAAGGGCCCCAGCTGCGGAAACAGCAGCTCCAGCGAGCGTTCGAGGTGTGCAAAATCCTGCGCGTGGCGCGGCTCGGCAAAAAAGCCGCGTCCACCCATCAGCAGGCGCCCGGCTGCATCTTTGCGGAAGTACAGCAGCAGCCGTTGCGAGGTGGAAGCCGTCTCGCCACGCGCCAGGATGGCTTGCGCATCCGCCGCCCTGAGCGGCTTGGTTGCGACGATAAAGCTGTTGGCGGAAAGCACTGTCTGCGCCAACCCGGGCCACAGCGGGCCGGTGTAGCCGTTGGTGGCAATCACCACGCGCTGGGCGCGTACCAGGGCGCCCGCGCTGGTGGTGGCAATCCATTGCGTGCCCTGCCGCTCCAGCGCGGTGACGGCAGTGTGACCGTGCACGGCGGCGCCCGCTTGCTGTGCAGCGCGCACCAACCCGCGCGCATACCCCATCGGCTGGATGGCACCGGCACGGCCGTCGAGCCACGCGCCCGCAAACGCCTCGGTGCCGACACGGCGCGCGACGGCGGTGCGGTCGAGCACTTCCACCGATACGCCGCGCTTCTCCCATTGCCGTGCGCGGGCATGCAGCGCCGGCACGGCCTTGTCGGAGTACGAGAGCTGCAGCCACCCCGCGCGCACCGGCTGGCAGTCGATCTGGTGCCGCTCGATCAGATCGAACACCAGATCGGCGGAGCGCGAGACGGCGTCGATCAACGGCTCGGCGCGTGCGGCGCCGAACAGGCTCACCAGTTCATCGGGGTCATGCTTGAGCGTCGGGTTGACCTGCCCGCCGTTGCGACCGGAGGCACCCCAGCCCGGGTCGTTGGCTTCCAGCACCGTGACCTGTGCGCCGCGCTCGGCCAGATGCAGCGCGGTCGAGAGCCCCGTGTACCCACCGCCGATGACGAGCACGTCGGTGCGGGTCGAATCCAGCAACGGCGGCGTGGGCGGTGCAGCGGGTGCGGTGGCGGCCCACAGCGACGGCGGCAACGGCTCGCCGCCGACAGTACCGGATGCGATATCGAGTTGCGGCAGCGTCATGGCACAAGGTCCCCGGCCGGCGAGTTGGCCACACTGTCTGCAGGCTTATGCAATACGCGACGCAGAAAGTCTTGCGTACGCGGCTGACGCGGCGCGCCCAGCACCTGTGCAGATGGCCCTTCCTCGACGATGGTGCCGCTGTGCAGGAAGCAGACGCGGTCGGCCACCTCGCGCGCAAAGCCCATCTCGTGTGTGACGACGATCATCGTCATGCCTTCGCGGGCGAGTGCGCGCATCACCTCCAGCACATCGCCGACAAGTTCCGGGTCGAGTGCAGACGTGGGCTCATCAAACAGCATGGCCTCGGGTTCCATCGCCAGCGCACGGGCAATCGCCACGCGCTGCTGCTGGCCGCCGGAGAGCTGGTTCGGATACGCCTGCGCCTTGGCGGCCAGGCCCACCTTCTCCAGCAACGTCATCGCCTTGGCACGCGCCGCGTCGGGCCGTTCACCTTTAACGTAGACGGGGCCTTCCATCACGTTCTCCAGCACACTGCGGTGCGGGAACAGGTTGAAGCGCTGGAACACCATGCCCATGCGGCTGCGCAGCGTGTGGATGGCTTTGCTGTTGCGGTCCACACGCTCGCCAAACGCGCGGATCTCCCCACCGTCGTACGACTCCAGCCCGTTGATGCAACGCAGGACCGTCGACTTGCCCGAGCCAGATGGGCCGATCAGGCAGACGACTTCGCCCTTGTCCACGTGCAGGCTCACGCCGCGCAGCACGTGGTGGTCCCCAAAGTGCTTCTGCAGATCACGGATCTCGATCATCGCTTGGCCCTCCCTGCGCCCATGCGGTGTTCCAACCGGCGCAGGCCATACACCAGCGGCAGGCTCATCACCAGATACAGCAGCGCCACCAGCGTGTAGACCGTCATGTTCTGGAACGTGGACGACGCAATGAGCTGCCCCGCGCGCGTCATCTCTGCCACCGTGATGGTGGACACCAGTGATGAATCCTTGAGCATCATCACCAGCGTGTTGCCGTACGGCGGCAGTGCAATGCGAAACGCCTGCGGCAGGATCACGCGCCGCATGATGAGTGCGCCGCGCATGCCCATTGCCTCGGCGGCTTCACGCTGGCCGGGGTCCACCGCCTCGATGCCGGCACGAAAGTTCTCGGCCTGATACGCGGAATACGCAATGCCCAGCCCGATCACGCCCGCCTGGAACGCGGTGAGCTGAATGCCGATGTCCGGCAGCACAAAGTAGATGTAGAAGAGCTGCACGATGATCGGCAGCCCGCGAATGACGTTGACGATGGTCGCCCCCGCCGTCGACACGGCCTTGATGGGCGACAAGCGCATCAGCGCCAGCGCCAGACCAATCACGCTGCTGAGCAGGAACGACAGCACGGTCACCTCCACCGTGACCATCGCCCCCTGCAGCAGGATCGGCAGGAACTCCTGCGCGTGTTCAATGAACGTTGTAACACTCATGGCGCATCACCTGTCCGTGTCGTCAGCGTCAGATGCCCCACTTCTTCACGATGGCGTCCAGCGTGCCGTCGGCCTTGATCTTGGCGATGGCCTTGTTGATGCGGGTGAGCGTTTCGGTATCGCCCTTGCGCACCACCAGGCACACATCGCCCACGTTGGCGGGTTTGTAGTTGGGCGCGAGCTTCACGCCTTCAAAGGTTTTCTGGCGGATCTGGTACGCGATGATGGGCTGATCGCCCAGGCCGGCCTTGATGCGGCCAAGCGCCAGGTCACGCGTCATGTCGGCCACCGAGTCGTAGCTGCGCACTTCCTTGAAGATGCCCTTCTTGTTGAGCATGTCGAGGAACACCGTGCCCACCTGCGCGCCCACCACTTCGCCCTTCAGGTCATCGAGCGTGGCGTAGTTCTTGGCGTCGTCGGCCTTGACGATCAGGCCCTCGCCGTACGAGTACACCGGGTCGGAAAAGTCCACCACCTGCGCACGCGCCGGCGTCTTCAACATCGCCGCCGAGATGATGTCGATCTTGTTGGACGTGAGCGACGGAATGAGCGCCGAGAACACCGTCTGCTGCACGTTCACGTTAAAGCCGCCGGCTTTGCCCACGGCAGTGACGGTGTCGACCATCATCCCCTGGATGGAATTCGTCTTCACATCGAGGAAGGTGAACGGCACACCCGTGGCCGTGGCACCCACGTTGTAGGTGTGCGCACTACCCTGCGCCCAGGCGAACGATGCGGTGCCGAGCATGCACAGAACGAGTGCGGCGCGACGGAAGGTGGTGACAACAGACATGGCAATCCTCCAGGCAACGGAAAAAGGTGCACCCCGAACGCGCATGTACGGGGACTGGCTCAACGTGATGCAATGCTTGTGCCAATATTCGAACGCACAGCATCGATATATAACTATGGAAAACCACTAATCGACGTATGTGAATCGATATGCGATTCTTTGGGTGTTCCAAGACCACGCACAAGCCACTCAGGCGCCACTTTCATGACTGACACTGACGACGCGCCCAACCTGCTGTTCAACCAGTCGCTGGAGAAAGGGCTGGCCGTGCTGGGCGCCTTCAACGCGCAGCGCCGCACCATGACGATTGCCGAAGTGGCCGCCGCTGTGGGCATCAATAAAAGCTCGGCGCAGCGCATGGTCTACACGCTGGAGCAGCTCGGCTACCTGCGCAAGCACCCGCAGACGCGCCGTTACCAGCTCACCCCCGCGGTCATGAAGATCGGCTTCAACTACCTGGCCGCCGACACGCTCATCGATGTGGCCAACCCGTTCCTCTCCGAGTTGACCAAGGTGACCACGGAAACCTCCTGCCTGACCGAGCCCGACCAGGACGAGATGGTGTACGTCGCCCGCTTCGTGAGCGCGCATTTCGTGCCGGTGCACATGCCCATCGGCAGCCGCATCCCGATGTACTGCACGGCATCGGGCCGCGCCTACCTGGCCGCATTGCCCGTACCTGAGGCACAGGCCATTGTCGAGAAATCGCACCGCGTTGCGCACACCATGCATACGCGCACCGAGGTGGCCGACATCATGGAAACGCTGCGCGAAACCCGCCAGCGCGGCTACGCCATCAACCGCGAAGAACTGTTCCTGGGCGACATGACCATCGCCGCGCCCATCGTGAGCGGCAACGGGCGGGCGCTCGGGGCGATTCACCTCGTTGCACCCACCGGGCGTTGGACGCCGGAGGAGATGGAGAACAAGCTGGGGCCGGCGCTGCTGCAGTCGGCGCGGGCGATCTGTACGTCGGTGCGGGCGTTGGGGTAAGGCAGCGCCGCGCAAAGCCCGGCACAATGCACGCACCCTTGGCCGTTCCGAACATCACAATGACCCTCCCGCTGCTCAACGACTTCCCCCTGCAGGCCACCGACAAGCTCCGCTACGGCGACACCGACCGCCAGGGCCACATCAACAACGCCGTCTTTGCCACCTACCTGGAAACCGGCCGCGTTGAACTGCTCTTCAATCCCGACAACCCGCTGGCCGCACCCGGCTGCGAGTTCGTCATCGCGCAGCTTGTGCTGGACTTCCGCAACGAGATCCTCTGGCCCGGCTCGGTGCAGATCGGCACGCGCGTCGCGCACATCGGGCGCAGCTCGGTCAAGCTTGAGCAGGCCATCTTCCAGAACGGCCGCTGCGCTGCGACCTCGCAGTCGGTGATCGTGCAGATCGACGTCGCCACGCGCCAATCGGCGGCGATTACCGATAGCGCACGGGCACGACTGGCCGCCCTGGTTGTGACCCCGGCCGGCGCGGAAACCGAGTAAGCGAACGCGCGCTGCGTGACGCCCGGTCGACGCAAACGACAGCGCGCGAAAATTTTTAACTTTGTTTGCGCTTCTGTCACTCGCCGGTGGGAAGATGGCTCTCCCTGTTCAAACATGCGGAGGTGACCATGGGACTGTTGGATGAAGTGGGCAAGATCGCCGGCGCCGTCGCCGCTGTTGAAGCCGCTGAAAAAGTCGATCCGGATGCTGGTCTGTTGACCAAGGGCATCGCCGCCATTGCCGGTTTCAAGGGCGCGGGCGCACTGGAAGAGATGGTGGAAAAGAAAGACGAAGCCAAGGCCGATGGCGCCGAGGCTGCTCCGGAAGATGGGGCTGCGCCGCAGGCTTGATGCGCTTGCAGGCTCGAAAGGATTTGGGGAACCCCGCCGGTTGGCGGGGTTTTTGTTTGTGTAGAGACGGTCTCTAACAGTGCCCTGCGACTAGCTATATTGCGTTGCGTTTAACCGCTCAAGCCAGTCGCCGATATCCGGTACGCACAAGCGAAGCCTCAAGCCATGCACCTCCGCGAACCCCGCAATAGATGTTCTTCACCAGAAAAAGGAGCGCCGCAACCATAGGCTGTCCCAGGGTCCACAGCAGTCCAGCGGTGGCGTCAATAGCGGTCAATCGGCCACCCTGCTCGACCAAGCCCTCTGAGAATGCCCAGAACGTGCCGCACGCAAGAGCGGGCCAGTGGAGGCCGGTCTTGACCTTGCGTTCCGAAAGGACGGGGTGAATGTAGGTGTGTACGGGCACTGCTGTGCGAGGTGGTTGAGAGAAAGCCGCGCACATTCTCCGAGCCTGGGTTGGGGAAATCAATCGCCCTCAGTGGGGGCGTCAGGGTTCGGGGGCGGGGAGTCTTCGTAAGCTCGCTCGGCGAGCTATTCGCTGGCCAAAACGGCTTCCCAAGAAACGCCATGCAGTGCCCTGTGGCATCCTGAGCCCCGCAGATTTCTGACGCAATCCAACGGGAGCTGTCTTGAAGATCGACCACATCGCCTTCGCTGCGCAATCTCTCGACCAGGCGCGCGCGTATGCTTTGCAGAGGTTCGGCGTGAAGCTGCCAGCCGGCGGCAAGCATCCCTTGATGGGAACGCACAACCTGGTGACGCGGATTGCGCCGGGCATCTTCCTCGAATTCATTGCCATTGACCCGGAGGCGCCTGTGCCAAACCGCACCCGCTGGTTTGCGCTGGACCGCCTTATGCAGGAAGGCAAGCTGGAAGACGGGCCCCGATTGTTCGGCTGGGTTGCCAGCCTTCCCGGTTTGGCGCGCAACGCGACCGATCTATCGCAACACGAGTTGCTTGAGGTATCTCGCGGTGATTTGCGATGGCACTTCTTTCATCGCAAGGATGGCGAGGCAGAAGCCGGTGGATGCCTGCCGGCCATGATCGACTGGGCCGGAGGCAAAAGCCCCGTCGACAACATGCAGGATGTCGGCCTCCACCTGAATCAGTTCCAGCTCGCCCATCCGGAGATGGCCGCCATTCGCGCAAAGCTGGATGGACTGGGCTGGGATGCTGCCTGCCCGGAGAATCGGTATGTCGCATTTGCCGATGCGGCGCGGCCCGCATTGACGCTCGTGCTCGACACGCCGAATGGGCGCGTGCAGATCGAAGGCGGCGGCGTGTAAGAGCACGCGCGGGCCGGTCAGGCCGCGCGATCCCAACCGGTTCCGACCACGCGCCGCTCTCCGACCCGGTGCCGCGTAGAGAACCCTTCACGAATACATTGCCCCAACGCCTGCGCCGCTGTACTCGCGCCCTGCGCGGGCAATAGCAGACTGATCGCAAACATCGGCAGTTCCGGTAGGCCGGCTTCCGGCCCGAGGATGTCGAGATCGGCCGGCACCGTCGGCGTCAGCCATGCCGTTACCGCCAAGCCGGTGCGCACCGTGGCGGTGGTCGCTTCGATGTTGCCGCTCTCAAACACCGTGCGCCATTCGATACCGTGCTCGCCCAGCACCTTGAGCACGCGGGCGCGGAAGGCGCAGCTCTCATCCACCATCGACAGGGGCAGCGGCCGCTTCGCATGCACGTTGCCGCCGCGCGCGCCCACCCACACCAGACGCTCCACGCACAGGCATTCACCGGTGGCTTCATCCACCGGGGCTTCGACCACGGCGACGTCCAGTTCGCCGCGCGTGATGCCCTCCGCAAGCTCGGGTGAGGTGCCGCACACGATGGTCAACTCCACCGATGGCCACGCTTCGGTAAACGCCTTGAAGATGGGTGGGAAGACGGTGCCGACCAGGTCATACGGCACGCCCAAACGCACCGGGCCCTGCAGCGGGCGTGCGGCCATATCAGCCCAGACTTCATCGTTGAGGGCGAGCAGGCGCTTGGCCCGGCCGAGGAAGCGCTCACCCGCGTGGGTAAGTTCGAGCCGGCGGCCGTCGCGCTCGAACAGGCGGCATTCGAAGGCATCTTCGAGCCGCTTGATCTGCTGGCTGACGGCGCCCTGCGTGAGGTGCAGCGCGTTGGCCGCCACCGTCATGCTGGCGTTTTCCGCCACGGCAACGAAGGTGCGGACGAGGGTGATGTCGAGGTTCTTGGCCATCAATGCATTCTAGGTGCTAATGCATCGGCACGAAAATCTTACCGTTGCTAATGCCTTGGCGGTGCACAGCCTGCCACCGAACGATGCCTCTAATGCGGGGTAACCCCCACCGTTTGAAACAACCCATGGCGTCTACGATGTGAGGTCGAGTCCAAAAAAAAAGACCGCTCCGGAGACATCCATGGCCAACGATTCGCTCACCTTCGACTACGTCATCGTCGGCGCCGGCTCGGCTGGTTGCGCGCTGGCTGCTCGCCTGACCGAAGACCCGGAAGTGACGGTTGCCCTGCTCGAAGCCGGGCCGCACGACCACCACTTCTCAGTGTGGGTGCCGGCGGGGTGTGCCGCATCGCTGCCGTTCAAGAACAAGCGCAACTACGGGTTTGAGACCGTGCCCCAGCCCGGCCTGGGCGGGCGCCAGGGCTACCAGCCGCGTGGACGCGGGCTGGGCGGCAGCTCGTCGCTCAACGCGATGATCTACATCCGCGGCACGCACAACGATTACGACCACTGGGCTGCGCTCGGCTGCACCGGCTGGGGCTGGAACGACGTGCTGCCCTACTTCAAACGCTCCGAGGGCAACGAGCGCGTTGCCGGCCGCGATGACGACGCACTGCACGGCGGTACCGGCCCGCTGCACGTGAGCGACCTGCGCACCGGCAACCCGATCGCCCGCCGCTTTGTGGATGCCGCCGCCGCCGCGGGTTATCGCCGCAACGACGATTTCAACGGTCCCGACCAGGAAGGCGTGGGCCCATACCAAGTCACGCAATACAACGGCGAGCGCTGGAACGCTGCACGCGCCTATCTGCATGGTGGCGACAAGACGGATGCCACCTACAACCGTGGCCGCCGCCAATTGACGGTGCTGCCCGACACGCAGGCGCTACGTATCGTGTTCGAAGGCAAGCGCGCGACGGGCGTGGTGGTGGATCGCGGTGGCCGCACCGAGACCCTGCAGGCGCGGCGCGAGGTGATCGTGTCTTCCGGCGCATTCGGCTCACCGCAGTTGCTGATGGCCTCGGGTGTGGGGCCGGCCGAGCACCTGCGCTCACTCGGCATTCCGGTGGTGCAGGACCTGCCCGGCGTCGGCCAGAACCTGCAAGACCACCTCGACATCATCCTGCACAAGAAGACCTTCAACCTGGATCTGATCGGCTATTCACTGCGCGGCAGCGTGCACATGCTGGGCGAGATCCTGCGTTATCGCCGCGAGCGGCGCGGCATGATCGCCACCAACTTTGCCGAGGCCGGCGGCTTCATCAAGAGCCGCCCCGATCTGGCCGAACCCGATCTGCAACTGCACTTCGTGGTCGCCATGGCCGACAACCACAACCGCACGTTCAACTACGGCCACGGCTATTCGTGCCACGTCTGCGTGCTGCGCCCGAAGAGCCGCGGCGAGGTGCGCCTGGCGACCACCGATACGCGTGACGCACCACTCATCGACCCGCGCTTCCTCTCCGACCCGGACGACATGAATGGCATGCTGGCAGGCTTCCGCGCGGTGAAGCGCATCTTCGCGCAGCAGCCGCTGGCCGAGCTGGGCGGGCGGGAACTGTATTCGGGAGACATCCGTGGAGACGGCTCCGACGACGAAGCCGTGCGCGCACTGATCCGCCAGCACGCAGACACCATCTATCACCCGGTCGGCACCTGCAAGATGGG
>F21B_10000580_pt1 | contig 15527 bp, 14 predicted proteins | sample RepKananBrdUF21B_FD_10803 | JGI IMG/M metagenome (IMG submission 10803) | reverse complement strand
CATCGCTGAGCGTCGAGTGGCTGCGCCGGACGAAACGGCGGCAGATCTGGCGTTTAGTGCGGCAGAGGCCATGTTTACTGAGCATGGAATTGATCGGAAGTCGATCGACTTCCTGCTGTTCTGCTCGCAATCCCCTGACTACATTCTGCCAACAACGGCATGTGTTCTGCAGAGTCGGCTAGACCTGCGTCAGGATATCGGTGCGCTGGATTTCAACCTTGGGTGCTCAGGATTCGTCTATGGACTGTCCCTTGCAAAAGGTTTGATCGAGGCCGGTAGCGTTCGTAGGGTCCTTTTGCTAACGGCTGACACCTACACAAAGTTCATTCATCCGCGTGACAAGAGCGTGCGCACCATTTTTGGCGATGGGGCAGCTGCGACCTTGATTGAAGCTCAACGGAGTGAGAGTGACGCTATCGGGCCGTTCATTTTTGGCACGAATGGCGGTGGGGCTGAAGATCTCATCGTCAAGACGGGCGGAGCTCGCCATGCTCGTACCGAGGGCTCCGCCGTCGAGTATGAAGATACCTCCGGCAACGTTCGTACCGAAGACCATCTGAAAATGGATGGTGCTGCGGTGATGGCCTTTACGTTGAAGGCGGTACCCGCCTTGGTCAAGGATTTGCTGGATACGGCAGGACTTGCGGTGGACGATCTTGATCATGTCGTTTTTCACCAAGCAAACACGTTCATCCTGGAGAGCTTGCGCAAGAAGTGCAAGATTCCTGAGGACAAGTTTGTCATTCACATGGAGCACTGTGGCAACACCGTGTCGTCAACTATCCCGATCGCGCTTAGCTCTTTGCCGCAGGCTGCGGGGCGTCGTCGCAGAATCTTGGTCGTGGGGTTTGGCGTTGGCTTGTCCTGGGCCGGTACTATCATCGATTACTGACGAATTACCTTTTTATTGATTGGAGAGAAAATTGGAAAAGCTATACGCAGAACTGGCCGAAATTTTAGAGATTGATCCCTCGGCCGTTGGCCCGCAACTGTCGCTGCATGATCATGGTTGGGATTCGCTTGCTGTGGTGTCGACCATCGCGATCGTGGATGAGCTGTTCGACGTCACGCTGGACGGTGCGGCGCTGGGCAAGTGCGCTACGGTTGCCGATATTGAAGCGCTGATCACTCGAGCTACGGCATGAGTAATCGGGTAGCGTCTGGCCGCGCTCATCGTCTTGACGGTGTCGCCATTCGTGGCGTGGCATCCGTGTTGCCGCGCCGTGAGATTGACAATCAACGTTTCGAAGCAGAGTTCGGTGAGGAGTCGGTTCGCGACGTCGTCAAGATGATCGGTGTGCGCAGGCGCTACTGGGTCGAAGAAGGGGTGACAGCCGCGGATTTGTGTTTTCAAGCGGCGGATAAGTTGCTGGCGCGGTTGAGCTGGGATAAATCGACGGTCGATGCCTTGATTTTTGTTTCTCAGACGCCTGACTATCGGCTTCCCGCGACGGCTTGCGTATTACAAGGGCGTCTGGGTTTGGGCACCGCTTGCGCAGCGTTTGATGTCAACTTGGGGTGCTCCGGCTACACCTACGGTCTGTGGTTGGCATCTAGCCTTATCAAAGGAGGTTCGCGCAGAGTGTTGCTGTTGGCGGGCGACACGATCAGTCGAACAGTATCGCCTTCGGATCGCGCTACCGCGATGCTTTTTGGCGACGCAGGTACCGCAACCGCGGTCGAGTTCGACGAGCATGCAGGTTCGAGCGTATTTGTCTTGGGCACCGATGGTCGCGGCGCGACCAACCTCATGATTCCCCAAGGCGCATATCGGAAGAGTGAGGCTCATGATGAGCGGCTTGAGGGTCGCGACCCGACATGTCTCTTCATGGATGGAGGAGAGATATTCAACTTCACGTTGCGCTCGGTACCGCCTTTGACCGCCGATACGTTGTCGTTTGCTGGACGCGCAATCGATGACGTTGATGGTTTCCTGTATCACCAAGCAAACGAGTTCATGCTGAAGCACCTCGCGCGCAAATCAAAGATTTCCGCAGAGAAGTTTCATACCAACATCGACCAATATGGCAATACGAGTTGCGCGTCGATTCCGCTGCTCATGACCACCAATCTAAGCGAGCAACTTGCTGCGTCACGCATGACGTTGTTAATGGCTGGGTTTGGTGTGGGCTATTCGTGGGGTTCTGCTTTGATGGACGTTGGGCCACTCTCTTGCAATGAAATTGAGTTCTACGATGCTGTTTGATCACCAAGCACTTGTTGGGAAGCGTTATTTGATTACCGGTGGATCATCGGGTATCGGTCGGGCGACTGCAGTGGCCTTGGCTGCGTGTGGCGCGTCGCTGGTAGTGATGGGGCGAGATGAGGCCCGTACGCGTGAAACTGTGGCGATGTTGGGTACAGATGCGCCTCACACGCCCGTTGTCGTCGATTTCCAAGACGCTGATACTACGGCGGACGCGGTCAAAGAGGCTGCGGTTGCGGCCGGTGGTGTTGACGGGGTGTTTCATGGTGCAGGTCTTGAACTGCTGCTTCCTATCAAGATGACGAAGCGCTCGAGCCTCGACAAAATGTTCGCGTCGAGTGTTTTCTCCGCTTTCGGGATTGCTCGTGCGCTCTCATTGAAAGGGGTTGTGCGGGAAGAGGGCGGGGCCTTCGTGATCATGTCTTCCGCGGCTGGATTGCGTGGGCAGTCTGGCATGACGGCATATTCTGCAGCCAAGGCCGCCGTGGACGGCATGATGCGTTCGCTAGCTGTCGAGTTGGCACCTCGCGGCATCCGAGTGAACAGCATTGCTGCCGGTGCGGTTGAGACAGCAATGCATGGTCGTCTTGCGAACACACTTCCCTCGGCAGCTATGGAGGCTTACGAGGCAAAGCATCTGCTTGGTTTCGGGCGTCCGGAAGATGTGGCTTCAGCCGCAGTATTTCTGCTCTCGCCAGCCGCACGTTGGATTACCGGCACGACGATGGTTGTAGACGGCGGATTTACGGTGCGCTGATGAAACGATATGTGATCGTGGGGGGCGGCGGATTCGGTCGCGAAGTCATCTCGTGGATCCGCCAGATTGTGGCAGGAGAGGGACAAGGGGATGTTGTTGGTGTTCTTGATAGCAATCCCGCGTGCCTCGATGGTTTCAACTATGGTGTCCCTTATCTGGGGACACCACAGGAATACCAGCATTCCGAGGATGTCGAGCTTGTGCTGGCGGTGGGAAGCCCGGCTACGAAATGTGCACTCGTGGAACAACTGCGTACCCGGGGCGGAAAATTCGCGACCATCATTCATCCTAGCTCAGTGATTGCCGCAACTGCCAGATTGGGCGAAGGGGTAATTGTTTGCCCACAATCACTCGTTTCGGCCGATGCCCAGGTGGGGGATTTCGTGACGATCAATGCTTGTTCTTCAGTCGGTCATGATGCGTGTGTCGGGCAATATGGCACGCTTAGCGCTCACGTAGACATAATGGGGTTCGCCACACTGGGCGACGCCTGTTTCCTAGGCTCTGGTGCACGCGTTATGCCAAAGGTGACGGTTGGCACTCGGTGTACGGTTGGGGCGGGTGCCATCGCCATGCGTCGCCTTCCTGATGGCATGACCCTCTACACTTCGCCTTCCAAGAAGATGTAGCCGGCGCCGCGTGCCCTGTCTGATCCGTGGGCACGCTCTTTTATGGACGCCTCGTTGGCAGAGCTGCCTATTCTGGGCGGCAATCGAATACATTTCGCCACGGAGACGCCGTGCTAGAGAACAAACTTTCCCGCCAGTACTGGCATTTGGTGGCACACCGACGCGAGCTGCCGGCCAACAATGACTATCTCAAGTTGAAATGGGCCGCCGGCGACGTCGTGGTTTTCAACGACGGTGGTGATCTTGTCGCTTTTGACAATCTCTGCCCGCACAGAGGAACGCGTTTCTTTGTTGATGAGAGTGGCAACGCGCCCGCGCATTGTCCTTATCACGGATGGAGCTATCGAGGCGGCAAGGTTCACGTGCCAAATCCAGACAGATTTAAGCCTTGTGATCTTTCTTCTGCACGCTTGAATGCTTTTCAGATGGACTGGGCGGGCGATTTCCTATTCATTGGCATCGAGCCAAAAATGTCGTTGCCCGAGCAGTTGGGTGAGGTAATGCCTCTTTTGGAAGATATCTCCTTCAACATTGCCGGCCGTTTCGATTTCAGCCAGTACGATTATCAATGTAATTGGCGGATCGCTCTCGAGAACGCGCTAGAACCCTACCACATCGACCTGATTCATCCGGAGTCGTTGGGCGCATTGCGTTTGACTGATGGTGCGAACACTTTCCATGGTTTGAACTCGGTCTGGCGAGCCGAATTGGGTGATGCGAGGTTGGACAAGCGCCTCAAGTCAATGAGTCGGCTTTTTTCTGTGGACTTTCAGTATGAAGGTTACTTGAGTTTGTATGTTTTCCCATATGCAATGCTGTCATCGACCTATGGGTTCTCCTATTCGCTCCAAAATTTCTTTCCCGCTTCAGCCGCGAATCTCACTCATTTCTCAAGCCGTTTGTTGACGGCGCCTTCGTTGCCGGGCAAACAAGCACTCGCAGACGTATTCTTCCAGTCTACGGCTGCTGTAAATCGGCAGGTATTCGAGGAGGACCATGAGATCTGCCGCAGAGTACCTAGTGAAGCGATTGATACGCACACCATTCTGGCGGACAACGAAGAGAAGATCCGACACTTCCGGGCGTCAATCGCAGCATCCTGATTTTCTCGCTAGGGTCAGTTGGGGTGCCGACTGCTTTATCTCGCAGTCCCCCCACCATCCGGCTACCCGACGCAGTCTTTAGTCTCTGATCATCAGAGTACCATTGCGTTGCAACACGTGAGGCTGCAAATGCGGCAATGAAAGACAGCGCCCAGAGTAGTCGCTTAGTAAGACTCTTCGCGCGTTTCCCCGCGGGGCTGCTAGTCGTGTCTTGGCTTCCAGTTGCCATCGCTCCTCCACAGATATGCCGGTAGCCTCGTATCACAAAGAGCGCGTCCGATCGGTCAAGTGCGGCACTACACCGTTCGGCGTGGGCGAGCGACGTAACTCTCCTGCTAACCTATTTCGATCCTTGGCGAAGTTACTGCGTCACCAGCTCGATATAAAACTCGGGATACAGATCCTCAAAGCTCTTCCCTTTGGGATTTGAGCGGTCGGCACCATAGGGCACGCGATCCTGCGCGCCAATGTCGGAGATGCGAAAGATATAGGTCAGGCGCGTGCTGTCCTTGGCAATGCTCGGCAGGGAGCTGTGCCAGGTCAGGGAGTCGATCGCGTAGAGCTCGAACAACCCAGATTCCGATTCCACGTAATCGTTCTGATCGAACTCTGGATAGTGTTCGGTGACGACCTCGTAATGGCCAAACGCGTTCTTCGTTGTCTTTGGCAACCCCAGCTTGTGCGTGCGCGGGTAGATGCGGACGCCGCCAGCCTCGCCGTTCAGATTGTTGGTGAGGTTGAGCCAGAACGTGAGCTGTTTTTCGCTCTGCAGCAGATAGGGGAAGTCTTGATGGATGGGGAGGTTGTACCGGTAGTTTTCCTCGCCCGGGGGAAATACATGCAGGGTCTCGCCGTTGTAAGGGCGGACCAGAATGGAAGGGTCTTCGGGCTTGCCGAAGAAGCGTTCCGCGATCTGCTGAATCTGCGGGTTGAAGAACAGGCGCATGCCCGACATGAGCCGCATCGGTCGGGTCCCAATGTCATAGACCCGGCCTAGCAGCTTGCGATCCTTGGCGTTGATTTCCAGCATCACCTGTTGGAGATGGCGCTCCGCCGTGATCGCGTCCCGATTGATGATGGCCTCCCGCAGCAGGCGTTGGGGCGTGCTGTCAAACCGCGTGTCATCCTTCACCAGCACCAACAGGTAGTTGCAGATATCGAAGAACAGCGCTTCGATGTCGCTTTGCAGGGTGTCGGTTGGGACGACCCGTTCCCATCCCTCTTCGGCCAGTGAACCCGTTGTCATGGTCTGGGGCATTTTCTTCGCGCGCGGCTCAGTAGGTCTCTTTGACGATGTAACCGCCCGGGTTATCGGAGAACGGGAATTTCTGAATCTTCGGCGCAATCCCACGCGCCCTGAAGAACTCGTCCACGGCAGAGGCTTCACCGGGGAAGACATCGAAGCCGTATTCATCCAGCAGTAGGACGCCGCCTCTGACCAGTCGATCCCACAGGTGCTCCAGGCCAACCTTGGTGGGCTCATACAGATCAGCGTCCAGGTGAAGGAGCTTGATCTTGGTGCCCGGGTTGTCGCTCGCATACTGCGGGACGGTTTGCCGGATGTCGCCTTCGATGAGTTTGATCCGCGGCTTGTGCGGGGCAAACCGGTCATGGTCGAAGACGTTGATCAGATCCAAGAGTTCTTCGCGATACTGGGCAGAAGACCATCCGCCTTCGACCTTGTCGTTGATGGCCTTGCGTGCGCCGTCCTTCTCATGAAAATCAGGAAAGCCAGCGAAGTTGTCGAACCCGATGACATCGAAGCTTCTGTCGTAGGGCGCAAAGATTTCAGTGAACTGCGCAAATCGGAGCAGCGATTCGCCTTTGAAGACACCAAATTCGACGATATGGCCAGGCAGGTCGTTGACCAGCTTGTAGATCTCGTAATGGCAGATGAGCTTGGCAAGTGCGCGGCGGTTGACATACCGCAGCAGACCGCCGAATCGGAATGCGTCGCGGTTCTTGTCTTCGACCTGCCTTGCGACCAGAGAGAACATGGCCTCTTCGACAAAGTTGTTGTCGGGGCAAGGTGCTGGCTTCTTTCGTTCCATGGTTCTGTCCATTGGGTTTCTGGGCGCATGCAGCGATGCCGCATGATGCAGCGGTAGTATCGGTCCGCACCCAGGATTCTTGAGGCAGCTTGACGAGGTGGCTGTGCGTAGCCGGTGCAGAAGGCTATCGGCTTGGTGGCGTTTCACGACGCCGCCCAGCGCTCCTGCGGTTCTCATCCCACGCCGGAAACACGGTCGAGCGCTTCACTACACCATAGGCAAAGCTCGTGTCGATGGCGGCAATGCCCGGAATGGCATGCAGTTGGCTGCGCACGAATTGCTCGTAGTCCTGCAGGCTTTCCACCAGCACGCGCAGCAGGTAGTCCGCTTCTCCGGTCAGCACGTAGCAGTCCAGGATCGCATCGATGGCGCGGATGCGGTTCTCGAAGGTTGCGACCACCTCCCGCGTGTGCTGCTGCAGGCGGATATGCACGAATGCCGTCACCGGCAGACCGTACGCTTCTTCATCGACGATGGCCGTATAGCCACGGATCACGCCTGCCTCTTCCAGCAGCCGCAGCCGTCGCAGGCAGGGGGAGGGTGACAGGTTGACCCGCTCCGACAACTCCTGATTGGTCAACCGGCCCTCCTTCTGGAGAGCGGCGATGATCTGCCTATCCTTCTTGTCCACGCGATTCTCCTAGATCCTGGATTGGCAGACTCTGCCAATTTGAGCCGCAGTATTGGCGGAAATAACAAGATACTACTTTTTATGCTGGGGCATTCTGTCGTCATTCAGAAATCGAGGATGACGACATGCGCGGTTCGACATTGACGGCAGGAACGGGTGGTCTGGCTGGACGGGACGCCACCCAAACCAGTCCGCTGATCGGGTATGCGGCGATGGTGCTGACGGTGCTGATCTGGGCTGGGTTTGCGCTGTCGATTCGCGCCATTGGTGCCTCGCCGCTGGCACCGGCCGATGTGGCGCTCATCCGATTCGGTCTGCCGACCTTGTTGCTGCTGCCGTTTCTGCCGTCACGCTGGCCGATGCTGCGGCGTGTGAAGCCGCTTAGCGCGCTGATGGTCCTGGTGGGCGGTGGCCTGCCGTTCTTCTTCATGGCGTCTGCCGGCGGCAAGGTGACCTCCGCCGCTCACGTGGCTGCGCTGATCGCGGGCACCACGCCGTTGTCGGTAGCGCTGATCGCCTACGCGCTGGATGGCCAGCGCATCGGCGCGGCGCGGGGGCGGGCCATCGCGATCATCCTCGCGGGCGTGGTGCTGTTGCTGGTGTCGCAAACGCATGCGTCACACGGTGCGTTCGTCGGCGGGGCCGCGCTGCTGTTGCTGGCCAGCCTGCTCTGGGGCAGCTACACGCTGGGGCTGCGCCGTGCCGGGCTCGACGCCATCGGTTGTGCGCTGCTGCTGAGCGTGCCTTCGTTCGTGCTGCTCGTGTTGCTGGTGAGCCTGGGCGTGGTCGACAGCCACATTGGACAGTTCTCCATGACCAGCGCCATGCCGTTCCTGCTGGCCCAGGGCCTGGGGGTTGGCGTGATTTCCAGCGTGTCGTATGCGCTCGCGATCCGTCATCTGGATACGCCGCGCTGTTCCGCGATTGGCTCGATGGCGCCCGCGCTGGCGTGCCTTGGGGCTGTGCCCCTGCTTGGTGAATCGCTGACCCTGACCGTTGTGTGCGGCATTGCTGCGATCACCGCAGGCGTGATCCTCGCAAACCGCGCTTAAGCGCATCGCCTCGTTCTTCTGGAGACCACACCCATGCTTACGACGCTTGCCACTGTTACCCCGGACCCGCTGTGGGGGCTGACTGCCGCTTTCCGTGCTGACCCACGACCCAACAAGGTCGATCTCGTGGTGGGCGTCTACCGCGATGAAACCGGGCGGACGCCGGTCATGGCCGCTGTGAAGATGGCAGAGGAGCGCTTGGCCGCTGCCGGGACCTCCAAGGCCTACCGCGGGTTGGCGGGCAATACCGAGTTCAACGCCGGTCTGGCAGCCCTGCTGCTCGGGCACGACGCGGGGCGCCTGGCGCGCCAGACCACGATGCAGACCGTGGGCGGGACCGGCGCACTGCGACTGCTGGCCGACTTCATCGCCGTGGCGTCGCCCGGCGCGCGCGTGTGGGTGTCCGACCCCGGCTACGTCAACCACGTGCCCATCATGCGGGCGGCAGGACTGATGGTCGAACGCTACCGCTGGCAGGCCGACGGTGGTGTGCTCGACGCTGACGCCGTTCTCGCGGATCTTGCCGCCGCCCGTGCAGGCGATATCGTGCTGCTGCACGGTTGCTGCCACAACCCGACCGGCATCGACATGGGGCTCGGGGTTTGGCAGGCCGTGGCGGAGCGCTGCGCGAAGCAGGGGCTGGTGCCACTGGTCGACATGGCCTATCTCGGGCTTGCTGAAGGCCTGGAGCCGGACACCCAGGGCTTGCGGCAACTCGTCGATGCGCTGGACACAGTGTTGGTGGCGGCGAGTTGCTCGAAGAGCATGGGACTGTATTGCGAGCGCACCGGCGCTGCGATGGTGATCGGCAAGAACATGGCCACGCTGCAACCGGTAGGCGGTGTGCTGGAGCGCATCACGCGCAGCAACTATTCGATGCCGCCGGACCACGGCGCCGCCATCGTCGCCGCCATCCTTGCCGATGCCACGCTGACAGCGTGCTGGCGCGACGAGCTGGAGCACATGCGTCAGCGCATCGTCGGCAACCGGCGTCGGCTTGACGACGCACTGGCCAGCCTGGGAGCGCCTGCCGCGCTGCAGAACCTGTCGCGGCACAAGGGCATGTTTTCCATGCTGCCGCTGGATGCCGATGCCATGGAGCGCCTGCGCGTGGATCACGCCATCTATGGCACCCAGGGTGGTCGCATCAACATCGCAGGGCTGGCGCCGGAGCAGATCGGCCGGGTGGCCGATGCGCTGGTCGCCGTGGCCTCTGAAACGGCAGGTACGCCTGCGTGACCAGCATCAAAGGCAGGGGCCGCGATCGACGCGGCCCCTGTTGCGTTGCGTAGCCGCCGTTACTTCGCTTTGAACCCCGGCAATCCGCTCGCCAGCTTGCTATGCGCCAGCGCGACCGCGTTCTGCACAGCGGTCTGGAAATCGCCGTGCAGATCTTCAACCGGAATGCTGCGGCGGAAGAAGTCAGCCCACACGAACTCTGCAAACGCCGTGGGCGTCTTGTCATAGCCGCCCGCATTGCGCACGTATCCGGCGAGCGATCGATAGGGATCGTCGATCAGCTTCTCCAGGCTGTCAGGAACGGACGCGTAGTAGTGCCGCACGCCATGCTCATCGAGAGGATGGACCCAGCAGCTCTTGTCCATGGCTTTCCAGAAATCCTCGATGGCGTGATCGGATAGATCCGCTTCGACCTCGAAGTAGCCGATGCTCACGCCGGCTTCCAGCGCGGCGCGCCCGAGGTGGTGGTGATCCGTGATGTACAACTTGCTGCCTGGCCCGAGCACAGCGGGAATCGGATGCGCCTGCATGAAGGCCTGCTGGTCTTGGGGCGCAAGCGACTGGAGATGCTTCTTCTTGTCCTGGACTTCGATCATGCCCACGGTGAGTTGCGTAGGGCGCAGGTCGTGGATGGGCGATTCGTGGATCTTGGGCATGGTGGTTCCTCTATGGTTGCTGCCGGCGCCCGACGCCGGCCATCCCACAGCAGCATAGCAAGCGAGGGCGCGTGTAGTGTTCAGCGCGCGTTCACGTGGCCCGCGCGCGAGCCCGTTCCTGGAGGGCGAGCCTGATCTGCGGCAGGACGATGCCCTCAAGCCCGGAAACCGCGTGTGCCTGCCCCCAGATCTGTTCGTCGATCGCTGCAAAGAAGAACGGAACGCCGTGATTCAGCAGAATCCGGCGCCCATCCGGACGCTCGCCGCCGGCCCATGCAAGCGTGGGCGGCAGATCTTCGGGCCGGATTCTTGCTGTGAAGCCGCCCAGCTTCAGCTGCACATAGTCGATCTGATCCAACTCGGGCAGCGCGGTCTTCATCTTTGCCATGCGGCCGAAGTATTCGGCTTGGTAGCCCCGGCAGGCAGGGCAATTGATCGCACCTGCATAGACCAGCGCGATGCGCGAGTTGGCACGCGCCTGCAGCTTTCCGCTGGCACTGAAGCTACCCACGCTGCCTTTGCCGAGGACGCCTTGTGCGCCGTCCTGGAGCATCTTTCGTGCGGCGGCCTGTGTTGCGGCAGCTTCGTCCGCAGTGATGCGTGTCATGCGCACATTGACCGTGCGGCCGTTCGGATAGCGAAGCTCGCCTAGCAATGATGTGTCGCCGGCGGTCAGCACCACACGGATTCTGGAGTTCACGATAGATGAAAACTCCAACTGCAGATGGTCACCCTCGACAAAGCCAGCAACGTCATGCACGTCAGACAGGGCTGCTGCCTCTACGAGCCCGTAGCGCATCTTGCCGACCACGAGCTTGCCATCCTGCAATGCCGCGCCGTCGAGCAGCAACAACCGCTCCTTGGCTTCACCGATGACGGTGACCAGCCAATAGCCATTGAGCGCATCGCCGATCAGGTCGGTCGCGGCGGTGGGCCCGGCCACGACCAAGCCTGCTGCACACCCGAGTACAAGAAACTGGCGTCGACGCATGGCGGCCTCCTGTGCGCATCCAGACCTTGCGGATCGTAGCGCTGGCCGTTTTGAGCGGCGATCCTCCGTTGTGAGGAAGGCTACTGCCGTCGCGCCATCGCCTGCATGGCCGCATCGACAAACCTTGCCGCGGCAAGTTCGCCAGCCATGGGTGTGGCGGCCTTGGCGCAGTCGGCAATCACGTGGCACAGCGATTCCGTGTCTTCCCGGCAGGCGCGCAGCAGCGGCATGGCAGCCCCAGCGGCCGAGCCGAAATGGATGACCGCCAATCGCATCAGCTCTACCTTGACCACGTTGGGCAGCACGTCGGCCAACTCGGGCGAAATGGGCGTCTGAACTGTTGGCGCGAGCGAGGGCAGCGCTTTGGGAGGCGCAACGGGTGCGAGACGCGGCTCGTTGGCCGCTGGCACGTCAACGGGTGCGGCTACGGCTTGCAGGCCGAGTGTCATGCCGGTCAGCGGCGGTAGTTCGTCGTAGATGGGCGATATGGACGATATGGACGATAGGGCGCCGTGCCCGTGTTCGGCGTCATCGTCCAGCAGCGGGCGGTTGAAGTAGGCGATGGGGTCGAAGGCATCAACGGGTACCGCTGGGGCGGGCACGTCTTCCCGCGCGATGCCGGGCAGCACGTCGACCATCCCAGCCAGTTGCAGCCCCGCAAGCAGTTCATCCAGATCGGCCCAGTCGCCCAGCAACTGGTGCAGTTGCCCGACCGTGCGGGCACCATCGATGAGGATGAGCAGATGCCGCTGGCGCATCTGCATGTCATGGCGGTGCGCGGCCAGGGCCTCGCGCCCGTCCTCCGTCTTGATCAGGACGCTCGTCGTAGCAAGCATGTTGACTCCCCGTTAAGCAGCAAGCCCGGCCTCTTGTGTGCCGGTGCAAGCTGTACGTTAGTCAGCACTTTCGAGCGATGCCATCGTACGATTGGCGGAGATTGTTAAACCCGAGGCGAACGATTGGTCTAGCTCCGCCAGGATTCCAGCGCTGGCGCGGCTTCTCCAGGGGTGCTGTTTTGTGCGGCCAGCGTGCGGGCGTAGCTCACATACCACGCCAGCACGTCCGGATTGGCCATGGCGTCGGGGTTGGCAATGCGCTCGGGCGGGGCGCCCAGCAACAGCTTCTTGATCGGCACCTCCATCTTCTTGCCGGACAGCGTGCGCGGCACCCCCGGTGCCTGCACGATGACGTTGGGCACGTGCCGCGCCGACAGCCCAGCCTTGATGCGGGCATTGATCGTGGCGCGCAGCGCATCGTCCAGCACGGACCCTTCGCGCAGAATGACGAACAGCGGCATGAACGACTCGCGCCCGAGAAACTCCAGATCAACGACCAAGCTGTCGAGCACTTCGGGCAGATCCTCCACCACGCGGTACAGCTCGGCGGTGCCCATGCGGATGCCGTGGCGGTTGATGGTCGCATCCGAGCGGCCATAGATGATGGCGCCGCCGCGCGGGGTGATCTTGATCCAGTCGCCGTGGCGCCACTGGCCGGGGTACATGTCGAAGTAGCTGTCGCGGTAGCGGCTGCCGTCGGTGTCGCCCCAGAAGAAGAGCGGCATCGATGGGATGGGCGCAGTGCAGACCAGTTCGCCCACGGCATCAATGAGCGGTTGGCCGGCTTCGTCCAGCGCTTCCACGCGCGAGCCGAGGTTGCGGCATTGCATTTCACCCGCATAGACGGGCAGGGTGGCCACGCCACCCACAAAGCAGCCGGCAAAGTCGGTGCCGCCGGAAATCGGGTTGAGCCAGACGTCGGCCTTCACGTGGCAGTAGATCCAGTCGTACGCCTCGGCCGAGAGCGGCGAGCCGGTCGAGCCGATTGCGCGTAGTTTCGATAGATCAAAATCCCGCCCGGGTTCGATGCCGGCCTTCAGGCAATTGGCGAAGAACGCCGCACCGGCGCCAAAGAACGTTACGCCCGCATCCTGGGCGAAGCGCCACAGCGTATTGAGATCGGGCGTGCCGGGATTGCCGTCGTAGATCGCGAGCGTGACGCCACCGAGCAGCCCGCTCGCCTGCGAATTCCACATGACCCAGCCGGTGCTGCTGTACCAGTGGTAGACGTCGTTGGGGCCGAGGTCGAGGTGCAGCGCGCCCATCATCGTTTGCACCAGCAGCAGGCCGCCGTGGCCGTGCACGATGGGCTTGGGCATGCCGGTGGTGCCGGACGAATACAGAATCCACAGTGGGTGGTCGGCCGCCACGGGAGTGATGACGAGCGGCACGTCGTTGCTTGTGAGGTCGCGCCAGTCCTTGGCTTGCGGGAAGCGTGCGCGGTTGATGTCGCCGAGCAGTTGCGGCACGAGGACGAGGTGTTCGACGGTCGGCAGCGCAGCGACCATCTCTGCGACCACGTCGAAACGGTCGAACGCGCGGCCACCATAGTGATAGCCATCCACCGCGATCAGCACCTTGGGCTCGATCTGCCGGAAGCGATCGGTGACGGCCACCTGGCCCATATCGGGCGCGCAGACGGACCAGATCGCCCCCACGCTGGCCGTAGCGAGAAACGCGATGATCGCGTCCGGCGTGTTCGACAGGTACGCGGCCACGCGGTCGCCGGGCTCCACGCCCATCTTGCGCAAGGCATCGGCCAGCGAAGCGACGCGCTGGCGCAGCTCGCGCCACGACAGGTCTGCCAGGGGTTTGGTCTCGCTCGCGTAGCGGATGGCGGTGCGGTCGGGGCTGCCGCCTTCTTCCACGTGCCGCATCACCTGATCGACGTAGTTGAGCTTGGCGCCCACCAGCCATTGCGCGCCAGGCATCGTGCGGTCGCCGAGCATCTTGGTGAAGGGCGTGGAGGCGCGCAGGTCGAGGTAGTCCCAGACGGAAGTCCAGAACGCTTCGAGTTCGGTGGTGGACCACTCCCAGAGCTTGGCGTAGCCCTCGGGCGTGTTGGCAGAGAAGTGCAGCCCGCGTTCGCGCGCGAGCCAGTCGAGGTAATGCGTCAGGCGCGAGCGCGCAATGAAGTCAGCCGATGGCGTCCACAGCAGGGCGCCTTCCTGGATGGTGCTCATGTGTCTCCTCCGCCGCTAGGCAAGGGGGAGGCCGCCCGCTCTATCTATGCGGCGGGTCGGCCGTGTGGGTTTGCGGCTTAGATGCCGCCCATGCACAGGTATTTGAGTTCGAGGTATTCGTCGATGCCGTAGACCGAACCTTCACGGCCGAGGCCCGATTGCTTGATGCCGCCGAACGGCGCCACCTCGTTCGAGATCAGCCCGGTATTGATGCCGACCATGCCGTATTCGAGCTGCTCAGCCACGCGCCAGATGCGGCCGATGTCGCGGCTGAAGAAGTACGAGGCGAGGCCGAATTCGGTGTCGTTGGCCAGGCGCACGACTTCCGCTTCGTCCTGGAATTTGAAGATGGCGGAGACGGGCCCGAAAGTCTCTTCGCGTGCGATCAGCATGTCGGGCGTGGCGTCGGCCAGCACGGTCGGCTCCACAAAGCGCTGCGAGCCGAAGCCCTGCATCAGCTTGCCACCGGCGGTCAGGCGCGCGCCTTTCTGCGTGGCGTCGTTGATGTGGCGTTGCACCTTCTCCACGGCCTGGTCGTCGATCAGCGGGCCCTGCACCACGCCGGTGTCGAACCCATTGCCGACCTTGATGCCTTTGACCTTGGCCGAGAGCTTTTCGACAAACGCGTCGTACACCGAGGCGTGCACGTAGAAGCGGTTCGTACACACGCAGGTCTGGCCCGCGTTGCGGTACTTCGATTGCACTGCGCCTTCGACGGCGGCATCGATGTCCGCATCGTCAAACACGATGAACGGCGCGTGGCCACCCAGCTCCAGCGCCACCTTCTTCACCGTCGGCGAGCACTGTTGCATCAGGATGCGGCCCACCGGCGTCGACCCCGTGAACGACAGATGCCGCACGATCGGCGATTCGCACAGCGCTTTACCGATGGCGATTGAACGGTCGGCATCGCCCGTCACCACATTGACCACGCCCTTGGGAATGCCCGCGCGGTGCGCCAGTTCGGCCATCGCCAGTGCAGACAGCGGTGTCTGCTCGGCCGGCTTGATGACGATGGTGCAGCCCGCCGCCAATGCCGGCGCCACTTTACGGGTGATCATCGCCAGCGGGAAGTTCCACGGCGTAATGGACGCACACACGCCCACCGGCTGTTTGAGCACCACCATGCGCTTGTCGCGCCAGGTGCTGGCCATCACGTCGCCCGAGACGCGCTTGGCTTCTTCGGCAAACCA
>F21B_10003753_pt1 | contig 15669 bp, 17 predicted proteins | sample RepKananBrdUF21B_FD_10803 | JGI IMG/M metagenome (IMG submission 10803) | reverse complement strand
CGTCGGCAAGTCGACGCTCGTCAACCGCATCATCGGCCGTCGTGAAGCGGTAGTCGAGGACATCCCCGGCGTCACTCGTGACCGCGTGTCGTATGAGGCGAACTGGGCCGGACGACGCTTCCTCGTCCAGGACACCGGCGGATGGGAACCCGACGCAAAGGGCCTTCAGCAGGCCGTTGCCCGTCAGGCCGAGTTGGCCATGGGAACGGCTGACGCCATTCTCCTGGTCGTCGACGCTGTTGTCGGCGCTACCGCGACGGACGAAGCTGTTGCTCGCGTGCTTCGCCGCTCGAAGACTCCGGTCATCCTCGTTGCCAACAAGGTGGACGACGGACGCACCGAGTCCGAGGTTGCAGCGCTGTGGTCCTTGGGCCTCGGTCAGCCGTACTCCGTGAGTGCGACGCACGGCCGCGGTACCGGCGACCTGCTCGACGAGGTTCTCGAGAAGCTGCCGGAAACCCCGCGTGAAGGTATCCCCGGCGGCGGTCCGCGTCGTGTTGCTCTCGTCGGAAAGCCGAATGTCGGAAAGTCCAGCTTGCTCAACAAGCTGTCCGGTGACGAGCGGTCCGTCGTGCACAATGTTGCCGGCACCACCGTCGACCCGGTCGACTCCATCGTCGAACTCGGCGGGCGCCCTTGGCGTTTCGTCGACACGGCTGGTCTGCGCAAGCGCGTCAGCCATGCCAGCGGCGCGGAGTTCTATGCGTCGCTGCGTACGAAGAGCGCGATCGAGGCCGCTGAGGTTGCGATCCTGCTGATCGACGCGCACGAGCCGATCACCGAGCAGGACCTGCGTGTTCTGAGCATGGTGGCCGACACGGGTCGTGCATTGGTGATCGCATTCAACAAGTGGGACCTCGTGGACGAGGACCGTCGACTCATGCTGGACAAGGAAGTGGACCGCGATCTGGTCCGCGTTCCGTGGGCTCAGCGAGTCAACATCTCCGCCCACACCGGTCGCGCCGTGGCGAAGCTCGTGCCGGCTCTCGACACGGCTCTGGAGTCCTGGGACAAGCGCATCCCCACGGGTCGCCTGAACACCTGGCTCAAGGAAGTTGTGGCAGCAACGCCGCCTCCGATGCGTGGTGGTCGCCTTCCGCGCATCATGTTCGCGACGCAGGCAAGCACACGCCCGCCGACATTCGTTCTCTTCACCACGGGCTTCCTCGAGGCCGGCTACCGCCGCTTCATCGAGCGGCGTCTGCGTGAAGAGTTCAACTTCGACGGCAGCCCGATCCGCGTATCCGTCCGAGTGCGCGAGAAGCGTGACCGTAAGGGCCGCTGATTCTGCGTCCAATTCGGTACTGAAACGGCTCTGACCAGCCGATTGGTACTTCGGCCCGTCCCTGATGTAATCTTTCCAAGCGCCCGAAACAAGGGCGTGGGACGGGCTGTGGCGCAGCTTGGTAGCGCACTTGACTGGGGGTCAAGTGGTCGCAGGTTCAAATCCTGTCAGCCCGACCGAAGTTAGATCAAAAAGGCAGTTTCTCAGAAATGAGAAACTGCCTTTTTGTTTGTGCCTTCAAAGTTTCGGCAACGGATCATGCGGGAAGTCCTGCGGTGACGTGATCTCCGCGTCGGCAGCGTTCACGACTGCAACATATTCTTCGTCGGTTTCGCGCTCATCAGAACGTCTGCTGGAAACGCGTAGTGGATCTCGTCGTCTGGATGCAAGTGGGAGCGAAGGCGCGCACGGACACTCGCGGAAACCGGCATGCGCGGAAGGCTAGCTCAGGTTCGCTGACTGAGGCGAATATTGTGAACGGCAACGGTTACTCCGAAGAGCGCGATCAGAATGGCGGTAAAGATTGCTGCCAACCACCACGGCGCCGAACCTGCTGTATTCAGCCAGATGGTCAGTGCACCGAAAATTGTAGTCGGAATGCCGACAGCACGAGACAGGTCGACGTTCCTCGGATTGACCGGCGGTGTTCTCCACCAATGAAGGCGATGTCCTCGATTCTCACGCAGCATTCGCAGGATGGACCAGACAGTAAGCGGCAGACCAATCGCGAGGATGACCATCCCGCCAATGATCGCCAAAGTGCACCCGTCTCGGAAGTACGTCACGGCAGCGCCCACAACACCTGCAAAACCGATGGCCGTGAATACTTTCCACGCCGGGGTTATGGACTGGCCATGCGGTTGTGTTGCCATGCAAGCACCCTTCCACAAAACATAATCGAAAACTTCAACCCTGTTGCGGCCGTCGATTGTGCATCAGGGTGACAATCAAACTCGGTAGGCCGTCAACTACTCCGAGTACAGCGACTGCGATACCCGCACTCAAGAGAGGTGCTGTCTCCCAATAGTTGTCGACGATGGCAGATGCTCCGATCAAGCTCGATACCCAGCCCGTGATTTGAGCACGTCGGACATGTTGTGCCGCTCGCGAGGAGGTCGGTCCTACCGAGAGAGGTAATCTCCGCCCGTAGTCGCCGTGAGTTGCGAGGCGAGCGCCATAGATATGGGCACCAGTGGCAAGCGCCAGTGCTCCCCATGCGATCAACATAGTTTGATCCATTCTTTGATTAGCGTTGACGGTATCGACCTTCCACGCAGTTCGAGTCGTAATTGCTTTCTTCTCCGGAGCGCAATTTCGCCTACTGGCATGATCTCTTCGTATGATTGGGATTCGGATCGCGTGGGTTGTATTGGCGGTCGCCACCGGGATTCTGGGATCCGCGACGGCACAGTGGCCGCTGTACGAGATCACCGATTGCGAAATAGGCCTCGGCCCGCTCAGTTCTGCCGATTGTTACCGCTCGATTCACGACTATTTCGGGCGGGAGCTCTTCTTGGTGCTGGCGTTGCCGGTGGCTCTGTGCGTTATTCCAGCCGTGATCCCACGACCATTAGTTTCCTGGATCGTCTCGGCGACAATGCTTTGCGCTGCAGTACTGGGTTTCTTTACCGCTTTCAGCTCTGGTATGCCTTCTCTGCTGTCGATGGTGGGGAGCCTCCCTGCTGCAGTGCTGGCATTGGTACTTGCTGCGGTGCATCAGGGGATCGCATTGCGCAACAAGGGCGCCATTGCGCGTGCGCGCAGTGGGGTTCGCGATACGCAGCCGAGTGAGTGATCAGTCGGGGCTGAAGAACAGTTCCATCGAGATCCAGAACCACGCCACCATTGCTGCCACAGAAAGGAACGCGAGCACCAATGGCAACGCGAATTGCCTGCCGGTGCGGCTGGGAATAGTCATAAGTCCGAGAATGACGAACACGGCGGCAGGCGCCGCCCAACTTATCCAGTAGGTGAGCGGTGGCGGGTTGGGGCCGAACGACGTGAACGAACGGTTCGGATAAAGCTGCGGCTGCGGGACATCTGCGAAATGTTGCCACAGGAGTACCAACGGCAGATAGCCGAACAGCCCGAGCAGAAGGCCGACGACGAGTCCCGCGAAGATTCGCTCGCCCCTCATCTCGATGCGCCCGTCGGAATCAATCGTTCCACCGCCTATGCCACTTCTGGAAAGTCACGAGCCTGCATCCGTAGTGCCCACGCCCTGGCCGCAACGAACGTCACGGCCAATACGAGCACCACCAGCAGTACGACTGCAATCCAGGTGGGAGCGGCGGTGGAAAAGCCCAGCTTCCACGCAGTACCGACACCTACAGTCGTCGCCGCCAACGCCCCGACCGGAAGCATCGCCGCGACCGCTCGCGTCGTGCGAACGGTAAGTCGATCCCCGGCAGCGCGGAGGACTCCGAACACGGCGGCGACCGAAATGCCATACGTCAGGAGACCGCTTACGGCATAGACCAGGAGCGGGGACCATCCGATATCAACCGACCCGGTGAATGCCATGCCGATCAAGACCAACAGGGGCGTCAACCCAAGCGTGACGCCTGCGAGGCCTGCCACCACAGTTGGAACCATTCGATTGTCCTGGCCTCCGGAGATTCGCACGCCCGCGAGGCGGAGCACGAACCCGGTCAGCGCGCCCAGAAGGGCGCCGATCACCGCAGCCTCGATGGGCCAGGTCCATTGCGATTCACCCGCGAAGCCCGAGATTGTGGTGCCACCCGAAAAGAGGGTGATCGTGGCGGACGCCTGTGCCGATCCCTGTGTCAGCGCCGCCGTGACGATGGCAACGGTCGCACCGAACAAAGCAAACCCGAGTGCCTGTTTCCACATCTAGCCATCTTGACCCATCCCGCGGGAGAATTCGGCACAACGGCAGTCTCATCCGGATGCCTTCTCACTGTGCAGATTGGGGCGCAGCCGACTTCGGCGATAATTGTGTGAAGGGGCTGGTGGTGACACCCTCGTCGTATCACCACCAGCCACGTTCGACACTCACGACCTGCTGTCACGCACGCAATCGGCGACGTGCTGCCAGTGCTGCCGGAAATCCGAGATCTGCATCGATCACTTCACCGGAGAGACGTTCCGAGATTTCGATCAGTCGACTGCATCCGGTCTCTCCGATCGCCTCGTACGGGTACGACCCCAGCACATCGGTCTGATGCTCAACCCGCTTTCGGCGATCGCGACCCACCTCGTTCAGGTGAAGCTCGGGGCCGTCTTCGAGCCATCCACGCGCCCGCACACTTTCGACGCCTTCCGCCCACTGATCGTTGTCCCATGCCCGGCTCATTTGCAGAGCAGCAGCAGGAACATCACCGGTTGCGGCGTGGACTACCAACGCTTCGACACCGTTGAGTCCCTCGGCGTGAAGAAGTGCGACATGAGAATCTCCGCGAAACTCCCGGAGCAAGGATTGGGCATGCCACAACACGAGATGAGGCTCCTCAGGCCACGGCAATGATGCGTGCCCACCGAACAGGGGTCGCCCTTGTGGTCTGTTGCAGGCGCGTTCCGCGGCTCGACGTGCGAGTTCGGCAGCTTCGCGAACTTCGGTGCCGTCGACATGTTCTCCCCAGGCCTTGCGCAGCGAACGGTCGACAGCGTCGAGTCGAGCGGTGAGGATCTGTTCGGGGGTGGCGATTGTCCAGGCTTCCGGCAGCACCGCGTGTACCAGTTCGGGGTTGAAGTTGAAGAACGTAGCGATGGTGACTTCAGCCGCTACTGCGCCCATGGGCGCAGACCGCGAAGCGAAGTAGCCCATTCGAGGGTGTGTAAAGCCCAGTGCGGCATATGCTTCCGCGCCGAAAGGGGTGAAGTAGATCATGCCGTGTATTGGTTCGGCTCCACGGAAGACGCGGCGCGCGGTTTCTGGTGCGATCGAGGTCATCGATAGTCCTTCATGCTGGTGGTGTGGTCTTCGAACAGTCGAGTCGGATGGTTGTTCTACGCCGGCTATCTCCCTCTGACATACATGCGGTCCCGGACGGCATCACCCACTCGGTAGACGGCCAGGACGACCAATGAAATCAGAATGCCGGAGGGGAGAATCTGTTGTGGTGCACTCAAGATGTGCAGGTACGCATCGGATAAGTCACCGCCCCAACTCGGAGTGGGGGGCTGTATTCCCAACCCCAGGAATGAGAGTGCCGCCTGCGCGAGAAAAGTCAGGCCGGTGAGCACGGTCACCTGAACGACAACCGGCCCGATTGCGTGCGGAAGAAGATGACGCAGGAGCACTACGTGCGGCGGGCATCCTGAGAGTCGCGCGCTCAGAACGAAGTCTCGGTTCCTCGTTTCGCTGACCCCGGCAGCCAGAATTCTTGCAATTGTGGGTGCATAGACGACTCCGAGCGCTGACATCGACGTGATCAGGCTCGGCCCCAGAACACCGGTAATAGCCACTGCGAGAACCAAACCTGGGAATGCCAGCAATGCGTCCGCCACCCGGAGGAGTGACGCGCCGATCCAGCGTGGCCAATATCCGGCGATCAACCCCCACGGAATTCCCAACAGCAGACTGACAGCGACAGCGATCGCGACGCCGAAGAAGGCGGAGCGTCCTCCCCAGATCAATCGACTGAGCACGTCACGACCGAAGCCGTCAGTGCCAAGCAGGTGCTGTGCACTCGGACCGGCGAACGTGTTGGTCAGGTTCTGATCGGTCGGACTGTGCGGAGCCACGAACGAGGCCAAGACGGACGCCGCTATCAGCGTTCCGAGAAAGCAGTAGCTGAGCCATAATCCGGGGTGCAGTCGAGGGAGAGCCCACTTGGAGCGGGTCTCGCCTGCGGTGGTCAGCGCGAGTTGGCTCACGAGATCGTTCCCTTCCTCAATTGTGGGCTGATCATGTTGTTGACGACGTCGACCAGGATGTTCACGAGAAGCACGATCACGACGAACAGCAACACAATGCCTTGAAGCATCGGATAATCTCGCGTGTCGATCGCAATGACGAGAGCGCTCCCGAGGCCCGGCAGCACGAAGATCTGCTCGAGAATGACCGTCGCACCCAGCATCGCCACGGCAAGTAATCCATAGACAGTGACAATCGTGGGAACGATGTTTCGTAGCGCGCAGCGCCACACGATCTTCCGCTCGTCGATACCCATCGCACGCGCAGTTCGTACGTAGTCACTTGACAGTGTCTCGATCATCGCAGCCCTGGTCTGCCGAACCGCAATCGATGCTGCGCCGGCAGCGAGCGCCGTTGCTGGTAGGACCAAATGGCTCAGGTTGTCGATCACACTGTTCTCGAGAGGAACCCAGCCGAGCACCGGTAGAACTCCCAAACCGAGGGCGAAGACATCGACCAGCACGATAGCGAGGAAGAAGTCCGGTACCGCGAGTCCGATCCCCGAAACCGTGCGGGTCAGACCATCGCTGCGTCGTCCCTGCCGCGTCGCGGTCCACACACCGAGCGGTATGGCGACGACGGCGGACAGTAACAGTGCGAGTACCACGAGCTCGCCGCTCGCCGGCAGGCGCGCAAGGATCTGTGGGCCGACGGGGGCGCTGTTCTGTAGCGACGTTCCCAGATCTCCGTGCAGAGCCGACACCACCCAGTTCCAGTACTGGACCAGCAGAGGTTGATTCAATCCGAGGCGCTCGTTGAGTGCCGCGATCGCTTCATCGCTGCCGTTCGGACCGAGAAGTGCCTCGGCTGGTCCACCGGGGATTATCCGGATAAGGGCAAAGGTTATGAAACTAGCGATAATCGCGGTAGGAATTATCTGTGCGAACCGGACGCCGATCATCCGTATGTAAGGATTCACCGGCGATCGGTGAGGGTTTCGGGTCGGAACGCTCTCAGGCTCGGGGGCCAACGAATTCTCTTGCGATACAACGGTCGTCGTCATGACTTCGAGAGGTACGTCAGATTGGGGGAGCCGTTCAGTGCGGGAACGGCCCCGTGGACGTTCTTCGTGTAGGCGACCACGTCGGGAGTGAAGTACAACGGTACGTACTCAGCGGACTTGATCACGACTTGATTGATCTGTTTGACGATGTCGAGCTGAGCGGTTTCGTCATACGTGTTGTTCAGCAGTGCGATCAGCTTCTCCAACTCCTCGTTGGGGACGGAATTCTGCCGGAAGTACGATCGCGAACCCAGAGAGGCTTCGAAATTGAGCGGTGCGGATGCTCGCGTGGGCCATCCCACGCTGAAGACGTCCGCGCTGTTGTGTGCGACGAACTCCGTAATCGCCTGAGGTCCACTCATTTCGACGAAGTCGACCTTGATGCCGACTTTCTCCCATTGTTCTCCGACAAGGACCGCGTTGGTCGAGTACGGCGGTAGGTTGCCTGCTAGTCCGCGCACGGTGACCCCATTCGGATACCCCGCCTCCGCTAGCAGCGATTTGGCCTTCTCCGGGTCGTACGGCCATGCATCTTCGGTTTCCTCGTCGTAGAACTGCGAACCGGGAGGATATTGACCGAACGCCGCAGTTCCTTCCGAGCTGTCCAGCGCGGCTCGCGCAATTGCCTTGCGGTCGAGCGCATACTGCATCGCCAGACGAACCCGGACGTCGTTAACCACAGGGTTCTTGTTGTTGATCACGACGAGCGCAACTCCGAGTCTCGGGTCGTGACTGACGTTCAGGTTGGGATTCCGTTCGAGGATCGGAGCACTCGACGGTGTGAGCCCGTATGCAAAATCCGCAGCGTTCGATGTCAGGGCATTTGTCAGCGCTGTGGGATTGGAGATCACCTGGATCTGGATCTTGGCGAGCTGGGGGCTGGGTGGACCTGCCGGTTTGTAATCGTCGAATCGACTGAATGTGTATGAACTGTTCGGGACTGCGCTGGTGAATGTGTACGGCCCTGCGCCTACAGGCTTGTTGGCGAAGTCTGCCCCTGCTGCTGCCAGCGCAGTGGGGGAGACCACCATTCCCAATCTGCCGTTGAGCCAGCCTGGTAAACCGGAGGTAGGTGAACTCAACGAGATCGTGACGTGATCTGGGGACGTTGCTTCGATGCTCTTGATCGTCGGGACGGAAACGATTCCGAGACTCAAGCAGTGTTCCATGCTTGCCTTGACGGCTGCTGCATCGACAGCTGTACCGTCGTGGAAGGTCAAGCCGTTCTGCAACGTCATCTCGAACGTCAGGTTGTCCGGTCCGGAGAAGCCCCACTCGCTGGCGATTCCGGGCCGCAACTTCTGGGTGGCAGGTTCCGCATCGATCAGTGGTGCATACATCAACTGTAAGTAGTCGATGTCGTATCCGATGTTTCCCGCACACGGGTCGAGCGAGGCGGGCACGTGCGATGTCGCGACCTTGAGTTCGGCGTTCGGATCGGCAGGTCCGGTATCGCCGGCGGTACCGGTGGCGCTGCTCGAACAGCCGCTGAGCACAAGAGCAGAAAGTGCAAACGCAGCTACCAGCACACGTGGGCCACTTTTCCCATGATTCTGGAAGCGTGTGATCGGATATCGGGATCGCAAAGACAGACGCGGATTCATATGGTGGACTTTCGCTTTGGTCTTCTCGGAAGGGGGAGACTGACGCGGCACGCATTTACTGCGGCGGGTTGGAGATTCCGATCGATGTGGCCGGGGACGATAGATGGCAGGCGGAGCTGTGTGCGGAATTCGAGGCCGCGCGAAGTGACGGCGCTTCCGACGCACAGCGATCCATCGCAAACGGGCAGCGGGTGCGGAATCGACAGCCCGAGGGTGGATTCCGTGGGTCGGGTAACTCGCCCCGCACCAATGCTTTCCGACGACTGCGCCGCTCGAGTTCGATGTGCGGGGCCGCGGCGAGAAGCGCCTGCGTGTAGGGGTGCGATGGAGTCCTCAGGACCGTGGCAACCGGTCCGATCTCGACGATTCGGCCGAGGTACATCACCGCGACGCGATCGGCGATCCGTGCCACCGAACCCAAATCGTGCGAAATGAAGATGTACGTGAGGTCATGTTCTTCTCGGAGATCGGCAAGAAGTTGCAACACCTCTTCCTGAAGCGAAACATCTAGGGAGGCAACAGGTTCGTCGCAGAGAATCAGTGGCGCCTTGGAGGCAAGTGCACGAGCGATGGTCACGCGTTGGCGTTGGCCACCGGAGAGCTGGGTCGGGAGGCGGTCGGCAAGCTCAGCGCCGAGACCGACCCGACGCAACAGCTCGACGGCTTTCGGCCGCAAGGACTGTGGGATGCGCAGACGCCCTGGCGCCATCGGCTCGGCTACGCAAGCCCATGAGGCCATCCGATTGTTCAAGGCCGACGTAGGGTTTTGAAAAATGAGATGGGAAGATCCACCCTTGCCGAACGCCGGGTCGTCGAGATTCATAGTGATGGAGCCTGCGGCCGTAGCCACCAGACCCGCGAGAGCGTGAGCCGTCGAGGATTTTCCCGATCCTGATTCACCGATTATCGCAAGGGTTTCGCCCCTCTGTACGGAGAAGCTGACGTCGTCGACCGCGCGAAGAGCTTTGCGTCCGCGTCCGTACTCGACTGCCAGATTCCGAACGTCGACGATGACGTCGGTGTTGCTCATCAGCTCACCAGTCCGAGCAACTCGAGTTCGTCGCTGCGGTGACATCTTGTTGCCGATTCCGGTGATCCGATCAGAAGTGGATGATCGGATATGCAGAGCTCCTCGGAGTAGTTGCACCGGGCGACGTATCGGCAACCCACGCCGTCAGCAGGGGCTTTGCTGGTGAAATCGCCTCGCGCCTTGGGTGATTGGGAGGAGACTTCTTCGAATGTCGAGCGTGCCGCCTCGAGAAGGCTGAACGTGTAGGGATGCGCGGGCCGCCGAAGCAGCACGTCTCGTGGCGCGACGTCGACGATCTCGCCGCGAAACATGGTGATGACTCGATCCGCGACCTCGGCGACAACCGCGAGGTCGTGACTGATCAACAACACGGCAAGATCGCGCTGTTCGGCCAGTTCTCGAAGGAGATCGACAATCTGAGCTTGGATGGTGACGTCGAGCGCTGTTGTCGGTTCGTCCGCGATCAGCAACTTCGGACCGCATGCCAGGGCCATCGCGATCATCACCCGCTGACACATCCCGCCGGAAAGCTCGTACCCGAACGACTTCAAGGTTCTGCTCGGGTCGGCCAGACCGACCTGGTGGAGAAGATCTGTAGCCACGTCCTCCGCATCGACTTTCGTGATGTCGCGGTGGGCCTTCAACACATCGACGATCTGGCGACCGATGCTGACGGAGGGGTTGAGAGCCGAACTCGGGTCCTGGAAGACCATACTGACGTCGCGACCGCGTATTTTCCTCAACTCGGCGGCGGGCAGACCCACAAGTTCCTGTCCTTCCAAACGGATGCTTCCGCTGGTTGTTGCCGTACGGGGCAAGAGACCGAGCAGAGCGAGTCCGGTCAGTGTCTTTCCGCTCCCGCTCTCTCCTACGAGGCCGGTGATTTCGCCCGACCCCAACTCGAAGCTCACTCGGTCGAGGAGTCTGTTCGAAATCGATTCTGTCCCAATGTCAACCGTGAGGTCTCGTACTTGCAGAAGTGGGCTCATCGTCGGGTCGTCCACGTGTGATCGTTCATCGCATTCCTCCGTAAACAACTGAACTGTTGTGACTGGAATCACGTACCGGGGAACAATAAACACTCACCTGCAACAAAGTCAATGAATGTTGCAACGATTGCCGTCGATGGCGCCGTCTGATCGCCTCCGGCTACCGACCAGCACGTCGTCAGCGATACATTCACTCCATGGCCGAGACACGTGACATCCGCGCGGAAGCGTTGAGTGCCGCCCGACGACAGTTCGCAGCCGGAAAACCGCTCGATGTGAACGCTTTGGCCACCGAGTTGGGGGTGGATCGGACCACCTTGTTCCGGCGTGCAGGGAATCGCGACACAATTACCGGTGACGTGCTCGATTCGCTGGCGCGCCGAACGTGGCGAATGGGCCTCGAGGAGTGCGGCGGAAGCGGAGCGTCAAGGGTTGTCGACGTCCTCACTTACCATGCACGGGCGACAATCGAGACCGAATTCTTCCGGACGTATTTGACTCGGGAACCGCAAAAGGCGTTGTGCATACTCACAACTGGACTGGGGCCGATTCAGGGCACGATGGTCGAATCCGTGCGAAGGCTGATCGAAGCTGAAATACCGGAGCAGATTCGGCCAGACCTGCCCGTCGAGGACATGGCATATCTGCTGGTTCGCGTGGGTGAGTCGTTCATCTACAACGATTTGCTCACCGGTGGCACTCCGGATACGGAGAAGGCTCGCTTGGCGTTCCGGCTCATCCTCTCGCGTGACTAGTGTGCCAAGTTTCCCATTCTCGGTTTTCGTGAAAGCGCTTCGAATGCAAGCTATTTCACAGCTATGACTGGTTGTGTGACCCACTCAGGCTGGTGGGATCGGCACAAAGGTCCGCATCTCGTCCCGTCCGGGCCGGATGACGCCTGCGGCGGATTCGGGAACCTCGTTCCAGGCGCCGGGAAGGTCGCGCAGAGGCTCGGATACGACGATTCGGGTCTCCTCGCTCAGATGGTGCAGGGCATCCACCTCAGGATGGAGCTTGCGCAACGTGGAAATCTCGGTGGAGAAGAACAACGACCTCGACTGGTGCTCGCTGGAATAGCGAAAGATCCAGGTGGAGATGCCATCCGACGTGGCGACGGTCATCTGAACCGGATTGTCGATTCCCTGCGAGCGGGCCGTGTGCTCGACGAATCCGACGGCCCTCGCGACACCTTCGAACGGATCGTCGGTCAGGCCGAACGTCAGCGCGAGGAAGAACAAGGTTTCCGAGTCCGTCGATCCTTCGAGATCCGGAAAGAGCGACGGATCAATGGCAGTCACCAATTCCCGTTTCATGTCGTGGAATCCGTGTAGTGAACCGTTGTGCATCCACAACCATTGCCGGTGCCGGAACGGGTGACAGTTGCTGCGCTGCACTGCAGTTCCCGTCGAGGCGCGGATGTGAGCGAACAGCAGAGGGGTGCGCAATTGGGAGGTGACTTCGCGCAGGTTCGAGTCGTTCCACGCGGGTTCGATGCTCTTGAAAACTGCCGGTTGGGGGCCTTCCCCGTACCAGCCGATTCCGAAGCCGTCGCCATTTGTCGTCGTGGCCCCGAGTTGAGAATGCAGGCTCTGGTCGATCAGCGAGTGCTGTGGCCTGAACAGCAAGTCATGGGCCAGTATCGGCTCTCCGGAATACGCCATCCACCTACACATACTTTCAACTCAAGCAGATCGAGTCGGCGTTGACGGTGCATGCGTAGCGGCGTGCGTCGTCTGGGTGGGCTTCCATGTCGACACAGCCCAGATCACGACGATGTTCAGCGCGATGATGAGAGTCGACCACCAGGGGTAGTACGGCAGCCACAAGAAGTTCGCGATGATCGAGATCGCGCAGATCACCACTGCCGACACCCGCGCCCAGGCCGCTCCGGTGAACAGTGCAAGCCCGACGAGAGCGACGAGCGCGCCCAACACGAGATGGATCCAACCCCACGTCGTCAGGTCGAACTGATAGACGTAGTCGATCCCGACTACGAACACTTCGTTTTCGGCGACGGCAGCGAGTCCTTGGAAGAACTGCACGATGCCGACCGTCACCAAGATGACGGCTGCCCCGATTGATGTTCCTACCGCGAAACCCTGCTTGACTGATGTTGTATCCGACATGACGGTTTCCCTTGATTCGGTGGGGGGGCGACCGGACACGTGCCCGGCACGCTCGTTGTAGTGATCGTTGTTCCACCGGCTGACCGCTATGAAACGGAAATACCTGTCCAATGCGGTGAGAAATCAGTGCGATCTGCTCCGATGTGCGGGCGAAATGTAACTTCTGACCCCTGTTGATCCGATGGACCCCTTGCCCGAACGCGTGTGCGGAGAAATTGCTCGTAACCGAAGTTCACAGAAAACAAGAAGAATTCGGCACGGAATTCGACCTATTTGTCCAGCTGTACTGGTATTTTGACTGAATTGACCGGAAGCTACGGTCCGCGGAAAAAAGGTAGCGAGAGAATGACGATCTTCGGCAGGCGTACCGCGGGCATCACCGCGACGGCCTTCGTCTTGGCGACCGTTGTGTCGACAGCACTCCCCGCAGTGGGATCGGCTGCCCCCGTTTCGCTCACCCGCGCGTGCAACTCGGAAATCAACGAAAATTCGATGTCACTCGATCCGGCCGTGATCGACGGTTGGTACGACATCTCGACTGGATCGCCTGGAACGAAAATCAACTCGATCGAGGCGTGGCGGACAGTGCCGGGAGACATCCTCGAGTTTCGCGCATCGGTGACGATCAGAGCCCACGGAAGTCCCGTCCGAGGGACCCTTCGGATCGACGGCGCCGGCTTGACCGGAGATCAGGATTTGATCTCCAAAATGACGTTGACCCAAGATCTCGGCCGGTCAGGGTCAACGGTCACCGACGCTGACGACGGTTCGGTCATCCCCGTACGTGCCAAGCTCGCATTCGACGTCACAACTCCTGGACAAGTCGCGCAGAACCAGACGGTCAACCTCTCGGCAGTCAAGATTGTCTTGGCAGGCGACACCACCGATCCGGGAGGTGAGTGCCCCGGCCCCGGCCCCGGCGGCGGGGGGAATGGAAGCGGTGGCGGAAACGGCAGCGGTGGTGACGGTTCCGGTGGGAACGGTGGGGATTCCGGTGACGCACTTCCCGGTCGTGACGTAGGAAACCGAGTACCAATTGCCCAGATTCCGTCCGGCCCGACTTCTCGTCCGTGACAGCGGCACCTGGATCCACGGCCAGCCGAACGTGGGCCGCTGCAGTAGTGGCGACAATGCTCTTGATCGGCGGATGTTCCGACGACGGTGACTCGCCGACCCGCGTCCTCGCGACCGGCCAACAAGATTTGCCGCCAGAGATTCGCGCGGTGGTCGACGGTCCGGATGTCCCGACCGCGCTGCGCACAGGCAACAGCACCGCTGACATCCTGCCGATCAAGACGACGACGGACGGCTCGCTCATTCCGCCCGAGGATGTCAGTGAGATCGGATGGTGGGCAGATTCGGCATTTCCCGGCTCCGGCGCGGGCACCGTGGTGATCACCGGACACATCAACGACATCTATCAGGGTGACGGTTTCGGAAAGAAGTTCTCGACACTGGAAATCGGCTCGGTCGTGACCGTGGCGGGCGCCGGGGGACAGACCTGGAACTACCGTATCGATGCGGTCGATCACTACAGCAAGGACGGCGAGCTGCCGGTCGAGCGATTGAACAGCCTCGACGGACCCGAAACCCTCGCGCTGATCACCTGCGGCGGCGAGTTCGTCGGTCCGCCGTTCGGATACGAGGACAACGACGTCGCGTGGGGAACTCCGGTGCCCGCATAGCCGAAAACCAGACGTCGGAACGGTTGATAAACTGGGTCCCGCGTTCGTGGCCATCCACGCACGTTTCAAAAGTCCGAAGAAGGAGATTGTGCTGTGGTTGACCTCGCCTATGTCATCGCTGGGTCCGAAGCGACTGGCGGTGCCGGCCTGCAGGTCGACCTGAAGACGTTCCAGGCATTGGACGTCTACGGCGTAGCGACCACCACATGTATCGTCTCGTTCGATCCCAAGAACAACTGGGGTCATCGCTTCGTACCGATCGCTCCTGACGTGATCGCTGATCAGATCGAGGCTGCCACTGCGGCTCACGATCTGGACGTCGTCAAGATCGGCATGTTGGGCACGCCCGCCACCATCGAGGTTGTGGCAGAGGGCCTGCGTCGGCAGTCCTGGCGCCACGTCGTCCTCGACCCGGTCCTGATCTGCAAGGGCCAGGAGCCCGGTGCGGCTCTCGATACCGATACAGCACTTCGTGATTCGATCCTCCCGCTCGCCACCGTCGTCACACCCAACCTGTTCGAGGCACGCACCCTCGCCGGAATGGACAGCATCGAAAGCGTCGACGACCTCATCGAGGCCGCACGTCGTATCCATGATCTCGGACCCAAGTACGTGCTCGCAAAGGGCGGTGTCGAACTCGCCGGTGGCGACGCCGTCGACGTGTTGTTCGACGGGACCGACGTGACTGTTCTCTCCGCCCCCAAGGTCGGCGAAGAGCGCGTCTCGGGTGCCGGTTGCACGCTGGCCGCCGCAGTGACCGCGGAGCTGGCAAAAGGCGCCGACGTGGGAGAAGCCGTCGCTCTGGCAAAGAAGTTCGTCACGGCGGGCATCGAAGGCCGCGTCTCGGCACACACGCCGTTCGACACCGTCTGGCAGGGCGCGTTCAAGGGATAGGCGCACGGCGGCTCACATCGCCGCGCGCGGCCTGGCAGGATCGAGTGCGTGAGTACTGCGAACCTGAATCGAAGCGAAGTCGCCGAACGATCTCGAGCCATCTCCGTCGCCGGTTACCGGGTGGAGTTGGATCTGCGATCGGCGGTCGACTCCGCCGTGAAGACCTTTTCGACG
>F21B_10020416_pt1 | contig 15860 bp, 16 predicted proteins | sample RepKananBrdUF21B_FD_10803 | JGI IMG/M metagenome (IMG submission 10803) | reverse complement strand
GCGCCCTGACCCCCGAGCACGGAAACCCGGCGATGATGATCCTGATCGCGCTGATCGTCTTCCCGAAGTTGGCTCTCGGTCTGTCCGGCTTCGAAACCGGCGTCGCGGTCATGCCGCAGATCAAGGGCGATCCGCACGACACCGAACAGAATCCACGTGGCCGCATCAAAGGTGCGCGGCGCCTGCTCACCACGGCGGCGCTGATCATGAGCGGATTCCTGCTGACGTCGAGCCTGGTCACCACCATCCTGATCCCAGAAAACGAGTTCCAACCCGGAGGCGCTGCCAACGGTCGCGCGCTTGCCTTTCTCGCCCACGACTATCTGGGTGAGATCTTCGGAACCGTCTACGATCTCAGCACGATTCTGATCCTCTGGTTTGCCGGTGCATCGGCAATGGCAGGGTTGCTCAATCTTGTTCCGAGGTATCTCCCCCGCTACGGCATGGCGCCGTCGTGGGCCCGCGCCGTGCGTCCGCTGGTCCTCGTGTTCAGCGTCATCGCCATCACTGTCACGATCTACTTCGACGCCAATGTCGACGCTCAGAGTTCCGCGTACGCAACCGGTGTCCTCGTGCTCATCTCGTCGGCGACCGTCGCCGTTGCACTGTCCGCTCGTAAGCACGGTCAGCGAAAACTGTTCGTGGGGTTCAGTTTTGTCGCAGTTTTGTTCGTCTACACGACGATCGCGAACATCTTCGAACGTCCAGACGGTGTGAAAGTGGCGTCGTTCTTCATCGCCGCGATCATGGTGGTGTCCTTCCTTTCCCGGATCTCGCGAGCCTTCGAACTACGGGCAACCTCCGTCGAATTCGACGAGACCGCGCTGCAATTCATCGCCGAGGCAGCCGAGAAGGGTTACCTCGCGATGGTGGCGCACGACGTCGACCGTCTCGACGAGGACGAGTATCGGCAGAAGGAATCGCAGCAGCGCGCCGAAAGCAACATCCCGGAGGCGGAGTCGATCATCTTCATCGAGGTCAACGTCACGGACTCCTCCGAATTCAGCACCGACCTCCTCGTCCACGGCCGACAGCGCGGTGTGCACCGGATTCTGTGGGTCGACAGCCCGGCCGTCCCCAACACCATTGCGGCGGTTCTCCTGCGGACGAGGGACATCACCGGCGTGATTCCCGACGTCTACTTCGAGTGGACGGAGGGAAACCCGATCATGTACCTGCTCCGCTTCCTGTTCATCGGTGAGGGCGAAACCGCTCCCGTGACCCGTGAGGTCCTCCGCCGCGCCGAACCCGACCAGTCCCGCCGGCCACACGTCCACGTCGGTTGACGCGGCAAACGATGAGCAGAGGGTTGGTCCAGGCCATGCACCAGGGAAGATCGCACAGAAAGAAGTGCTGCGTGCCTATATTCAGGCGAAACTCGCGGATATCACATCTTGCGTGCGAGGCTCGCCCTGAAACCCATTGCGATGGTGCGGATCTATAGGACGATCGGCCCCCGCTGCACCCACACGTCGAAGCGACTGGCTATCGCAGGTTCGATTCGTCTGTCACCAAGCGATAAAGAACGTATCCAGAAAACACTATTATGGAGACGACGCAGAGTACGAGCATGATGTCGAAGAAGATAGTCATGTTTCCCCTCATGGGTTCGACCAGAATCGATTCGTTTATCCCCGCGAAAGTTTCTCCGTGAAAATGTCCTGTTCCGCAGCTCCAATCGTGTGAAGGCGATAGCGCCTCACCACCCGAGGCACGGCTCAGCACTCCTGTGGAGTCGGATATGTGGCGGCATCGTGAGCAGAAGCAATGGGCGAGGTTCCTCCGACAGTCAATCGTTCACCGTTTCGCCGCTTCCTCACAGCCGCGGTGATCAGTTCGGCCGGCTCGTCGGTGACAGCGGTGGCGATGCACACTTGGGGCGCGCACCTCGTCTACAGCCCAACGCGTTCCGGCTTGGACCGCTTCATGCTCGGTCCCGCCGAACACGTCGGCCAGATTCTTCCTGCCGCCCACAGGACGGCGCGCCGCGACAGCAACACCCACCACTAAAGCCAGTGCCGTATAGAGCGCGATCACACCATGAAGGCCACCGCCGATCTACCGGGAGCGCCCGACGCGAACTCCGCTCTTGCCGGTCTCGGCACTGAACAAGTCTCAGCCAACCAACGGCACTTCGGTGATGGCGTCGGCGGTCACGAGCATGTCGATCTCGACGCTGTTGGTTCCGCCGGCAACGGGGACGCTCACAGTAACCCCAGAGCCATTGGCTGTCGTGCATTTTCGCCCAGAATGTCAATTCAGATAGCGACTTCCATCGAAACTGGTTGTTGCACAGTCATTTAAGAAAAAGAAGTGACATAACGTGAAGTTGCTGGTGAGATATTTCGACTGGAACCGCTCTCGATCCCGGCAACAACCACGGACTATCGGATCCCCGTCGCACAACGAAAGAGGTGCGGGCCAATTCACATGATCAACTGTCTGCGCCGCCTCGGATGTCGCCGCGGTGCAGGGACGCGAGTTCGGCGAGGTGAGTTCCGACCCGATCAAGCGGGACACCGACCGTGACGAGATCGCGAGAACCTCGTCCTGCACCTATCCCACCGTATAGGTCGGCAGATGCACACAATGGCCTAACGTCGACCACGTCCAGCGCCGTCGTCTCGACAGCAGGACCCACACCACCATCAAATGCCGAGAGCTGCGTGCATGGTGCGATATTGAGCGTCCTTTTCGCCCTTCCGGACTTACCCGTGGACGTGCAGACTCATACAGTTACTGTGGACGCGTAGTCACACTTAGTTTACTGTGGGCACGTCTGAGATAGATGCCACAAAGGAGCCCGAAATGCAGTTCCTAACACCTCGTCGCACGCGGCGTAACGCGCCACCTGTCCGGTTAACTCCGGGGCGCAATACCGTCAGCGAACATCGCGATTACCACGACACTCTGCGCACACTGTCCGAGGCATCCTCGACAGGGCTCCACTTCGAGGCGTTCAAAGACATCGCCTGGAATTCGCCCGAGTTCGCCGCCCCCGCGGACGACCCAAGATGGACACTCCCCGCGGTCGACCCCTTGTCCCACACCGACTGGTACCGCGCGCTCTCACCCCAGGAACAACGGCGGGTTGCCCGGATTCGGCTCGCATCTATAACAAAGACCGGCTCCCAGTTCGAGCAACTGCTCCTTCTCGGCGGTACCCAGTTCTTGATGGGCCTGGCGAACGAGAACCCCGAATTCCGCTACTTCATGCACGAACTCACCGAAGAGACGCACCACATCCAGATGTTTCAGGAGTTCACCAACCGGGTGGCTCCGGAGGTCCACGGTGCCCCAACGTGGCTTGTCAAGGCCTTCCCCCTGGTCGGTTCGCTGGGATCGCTGTGGCCCAGTTTCTTCTTTCAGATCATCCTCGCTGGAGAGGAGCCGATCGACCACATCCAGAAGAGCATCATGCGCGGCGGTGGCATTCACCCGCTCACCGACCGCATCATGCAGATCCATCTCGCCGAGGAAGCACGTCACATCGGGTTCGCCCATGCATGGTTGCGCCATCACGCTCCGCGCATGAGCCGATTCAACCGCCTCGCACTCGGCCTCACCACGCCTGTAGTCATGCGCATAGGGTTTTGGTCCATCGTCGTCCCGAGCCGGCAGGACGCGACGTTGCTGGGTATCCCCCGCAATGTTCTGCGCGAGACCTATTCGATGCGCAACCCCGATTTCCGGCGACTCCTTGCAGAGTCCTGCGCAGACGTCCGGAGCCTCGCCGACGCCAACGGAATGCGCACCCGGCTCACCCTCTGGTCCTGGCGGCTTACCGGAACCGACGGCCGACTGTCGCGTTACCGCAACGAGCCGTCGAGGGCCGCGGCTTGACGATCTGCAACCCGCGACGCAGCTGCCCCTCTCCCACTTCGACAGACAGCTGCGTTACCCACTCACCGCGGTCGAGGCAATGGCGCACAGATATCAGCGCGCCAACCACAGGCCCACACCCGAATCGCCCCATCGAATTGTAGGAAGCACATCCATCGAGGCCGAACCGGCGACATCAGTGCCGGCGAAGACGCAACATTTCCAATGACATAGCGAATTCACTTTTGCTACTACAGGTTTCGGCACACCGTACTGCGAGCGACGTTCAGCACTTCCGCGATTCGGTCATGGATACGCCGTCGCCCTTCATCTTGGTCCGGCAATAGAGTCACAGCCCGACCACGCCGAGCAGAGCTTCTCCTGGATCGACGACGGCAACAACGGCCGCAACGAACAGCAGCGCCATCGCAATGGTCATCACAGCACCGAGCGATCCGAGGGCGACGAACATCCGACAGTGGGCACCGTTGATCGTGTCCGACGACCTGTAGCGTCGGAAGGCGATGCGGGTTCCGGTTGCGACTACAGCGATCACCACGGCGGTAGCGACAATCGCCGCCCAGTTGTAGTGCTCAACCTGTGTGAGCAACTCGAGCAGTGGCGGCCCGGAGTCTCCGCTCTGCACACCGTTGTCGATCAGAGACTGCGCTGTCTGCCCGTCCGCGTTGTCAGCGGAGAGCATCGGAAGCAGCGCGACTACGGGTGCGACCGTCGACTGGATGTTGAGCACAGCCACAAACACCGAAACCAATGACAGCACAGTCGTAGTGGCCGCCGCGACCACGCAACCTACGCCGGCCGTCAGAGATCGCCGCCACAGAGTCGCCGCGAGCAGACCCAGAACCGCGGTCAGCAGCACCGAGATGACGATCTTGATCGCGTGCCACTCGAACCAGTAGTCCACCATCTCCGCCAAGCCGGGAGGATAGGTGCGGACTCCGCTACCCCAGTAGTCGACCAAGCCGCGGCCGAGCAGCACACTAATGACGGATTGATCTTGGAACTGCGGATAGCGTCCGCGTAACAACGCGGCCGGGCCCAAAACGAACGCGGCCACCAATGCCGCTCCGGCGCATGACAACGCAACGATCGACCAGCGGCTTCGGTTGACGGACGTGCTCATTGACGACTCCCTTCCGGGAGAGAGTCAATCAGCAGGTACTCGACTGCACATCCATCTGCAGTACTACATCTGACGAACGAGGTACCAGCTCAGGATTCGATACTCGATCGCCGGCCGCGCCGGACTCTGGCAATCGTCACCGCGGCCAGGATCAACCCTGCAACCGTGATGAAGTCGGATTCGGTCACCCCGCGCGAAGGCCACGCTTTCGGCCGCCGCCATCGAGGGTAGGACCGCCTTGGTGCTGGCCGTGCTTAGTGGACAATGCGAACATGACGACCTGCGCTCCTGCTCAAACCGTGCACTTTCATCAGAAGCATTACACGGCAGTGGTTTCTGGCGCGAAAGTTTCCACCGTCCGCTGGCGCGAAGACATTCACGAAGGGCCGGCAATTTTCATCTTCGATAAATCACCCGACCGCCCGCCCCCTTTCAGGACAGGTCACCGCTGTAGAAACGTACGATCTCGCTCATCTGTCGCCGCTAGCAGCCCGCCAGCCACCCGGCACCGACATGACGAATTTCGCAAGACAACTCCGGGTCAACTACTACCCCGAGATGCCTGAAGACGCTGTTGTTCAGGTGGTCGTCATAGCCACCGGTCACCACGGGGATTCGTCACTGCCCCCGACGTAGTGCAACCGAACTCAGCCATCGAAAACGTCTGTTGTACTTCCGTGTGCGTCGAGGTCTGCACTGCCGGCGCCGATCAGGTAGTTGCGGCCAATTCTGGCTGGGTTGATCGGTCCAGGCGCGCTGGCACTCGTCCGGGGTCAGCGTTGTCGTGGATCCTCTGCGACAGGGCCGCCTTCGTTTTCCCACCGATCCAGTGCGCGTTTTTCCTGCTTGGCGGCGGTGTCTTTGCGTGGTCCGAGTGATTTTACGGACTTGAGTAGTTCTGTGAGTCGGCCCATGACCGGACCATACTCGACTTTCCGGCGAAGCTGACCCAGGGTTGGACGTATCTCCATCTGAGATGCCATAGGAGACTTCGACGGCGTCGACAACCACGAAACCTCCGCCCCACCCTGCTTGCACTACCCGCACGAGAACGCACGATCCGGGTGCAGGGCGGCGAATTGCCAGCGGGCCAACTCGGAGTGCGATTTCGGGACCGAAATGTTCGCGGCCAAACCGCGAGCACGACGGCGGCGACGCTTCGCACGACATCGCCGCGACGTTCGGCGAGAATACTGGACCTAGGCCGGGAAAATCGGGTGCTTCAGCCGTCGAGATAGGGATAGGTTGTGGTGCGTGAGCGCACAAGTGATCATTCTGACCGGCCCACCAGGGGCAGGGAAGTCGACCCTCGCCGCGAAACTTGCCCGCGGTTACAGCAAAGGCGTTCATCTGCACACAGACGACTTCTGGCACTGCATCGTTTCGGGCGCGATACCTCCGTACGAGCCCACGTCCGATGCGCAGAACCAGACTGTCATGGATGTGATCGCCGGCGCCGCCTATACCTATGCTCGCGGCGACTTCACCACGGTGATCGACGGAATCATCGGGCCGTGGATGCTCCCCCACTTCCGAACACACGCGACACAGCACCCGAACTTGGCGGTCCACTACATCGTGCTCCGGCCGCAGCGCGACATCACGCTGAAGTGAGCCCAAGCCCGAACCGCGCCAAGCGCCTTGATCGACGAGGGGCCAATCCTCTCGATGTGGGATCAGTTCTCCGACCTCGGCGAGCTCGATGATCATGTACTGGACACGTCGGGCGACGAGGAAGAACAGAGTGCCCAACAAGTGGCAGCGGCCATTCGCGACGACCGTTTCCGACTCTTTGCACAGTAGCGGCTCAATCCGCCGGAAACCGTCTTGTTGCAGGCCATCTCGCGGGCCATACGAGGCATACCAGCCAGGGACCCTTCAACCGGAGTGGAAAGCCCTCTTTGGTTCGCCGACTGCGGTCTCGGCTTTCGCTGTCAGTCTCAGAATCGGCCGTGAACTGTTGAGACCAAGGCTGTTTCTGAGGCACCAGAGGATGAGACATGTTCCCGTATGTGACTGAGAAATGAGTGCAGACCACCAGCTAACCCTCGTCCGCCGACAGAAAACGGTTCCGGAGCGAAATCGATTTCAACAGTTGTCGAATCGACAGCGTGTCCGAGAAACCCGTCTCACCTTGTGGGGAGTTCATTAAACAGGTCTGACAATTCTGATTCGGGAATTTCATGGCCTCGGGCGGCCTCGCGTGATCCGGTGACTGCAGCTCAGGAACCACCGTCCGTCCTCGGTGGTGTCGAATCCTTCTGTGAGGGAGCGGAATGCGATGCCGCGCCCGCCGAGTGTGTGGACGGTGCCGATAACGTGGCGGACACCGCTTCTGTTTGGGCGACGAATACCGATTCGAGTATGTTGCACCCGAACCGACCTACACACGGTCTACCGATGAATTTTGTCGAGTTGACACTATCGAAGGATGACCCTTGGTTTTCGAATCCAGCCACCCGATGATGATTGCCCTCGACATTGACGGCACCCTGCACGTCGCGGAGGACACGAATCCGCTCGCGCACGAAACGATCAGCATCGCAGTGAGATCGGCTGTGCGGGCAGCTGTTCGATCCGGAGCCCACGTCGTGCTGTGCACCGGCAGACTCGCCCCCGCCACACGACCGTTCCTACTCGAGCTCGACATCATGACGGGGTTCGCGATCTGTTCCAACGGGGCCGTGCTGATCGATGCCGCAACCGGGAAAATCGCGGAGCAAGTGGTCTTCGATTTACGCACTCCCATCGCGGCACTACGCGAACAACTACCCGGCGCGATCTTCGTAGCCGAGAACCCGGGCATCGGGGTCAGAGCAACCGGCCCTGTCGACGACGCGGATATGCACCACGGCGAGGTCGAGCTGGTCGATATCGACGAACTTGCGACCACGCCGACCACCCGACTAGCGATCCACTGGCCTGGACGCAGTGGGCAGGAGCTGACCGAAATCTTGTCTACTCTCGACCTCCCCGGCATTCGAAGCCTGTGCTACGAAGACGAACCACTGGCCGACTTGACCGCAGCCGGCGTAAGCAAGGCTGCGATGCTGGAAAGGCTGCGCATCGAGCTGGGCGTCGCCGCAACACGGACCCTAGCCGTCGGTGACGGCATCAACGATCTGGAAATGCTGGACTGGGCAGCTCACGGCGTGGCCATGGGTCACGCACCCGCTTCCGTGCTTGCCGCAGCCGACCAGATCTGCCCACCAGGCACCGAGGACGGTCTTGCCACCGCATTGTCGACATGGTTCCGATAGAACATCTGGGCTGTGCGCGGCGCGTCGTGGACGCCTTGGATCTCGGTCATCAGATCGTCGAAACGGAACATCGGCGCTGGGCGGTCGTCCCAGACCCGCTTGAGTGCGCCGGGTTTCATCTGCTCGAAGCCGACAGCCAATGCGCATTCGACGGTGCCGCTGGCGACGGCTTGGCGTGCGAGGAAAAGGGCCGAAGATCCTGTGGCGCCCTGACATCCAGCGGTGGAACATGCCTTGGACGTAATGGGTGAAGCACTCATTCTCGTACCCGTCGCGTTCTTCAGTGCGAGGTATCACGAAAATGCTTGCGGGAGAGCCTGTTTCGATCATGGTGATGCCTTCCCTCGAATCGGTAGAGTCGCCCCCCCTGTCGCCATGTCGAGTACTTCTGTCAACTTCGCAATGCCAAACAACCGTCCCGGGCTCAGCACCATATCGGGCGTGCTCGACTACAGTTCCCTTCATGGGACGGACCTGCGGAGTCGGACATGTGGCGGCATCGTGAGTAGAAGCGATGAGTGAGGTTTCTCCGGCCGTCAATCGTTCATCATTTCGCCGCTTCCTCACGGCCGCGGTGATCAGTTCGGCCGGCTCGTCGGTGACAGCGGTGGCGATGCCCATTTTGGTAGTGCAGCTTCTAGACGCGACGCCCTTCGAAGTCGGTATGGTGAACGCGGCTCAGTTGATTCCTTATGCGGTGCTCGGGTTGTTCGCGGGGGTTTACGTCGATCGGTGGCGGCGCAAGCCAATCCTAGTGTGGGCCAGCGTCGGTCGAGCGGTAGCACTCGGCACTGTTCCGCTTCTGTGGCTCGCCGGCCTTCTGCACATCTGGGTCCTGGTCATCGCGTTGCTGTTGTTCGGCTCCTTCTCGGTGTTCGGCTTCGCTGCGATGCAGTCCTTGTTACCCCGGCTGGTTCCACGCAGCCAACTGGTGAAAGCAAACGCTCGACTCGACCAAGCCGACGCAGCAGCAACGACATCGGGGCCAACGGTCGGGGGCGCACTCGTAGGCCTGCTCGGCGCTCCCGTGGTGATTGCCGTCGACGCAATCAGCTATCTCGCTGATGCCGCACTCAATTACGGTCTCGACGTAGACGAGCCGCGACCCGCTTCTCGCTCCCGCAACCTGATGAACGAAGTGCGTGAGGGTCTGAGATTCACCTACCGCCACCGCACTCTCAACCCGCTCGCAATATCGACACACGTGTGGTTCCTCGCCAACGGAGCCGCGTTGACTGTGCTGTCTCTCTTCGCCCTCCGCTCACTCGGGTTCAGCGCCTACACATACGGCCTGCTTCTGACGACGTTCGGTGTCGCAAGCCTCCTCGGAGCGTCCAGTGCACATGCGATCGGCACGCGAATCGGACCAGGACGAACGGTCATCCTCGCCCGCTCGCTGTATCCCCTCACCTGGCTTCTCGTTACCTTCGCGACCGACACACTTGTTGGCCATCTCCTTCTCTTCGCAGCTCTTGGCCTGCAGGGCTTGGCAGCAGGCACGGAGAACGCGAACGAGATGGGCTATTGGCAAGCGCTCACTCCGGATGAGCTTCTCGGGCGCGTGAATGCCGCCCGGCGTTCCGTCAACCGCACCATGGCCGCCCTCGGTGCCGTGACAGCAGGCCTGTTGGTCGGCGCGATCGGCGAACGCCCCACCCTGATCGGCGTCACCATCGTGTTCGCCATCGCGGCAGGCACATTGGCGTTCTCGCCGCTGCGACACTCGGCGCGGGATCTCTGACCTCGACGTTCATCGCAGGTCTACCTCCGCGGCGGCCGAGTTCTCTGACAGCGTGTAATTCCTAGGAGCGTCCGTTCCAGGTACGGGTCATGTTGACACTCGCAGATAGCATCCACGCATGCACGTCGACATCGAAGGCGCCGCCCGCATTGCCCGCCTCGCCGCAGAATTCAACTGGACCTGGGCCGTCGACGACCTCGAACCCTTCTGCGCACAAGCTGGATGGGAGCTCGTTGAATCGGATCAAACCGGCGCCTCGATTCGGACCGGCCTCCGTGTCGGTCAGCCCGAATCGATAATGTTCGGGCGTAACCGTTCGATGCGCTACATCTCAATCTTCGTCTCGGACGTGGCAGATGACGCTACGCCCATGACAGTGGTGCGCCCGCTGCTGGTCGAAGGGTTCACGAACCTCGATGTGGCATTTACCGCACTCCTGGGGACAGCCACGAGCGCCAAACCCGAACCAAAGGCAGCTCTCAGATGGGACCTGCCGAAAGCGGTCATCACACTGAACCGGGGTGTCAGTGCGATCCACCTGCGTCTGAAGAGTCCGGAATATCAAGCATGGATGGATGAGCCTGAACCGGAGTAGGAGGACGAGGACTAGCGACCTAGGCCATCTCCTGACCAGGTTCAGTCGAATTTTGTTGCCAGGAAGAATATTTCAGCAGAACGGTCAAAGTCGGTTCGCCTGGTCGCATCGCACTGTGGCTGGAATGGATCGATGCCGTCGACGGCCTCCGAGCAGTCGAATTCTTCCTGAAGACCGGCGAGGTGGGGCGGTGCACAAGTATGCGCGGATAGGGTGGCTGTAGCGATATCTGCGTGCTACACCTCCTCGTCGGGCTCTAATTGACGATGTACTCGTCGATTTTGTCTTCTTCTGCTCGGTATTGAGGGCTTGCAATGTTCACGAAGTTGTCCCGCTTTCCCCGATAGGCAGTAACCACCACGGTAGACAGGTCCCACCGCATCCTGTCCTCCCCACGACGAGTAGGTAGCCCAAGCTCAGTCAACAATCGATGAGGCAGTCCGCTGAACCACACCCCTGGCAGCCCGCTGGATTCAGCTTCCTGTGTACCCAAGCGATCCGTAACGTCGAAGTCGATCGCCTGGACGCTGTACGTGTCTAGATCCGCGGCCCCCAGGACATGCGATGTTGAGGTCTATGGTTATTGACGCGCCTCGCTCCCGATGTTCGGTGACGGTCCAACCTGCGGCGGGGGCAAGAGCCTCGACGCCATAGCTGCAACGCTCGGCTTCGGCAGATCCTCGGTCAGCCGCGCACTCCTGACGGTGCTGAGAAGATGAAAAGTGGGTCGGACAGGCTCTCACGAAACGCATGATTCACCTACGGCTGGAAGAGATTCCGGACGAAGGAGAGGCTTTCGGGGAGCGCTGCCCGCATCGTCTCGATATGACCGTTCGGATATGTGCGGAATGTAACTGGCTGGCGGTTGGCGGCGAGTTCGGCCGCGAGTTTCAAAGCCAGCGGTGCCGGCACCATCTCGTCCGTCAGCCCCTGCCCGAGGAACACTGGCCGGTCGTACCCGGTCGTCGGGATCTCCAGCATGCCGCGAGCAGCAGCCAGCACCGCGGGATCGTCGAGGGGCCGGTTCACCAGATCGCCGATCGTGACGTCGCCGAGGCCCGATGCCATGTCCTGGTAGCAGTCGGTTTCGGCTCGGGCCAGGGCATCCGTGCCGCGTGGTGTCAGGTAGCGATCGATGTCGAGATCGGGTCGCGCCGCCCGGAGTCCGGCCAAGAGGTACGAGACGAACACGGTGCTGCCGGTCAGTGGCAAGCGGGGAAAGTCCGGCCCCACGAGTGGTGCAAGGTTCTCCAGATTGGACGGCGCCCCGGTCGCGACCGCGCCCCGGTAGTCCAGTTCGGGTGCGTACCGTGTGGCGATCGCTGCCGCGACCATAGCGGCCTGCCCGCCCTGAGACTGTCCGAGTGCCAACCACCGCGGTGAGAGCGACGGTTCGACCGCACGCGCGGCACGCACCATGTCGATCACGCTGTGCGCCGCCGACGGTCCGTCCAGGTACGCGTGGATTCCCGGCGTGCCGAGCCCCACGTAGTCGGTCGCGACGATCGCGTAGCCCTGCGAGAGCCAGTTCGTGAGGTACGGACTGCCAACGGTCCCGGTCACGGTGGGAGCGCACTGGTCGGAAATACCTACAGTGCCGTGAGCCCACGAGATGACCGGCCAGCCGCCTTCGGGTGGGTCGCCGGGGGGCAGGAAGAGCGCGCCCGTACTCAACGCGGGCCGGTTCAGCGGTCCTGTGGACCAGTACGTGAGCTTTGATGCGTTGGCGGCGCCGGGAATCCAGAAGGAGTGCGGCAGGGAAGTTGCCGCGGTCACTGTGCCCGGCGTCGTGATTGGCGCCGGTTCCTGTGCGTGGACGGGCGCGGTCGAGACGGCCGCGAAGGCGAGCGCGATCACCATCAATACTTGGCCGAGCCGTCGTCGGATCATTGCACCGCTCCCCGGATTCATCCGCGTGTACGCCGACTACCATTCTGCGCGAACCGAGGGTGCCGGTACACCGGTTCGACCATCTTCGGGTGCCGCTCCTGCAGTCGAGGGGCCAGCGGACTGTGCGCGACGAAGAACTTCAAGCCGAGGTCAGCCGTGTGCATACCGAGAATTATTCGGTCTACGGTGCACACAAGGTGTGGCTGGAAATGCGTAGTGAGGGCATTGATGCGGCACGGTGCACGATTGATGGGTGTCTTCGGGCTCGAATGCGCACGAAGAGGCATGACCAACCAAGCGCACCGCCATCGCCGATCCACAAGGACATCGCGCGGACGATCTGGTGCAGTGAGGTTCAACCCTGTGACGCCAAAAATGTTGTGGGTGAGCGCTTCAAGTGTTCGGCGACTCGGCCTGAGAGGAGTGAGTATTCATAATCGAGCCGCGTCCAACCCGTCGGACGCGGAACATAGACACCACCGATCACGCTCTCCTGCACCGAAAATTGTTCACGCGTGAGATCAATCGCCGACCCGTCCGGTAACCGGTTCCACCAGTGAAAGTCCACTCGTTCACCTCGAACGTGCACCTCGCCGCGAACCAGGTCACCACCGAAATAGTCGTGCACCACCACCGCAGTAGTCGCACATTGCCCGCGCGCGGGATTCTCCTCCGACCAATCCCCGATGTCTTCTGGAGCGCACGTATCGGGTCCCCATGCAGCGTTCAGTGCTTCGGTCACGCGGACCAAGGAGACGGAATCCATCGACGAAAACTACCATGCAACGTGAACGGCATTTCCTTAGGGAATTCAACTCTGGCAGAGAACAATTGCATCCGTTGCACCTTGCTGCGTCTGCTCCCTTAATGCCGAAATCACAGCTCGCGCACGATAATGGACGACATGGCGCAGTACTGGAGCGAGTATCCATTGTCCGAGGTCGACGGTCAGGTGCCCAGTGCCCTGCCTGTGGGTCGCTACGTCAGCGTCATTTCGAATGGACACGGAGCGCTGACCGCGTGGGTTGCGGGGCCAAGCAGGTGCTACAGGACACCGCATCCGGCATCCGCGCACCCGCCCGTACGGGTTACTCGCGGTGACCCGAGCAGGGAACCCGAGGAAGTCTGGTTCGAGCCATACACCGAAGAAGACCTGCGGATGGTCAACGACGACGTCAACTCCTACCTCGCGGAGGCCGGAGTCCGGTTGCAACCCCGGGGGTACAAATGGCACGTGCTGGTGCCTGAAAGCGTTCGCGATGGCGAAGAACTGGAATACGCGCTGCGTGAGAAGAACCAATACATCGAACCGGCCGAAGTCCTAAGAGCAATAGAGCGATTGTACGAATCACTGGTCAGCCAGATACCGCCGACTTCCTGACCAGTCTCGCCGGTCTACGGTCTCAGCCAGACCAAATCTGTTGCACGATCATCCACAGCCACTCACAGGACAGCTTGGTGAGCGCCTCGCTCCTCTGAATTCCGACACATGCTTCTCACCAATCGAATTCATCGAAACGTCTGATCCGGCACCCGACATCGAACATCGACTACCCCAACGTAGTTCAATGCCAACAAGAGCCTCAGCGCGCACAAGCCATGAAATCGATTCCACACCAATCGAATAGCTTGTTCTGTTGAGAATCCAGGACATTCAAAGCCGTTACACAAAGCCGGCACAACCCCCCCCAACTCACCGTCGGCAAAACGCTAAGCTCGGCGCCATGGTGATCTCGGTACTGGGTGCAGGAATGATCGGCGAAGCCCTCATGTCGGGCCTGCTGCACGGTGGGCACAAGCCCGAAGATCTCCTGTTCACCACGCGTCGGGCCGACCGCGCGCAACAGCTGACCACCAAGTACGGCGTGAAAGTTGTCGAGACTTGGGAGGCCGTCGAGCAGGCGGACGTGCTGGTCGTAGCTGTGAAACCGCAGGACATCGACGTGACGCTCGAAGAGCTGAGCATCGGAATGACAGCCCACAAGCTGCTGGTGACCGTGTGCGCCGGTCTGCCGACGGCACTGTTCGAACGTCGCCTCGGCGACGTTCCGGTCGTGCGGGCCATGCCGAACACCCCAATGGTGGTGGGCGAGGCGATGAGTGTTCTCGCCGCCGGCCGGTACGCCACCGCCGAACATGTGGCCACCGTCAAGGCCATGTTCGAGCATGTCGGGGAGGTCATCGAACTGGCCGAGCCTCAGTTGGACGCCGTCACAGCGCTGTCCGGGTCGGGGCCTGCGTACTTCTTCTACCTCGTCGAAGCGATGGTCGACGCCGGTATCCGACTCGGTCTGCCGCGAGCGATCGCCGAAAAGCTGATCATTCAGTCGGCCGTAGGATCGGCAAAGATGCTCGACGAGTCAGACGACAATCCGAGGAGTCTGCGCGAGGCGGTCACTTCGCCCGGAGGGACGACGATCAGCGCGATCCGTGAACTGGATAGTCGCGGCGTTCACACCGCCGTGCTCGCGGCGATCGAAGCCGCTCACGACAGAGCCGCAGAGCTAGGCAAACAGCACGACAACTGAACGTCCCCCACCGCCAAGTTGGCGCGGTGACCGCGAGTTCGCCCAGGCCGAAGCCACCCATCTGGGACAGGGTGAGTGCGCTAGCGGCATCTGGTCCACAAGTACGGCAGTTCATTGAACCGACAGTTCCTGCGCGGTGGCGCATAGCTCGCAATAGCGTGGGACTCCGGGGAAACAACAGCCTCTGCATGGGCGTCACTGCCTCAATAGTGCTGTTGCACAGACTCAATGACGACCTGGCGGGTTGCTGGGGGCATGTGCAGTATTCGAAAGGTGCTGTATTCCGGCCGACGATGGACACTCAATCATGCGCCCACGCAGTGAGGACCGAACGTCAGTCGACAAAGCCAACAGGGTGCTCATGTGGCTACTGTGGGGATGGGGCGTGGGCAATGTTGCTGTGTGGTGGATCCACCTCGCCCGACGCAGCAGTCGTGAAGTCCAGGTGTCGCTGGTAGCCCAGGCCCCTTCGGTGAACGCACCTGGGTTGATATGGGAGGCTTCCTCGCCTACTGCTCGCTGGCATCCCTCTTCGCAATCCTGATCCGGTACATCCTGGCTCACAGATGATGCCGTCGTTTCCTTATCCCGAGACAACACACCACGGGGTCTGTAGTCCGAAATCGAAAACCCGCCAGACGGAAGTGTCTACTGTTCGCCATACTTCGTGCATGCGCAAAGGGAGCCGGCTGTGGCCGGCGAACGCCGTCGCAGCGTTCGTCATGCTTGTGATCGCCGGAACACTCGTCGTGGTGTCCATCTACGGCGGTCTCTACTACGCGCGTCACCGGACACCCGCTGACGAATTCCCGATCAGTCTCACCTACCGTCACCGGCACTACAACCGCAACGGCGACCCCGTCGCCGACATGCCACGATC
>F21B_10033464_pt1 | contig 16000 bp, 15 predicted proteins | sample RepKananBrdUF21B_FD_10803 | JGI IMG/M metagenome (IMG submission 10803) | reverse complement strand
GATCATGTCGAAGCTGAATCTGCGGCCCCACCAGATAGAACACCGCATCCGCAATCACTTCGGGGTCGACCCACGGGTGGGGCAGCAGATTCAGCTTCGACATGATCGGAGCGGTATCGGCGAGGACAGGATTCTCCAAGTCTGGACGGAACGCACGAACCATCGGTTCGTTGTCGATCATCGTCGTACGCACATTGCCCGGGTGTACGGAGTTGACTCGGATGTCTGCCCAGCCGAGTTCGTTGGCCAGAGACTTCGCCAACCCCCGAACGGCGTGCTTGGACGCGGAGTAATGGGCAATCCCCGGCACGCCTCGAAGCCCGGCCATCGAGCTGATCAACACAATGGATCCACCTCGATTGCCGTTCATGATGTGCGGAATCGACACCTTGGTCGTCAACCAGACGCCGGTGACGTTGATGTCCATCAGCTCGCGGAACTCTTCGGCGCTCAGGTCCCAGGACAATTTCGCCGACGCCGCGATTCCCGCGTTGGCGATCACGATGTCCAGTCGGCCGAGTTTCTCGACTCCGGCGTCGACCGCTGATTTCAGGGCATCAAGGTCGCGAGTGTCCGCGACGGACGCGACGATGCGCCGGCCCTGAGCTTCGACCAGGGCGACGGTCTGGGCGAGGTCGGCTTCGGTGGCCATGTCGTACCCCGCCGTTGCGACCGGCGCGCAGAGATCCACCGCGATGATGTCCGCGCCCTCGGACGCGAGCTTGACGGCATGCGCGCGCCCTTGACCACGCGCCGCTCCGGTGATGAATGCGACCTGACCGTCCAAATTGCCCATCGAACTTCCCCTGCCCGTGTGAATCGCCGAAACTGGAACGTGTTCATACTGCTACGTCCGGAGGCAGACGGACAGGGGAATTCGCTGAATCCTTATCCGCGAAGGAGTTTGGACAACTCGTCCAATACGCTCGCGTCCTCGATGGTCGACGGGACCGTGTACTCCTCGTTGTCGGCGATCTGCCGCATGGTCTTGCGGAGGATCTTGCCGGAACGAGTCTTCGGTAGTGCGGCGACGACGGTGACGTCCCGGAACGTGGCGACGGCACCGATCTGGTCTCGCACCCGCGCGACCAGTTCCTGTCGGAGTGTTTCGGGATCGATGTCGACGCCGGACTTGAGCACGACATAACCGCTCGGCCGTTGCCCCTTGAGTTCGTCGTGAATGCCGATGACCGCGCATTCGGCGACAGCCGGGTGGCCGGCGACGACGGCCTCCATGCTTCCGGTCGAAAGGCGATGTCCGGCAACGTTGATCACGTCGTCACTTCGTCCGAGCACGAAGACGTAGTTGTCCTCGTCGATGTACCCGGAGTCGGCGGTGAGGTAATACCCTTCGAAAGTCGACAGGTAGGACTTCACGTACCGGTCCTCGTCACGCCACAGTCCGGCGAGTGTTCCGGGAGGAAGCGGCAGGCCGATCACGATGTTGCCCTCGGTGCCCGGACCCACGAGTTCGCCCTTGCCGTCGACGATTTCGACGCGGTATCCGGGGCAGGCGACGGTGGGTGAGCCCGCTTTGATCTCCATGGGTTCGAGGCCGCGCAGATTCGCGCATATGGCCCAACCGGTTTCTGTCTGCCACCAGTGATCGACCACCGGGCGATCGAGAATCCGAGTAGCCCACTCGTAGGTGTCGGGATCCAAGCGCTCGCCGGCCGCGAAGAGTGTGTCGAGCGACGAGATGTCGTACTTGGCAAGCTCTTTTGCGTCCGGGTCGGCCTTGCGGACCGCGCGGATCGCTGTCGGAGCGGTGAAGAGTGCCGACACGTTGTATTCGGAAATGATGCGCCAGAACGCACCGGCGTCGGGGGTGCCGACGGGCTTGCCTTCGTACATGACCGTCGTGGCTCCGGCGAGCAACGGTCCGTAGACGATGTAGGAGTGGCCGACCACCCAGCCGACGTCGGAGGCGGTCCACCACACCTGTCCTGGGCTGATGTCGTACAGATTCTTCATGGTCCACGTCAGCGCAACGGCATGGCCACCGTTGTCCCGGACGACGCCCTTGGGCTTACCGGTCGTTCCCGAGGTGTAGAGGATGTAGAGCGGATCCGTCGCGGCGACCGACACCGGGTCGGCCGGGGTGGCGTCGGCGATCAGCTCGTCCCAGTCGAACCAGGCTGCGGCACTTGACTTGTAGTCGGAAGCTGCACCGGGAATCTGCTCGCGATTCTTCACGATCACGGTGTGCGCGGGAGTGGCGGACAGTTGCAGAGCCTTCTCGACCATCGGCAGGTACTCGATTGTTCGTCCGGGTTCGAGGCCGCCGGACGCCGTCACGAGCACCACTGGACCGGCGTCGTCGATACGGGTTGCGAGCTCCTTGGCCGCAAAGCCGCCGAACACCACCGAATGCACCGCGCCGATTCGCGCACACGCGAGCATCGCGATCGCAGCCTCGGGGATCATCGGCATGTAGATGATCACGCGGTCGCCCGCCACCACACCCTGATCTTTCAAGACGCCGGCGAAGAGTGAGACCTGCTCGAGCAATTCGGCGTAGGTGTACGTGGCCTTGGTGGGGACCATCGCGGAGTCGAAGATCAACGCGGTCTGATCGCCGCGGCCGTCGCGGACGTGCCGATCGAGGGCATTGAAGCTGGTGTTGAGCGAAGCATCCGGGAACCAGCGATAGATCGGCGCGGCAGAGTCGTCGAGAGCCTTGGTGGGGGCGACATCCCAGTCGACGGCCCGCGCAGCGTCGAGCCAGAACTTCTCCGGCTGATCCATGCTCTCGCGATATGCGTCGGCATACGTGGTGTGGGACGCCTGCTCGGAAGAGCTCATCGACGTGTGTCCTCTCGTGAACTTCGCTTACCGGTGACCTGAAACACCTTAGGTCACCGTCAGTGCGGTGCGCCTCAGTAGCGGTGCGGGTACCGTCCCTTTGCGCCGGGCGGGCCTGTCCCGTCGGCCAGTGGCGCGCAGGGGTGGGATAGGGCAGGGACTGAAAGGGGGGATCGATGTGACAGGTGCAGCGCAACGCGCAGGCTTCTGGGGAGTCCTCGCTCTGCGTGACTTCCGACTTCTGTGGACCGGCGACGCAGTCAGCGGTATCGGAAACGGTGTCACGACCGTCGTACTGCCGCTGATCGCGCTTCGCGAACTGGACGCGAGTAGCTTCCGGATCGGTGTGCTGGCATCGGCAGTGTGGTTGCCGTGGTTGATCGTCGGACTACCAGCCGGTGCCTGGATCGACCGGCTGCCTCGGCGCCCGATCATGATGATCGCGAACGCTGCGTGCGCGCTGTTCTTCGCGAGCATCGCGATCGCCGGCTTCCTGGAGGCGATGACATACGGCCACCTGCTCCTGGTCGCGCTGCTCACCGGTACAGCCACCGTCTTCTTCCAGGCGGCCTATCACTCGTATCTCCCCACGGTGCTCGCCGAAGCGGATCTTGTCGAAGGGAACTCGAAGATTCAGGGCGCCGAGGCCGCAACTCGGGTGATCGGCCCAAGCGTCGGTGGGCTGGTGGTTGCAACTGTCGGGCTCGCGGCCGGTCTGGTTGTCGACGCGTTCACGTTCGCCTTCTGCTTCGTATGCATCTGGCTGATTCGTGTGCAGGAGACCGTCCATCGCGGACAGAATCAGCGAGAACCGTTGCGACGCCAGATTGCGCTCGGACTGCGATTCGTCGCCGGTGATCCGTATCTGCGGTCGATCGTCGTCTACGGCACTCTGCTCAATTTCGGTCTCACCGGGTACTCCACGATCCAGATCGTGTTCCTGGAAAAGACGGTTGGCGTGGGGGAGTTCGGACTCGGGCTTCTCCTGGCGATTGCCGGGGTGGGCGGAATTGTCGGATCGATGATCGCGCGCCCGCTCGGCCGCAGATTCGGCACTGCCCGAAGCGTTCTCATCTGTCAGTTGGTGACGGGACCGTTCATCCTGTTAGCACCTCTGACGACGTACGGTGCCGGCCTGTTCTGGTTCTGCATCGGCGGCATGGTGATGGTTGCGGGCGTCGTGTCGTGCAACGTGGTGCTCGGCAGTTTCCGTCAAAGTTACTGTCCGCCGGACCGCCTCGGACGAGTGGTGGCAACGAGTATGTTCCTGCTGCACAGCAGCATTCCGCTCGGTGCGCTGACGGCAGGCTACCTCGGCGACGCAGTGGGACCGCGCGGGACGATGTGGATCATGGCCTGCCTGATCGCGCCGTGCGGATTGGTCTTGCTCTTCAGCCCCCTCCGAGGAATCCGTGATCTACCGAGTCGGCCTGCGATCTCACTGCGGTAGAGCCGCGGCGGCCTCTTCGCTACGAATTGCGATGCGAAGAGTCGCGAGCATGAACAGCGACACTGCGAAACCGAAAAGCGCGCCGAACTGGTCCTGCGTGAACAGATAAACCTGCGTCACCAGGAGGCTCACGATGAGGGATGCACGCAGGAGCCTTAATGCTCGCAGGTACGGACCTCGGAAGAGGAACCACACTCCCAGAACCACAAGAACTCCGGTTGTGACGGTGGAGATCTGGACCACCAGGTCGGAGACGTCGTCGGCCTCGACGACGTTCTCGGAAACCAACGCGTAGATCACCTGGACAATCGCCAGAAGAGCCTGCAGTACGAACAGGGTCAGAACCAGTCGGCGGACGACCCGGTGCCGGAGCAGTTCCTCAGCACGGTGGAAGAACGCGTTGCGGCCACGAGTGATCTTCGATTCGATACCGCCGGTCGGCGGAGTCTGTGAATGCAGGCCGGCCTTGATCGAATCGACGAGGTCGGTGAGGCTGCGGTCTTCGACGCCGTCGAGTACGCGGAGGGCGTGGTTGTACTGGATCTCGTCGAGCTGACCGAGAGCGAGGTCCGAGAGCGCTCGCGCCCCGATGGCGAGCCGATGACGATCATTCATTCCGCGCCGAATCACCACCTCGCGCGCGGCAAGATAGAAGAGAACGAAGACGACGTACATGATCGCGATGGCAGGCTGGTAGAAGTAATCGACGTCGGCGGTGACGAATTTTCCGACCTCGTCAATGAAGAGACCGAACCCGATTCCGCCGACGAGCGTGGCCAGGTCACGCGTGCGAGAACCTTCGGTGATGGCGGTCGCCACGATGGCGACGGCCATCAGCAATCCGCCCCAGAGAACGTGTGCGATGTGGAGGGCGCCGCCCCCGATCTGGGGATAGCCCGTTGCCGCCAGATATGCGCGGGTGATCAGCACGGTGGCGATGCCCGCGAACAGGAACAATTCGAAACGAGCCAGTGCCGCGCGGTCGTAACTGTGCGGCAGCGTCAGCGCATTCCGGTCCTTCGTCGTCATTGCGGAACTCCCAGGTTTCGATAGCGCGCGATACGGGAGGACTGGCGATCGGTGTCCGACTCTTCGGCAAGCACGAAGAGTTCGTGCGCTATCGCAGCCCCTACCCTCTTGGAGAATTCCACGGGTTCATCGGCCGCGTCAGGCGTTTCGGGAATGATCGCGTCGATCACGCCGTCTCGAAGCAGATCCAACGAACGAATGCCCTGCGCTGCCGCCATCTCCGGTGCGTGACTGATGTCGCGATGGACGATCGCGCTTGCGCCTTCCGGTGGCAGGGGAGCGAGCCACCCGTTCTGTGCCGCGAGTACCCGATCGGCGGGCAGCAGCGCGAGCGCCCCACCGCCTGTTCCCTGGCCGAGCAACACCGACACTGTCGGGGTCTTCAGCGTCACGAGGTCGGCGATGCAACGGGCGATCTCAGGGGCCAGTCCACGTTCTTCAGCTTCTTTGGACAGCGACGCGCCCAAAGTGTCGATCACTAGGACAAGCGGGAGTTGTAGTTCTTCGGCAAGTTTCATGCCCCGTCGCGCTTCCCTGAGCGCGGCCGGTCCCATCGTGGTGAGCGCGGATTGGCCACTGCGGTCCTGGCCGAGCAGGATGCACGGAAAGCCTCGGAAGCGGGCGAGCGAGAGCAAGATCGTCTTGTCGGTTTCACCCTGCCCGGTGCCGCTGAGCGGTACCTGTTCAGTTGCGGCATGGCGGAGCAACTGCCGGATGCCGGGTCGATCGGCCCGGCGCGAGAGCATCACCGACTGCCAGGCGGGAACATCGGGAATCTCGGGTGAGGGAATCGGGTCCGGGGCCGCCGGGGCCGGGGGATCGGTGAGCACGCACAACGCTCGATTAACCAGCAGACGGAGGCGGTCGACGGGTACGACGCCGTCGATAACGCCGTTGCGATACAAGTTTTCGGACGTCTGGATACCGTCGGGAAACTTTTCGCCGTACAGGGATTCGTAGACACGGGGTCCGAGGAATCCCACCAGAGCACCGGGTTCCGCGACGGTGATGTGGCCGAGGGATCCCCACGAGGCAAAGACCCCGCCGGTGGTGGGATTGCGCAGGTAAACCAGGTAGGGCAGGTGTGCCGCTTTGTGAACAGCCACTGCCGCAGCGATCTTCACCATCTGAACGAACGCCACGGTGCCCTCCTGCATCCGCGTTCCGCCGGAGGTTGGCGAGGCCAGCAGCGGGAGTTGTTCTGCCGTAGCACGTTCGACAGCGGTCACGATCCGCTCGGCCGCGGCGACTCCGATCGAACCGGCGAGAAAGCTGAATTCACAGGCAATTACCGCGACCCGACGTCCCCGAACCGTACCCACACCGGTGACGACGGACTCGTCAACTCCGCTCTTCTCGCGGGCCTTCGCCAGGTCTTCCGCGTATTTCGCGCCAGGTCCGACGTCGACGGGCGGGGAGTCCCAAGAGACGAAGCTCTCGGGATCGAGTACCGCAGTGAGTAGTTCTTCGGCCGAGATTCGCACAACGTCCTCCAAGTAAGCAGCACCCCGTCCAGGATGAACCTACCTGGACGGGGTGCTGCCGGGATCGTGTGGCGTCAGTTGTGTGCCGGATAAATCAGCGTCCGAACGCCTCTTTCCACGAAACGACCTTGCCGATGCGAAGGATGGAGCGCTGGTAGATCTTTGCCGCGATCATCGACAGCGCAGCGGTCACCACCAGCATCAGCAGAATCGTTCCCACGATCTGGAACGGAGAAGCAACACCGGCGGAAATGCGCAGGGGCATGAGGATTGCCGAGAACGGCGGAATCCAACTCAACACGTTGCTCAGGGTTCCTTCTGGATTGCTCACCGAAACGAAAGCCACGCTGACCATTGCCATGACGAGCAGCGCGAGAGGCATCGCGGTGGCGTTGACGTCCTCCTGCCGCGAGACCATGGACCCGGCGGCGGCGTACAGCACGGCGAAGAAGAGGAAGCCCAGAATGAACCACCCCAGTGTGCCGAACAGAACGCCGATTGCGGTGCCCGTCACGGTCAGGACACCCGTCGCCAATCCGGTGGCGACGCCCGCGACGGCATAGGCGGCCATCTGCATCAGGCCGACAGCGCCGATTCCGAGAACCTTGCCCCACAACAACTGCAGCGGACGGAGAGTGGAGAGCAGCAACTCGACGACACGGCTGGACTTCTCCTCGACGACGCCCATCGCCACGTACGTTCCGAACAGCAGGATCTGCATGTACAGGAGCACCACAGCAGCGATCGACATCGCTATACGTTGGCCCTGTTCGGGATCCGGGGGATCGATGGCATCGATGGTGACCACTGCGGTGGACGTGGCTTCGGCGAGCTGAGCCGGGTCGATCCCCGCAGCGGACAGCGCATTCGATTGTGCCTGCTGTGCAACGGAACTCTCGATGACGGCGCGCAGATTCGTGGGCACTTCCTTCTTGGTCACGACAGTGACGCCGCCGCCCGATCCGGCAATCACGGCCACGTCGAGGTCGCCGTCCTTGACTTGATCACGCGCGGTGCCGTCGTCGGAAACCTCCGTCACCGTCACCGGATTTCCGAGGGTGTCGCCGATGGACACCATCGTGGCACTGAGTGATTGGTTGCCGACCAAGCCGATCTTCGACTTGTCCTCGTCGCCGCCGGAGAAGAGCGAGAAGGCGATGATGCCGCCGATGATCGCGACCAGAATGATGACGTTGCTGATCACAAAACTCTTCTTCGAGATCTGCGTCATGAATTCGCGTCGGGCGACCAACCCGATGGCTCGACCTCCGCTCAACTGGTTGCTCATGCGGCTACTACCTCTCGGAACAGATCGGTCAGTGACGGACGTCGTAGCGTGAACTCGTGCACCGGCCCGGTTTTCAACGCTGCATGCAGGATCTGCTGATCGTCGGCGGTTCCGTCGACGCTCAGGAGCGTTCGACCGTCGAGGTGGCTCAGTGTGGTGACACCGATCAGATGGTGTGCCCAACCGACCGGCGCGTCAGGGGCGAAGACTTCGATTCGGCCGTCGCCCTTGCCTCGTAGTTCGTAGACGGTTCCGATCTCCCGCATGCTGCCGCGGCTGATGATGCCCACGCGATCGCACAGGCGCTCCACCAGATCCAGCTGATGGCTGGAGAAGATTACGGGAACACCGGTGCGAGCCTTCTCGACCAACACGTCACTCATGACATCGACCGCTACGGGGTCAAGGCCCGAAAACGGTTCGTCCAGAACGAGTACCGATGGGTCGTGAACCAGCGCCGCCGCGAGCTGCACACGTTGCTGATTACCGAGGGACAGGGAATCGACGGTGTCCTTGACGCGTTCGGCGATGCCCAGACGTTCGGTCCACCGCTCGGTGGCCGCGTGCGCGTCGGCCTTCGAGAGTCCGTGTAGCTCGGCCAGATAGGAAAGTTGCGCTCCCACCTTCATCTTGGGGTAGAGGCCGCGTTCCTCCGGCATGTATCCGATCGTACGACGCACGTCGAGGTCGACGGGTTTGCCGCCGAGGCGAACTTCTCCCGAATCTGCTCCGAGCACACCCAGCGCAATGCGCATCGTGGTCGTCTTGCCGGCGCCGTTACTGCCGACGAATCCGAAGATCTCGCCTGGGCGCACTTCGAAACTCAGGTTGTCGAGTGCGACGACGTCGCCGTAGCGTTTCGAGATGCCGTCGATCGTGAGGGTGGCTGACATGGGTCCTTCCCATCGGTCGAGTGGTGCGCTTCGGTAATACGGGTCAGAGATCGAACTCTTCCGAATCAATCGGATCCGGGTCTGGATTGGTCCACGAGAGAATCATCGCGGGCGTGCACGCTCCGATCAGCATTGCAGTCAGTGCCAATAAACCTCCCGTGTAAGGCAGCCTCTCTACATTCCACTGCACCGACGAGGTGAAAATGAGGAAAATGGCGACAATGAAGACCAACGTTTGGGTCACGCTGAGCCCGACGGAGCGAGCGTCGTTGCGTTGCTGGATCTCCCATTCGTCCAACGCCTGCCGCGGAGCATCCCCTTGCCGGCCCGACACGATTTGAAGTGAGGACCACGTCGGCAGGAACAGCAGGGTGAGGACCGGCCATGCCACGGCGAAGAGCGGATTGAACAGGCATGCTGTGCTGACGGCAACCATCGTGGTGAACAGGACCGCCAGGGCGACGACGAGTACGCGCCGACGTCGACGGGTTCGCCAATTCGGGAGCCAATGTCGGAACGTCTCCTCGTTCTGCAGGAACCGCCGAGTGCGGTGGGCCTGGTAGCGGTCGATCAGATTTGATTCAGGCACTTGGCTTTTCACTCCCCTCGGTAGTGCGGTCAGATCGGTAGACCTCCGTCGACGGTGCATTCCGGTAGACCTCCGTCGACGGTGCATTCCGGTAGACCTCCGTCGACAGCGGCCCGAACTCCGTCCGGGAGAACACCGCCTCCACCGGGAGGTCGAACACCCAGCAGATTCGGAATGCAAGATCCAGGCTGGGGTAGTGGTCACCGCGTTCGAGTGCCCCCACCGTCTGCGGATTCACGTCGACGAGTTGCGCAAGCTGTGCCCGGCTCATCTTCCGCTCGGCGCGAAGCACTCCGATGCGATTGAAGATGGGGAGCGCGTCTCCCCGCCGGACTGGGCTCATGCATCAAAGTGTTGTAAAAACCCAACAGTTTGTCAACACGAACCGCGATTGTTCCGCTTCTGGGGCGTGCCGGCGGATAAGGTTCGGGCAACGGAAGGGGCTTGGCATGGTGGTCGAACAGTTGGTGCTCGAAGAGTCCGGCCTGGTCGTGCAGGTGCGCGAGGATGGTAGCTACTGCGTGGGACCGCAAGGGCGCGAAGCGGTCTGGCGCGATCCGATGGAGAAGGGTGCAGTCATCGGTATCGGGCAGCACACTCCGGGGGATGTGGAAGGCGAATCGTGGTGGGTCGTGTACGGCCAGTCGGACATCGGGGCGGACGTCACCGTTCGACTCGAGGACGGGTCGCACGTGCCGGTTTCGCGCCTCGGTGAGATCTTCGCCAGTGAATGGGTGAGTACCCCGCAGCAGGCGTTGCTGTACCGGTCCGATCGCCCGGTGGAGTCGCAGCCCACTCAACTGTCTGTGCTGTTCGCCAGGCCGAAGTTCATGCCCAAGGCGGCGTTTCCGGAGAATGATCGCTTGTAGTTGCAGCGAGCTGCCGTCGGGAGGCTGGCAGCCATCTTCTCGAAACATTACGGTACGTACTGTACTGTTTTGGAATGACAACTTGGCCGAACGACCTCGCAGTAGTGCAAGTGCGCGTAGCGCGACCCACCGACAGGCTCGACGACGTGATTACGTTCTATCGCGACTGTCTGGGATTGCCAGAGCTCTACCGGTTCTCCGGTCATGCCGGGTACGACGGAATCATGCTGGGTCTGCCGGATTCGAACTATCACCTCGAATTCACGACCCACGAAGACGGAAGCCCGTGCCCGGCGCCGACGCAGGACAACCTGTTGGTGCTCTACTTCGCCGGCGAGTCGGCGATGTACGAGGTAGTTCAGAGGTTGGGGGAAGCAGGGCACGAACCCGTTGGCGCCGAGAATCCGTACTGGGAGGAGAATGCGGGGATGACTTTCGAAGATCCCGACGGCTGGCGTCTGGTGCTCATGCCGCGGCCGGTGCTGTAGATGGTGCGCGCCCGCGACGAGCGGATCGACGACGCCGTTCTGGCGGCAACCCTGGAGTTGTTGGGGGAGAACGGATATGCGGAGCTGTCGATCGGTTCGGTGGCGACGAGAGCGGGCGTGCATCGACCCGCCATCTACCGGAGATGGCCGTCGAAGCGGCATCTGGTGGTGGACGTCGTCGTGACGCACATCGGCACTGATCCAACGCCGGACACCGGCGATCTCAGGGCAGACCTGGTCGCCGGCATCACAACATTGGTTGTGGGACTGAGTGAAACGGTAGTCGGTCGGATCCTGCCCGCGTTGGTCGCGGATCTGGCGGCGGACCCGGAATTGGCGCGGGATTTCCAGTCGGCATTCTTTCAGCCTCGACGCGATTCCACTGCGGCAGTGCTGGAATCGGCGCGGCTACGCGGCGACATACGGAGCGACTTCGACCTGGACTTCGTCCTGGACGCGCTGGCGTCGCCGATCTATTACCGAGCGTTGTTCCGTCACTTACCGCTGGACGCGCTCCTGGCCGAGCAGTCCGTCGATTCTGTGCTGCTGACGTTGACTCCCCACGAAAATTCTTGAAGCCGTTTCGATTCAGTTCAATTCGACTGGATCAGGCCCGACACGGCTGTCGGTGTTCAGCGCTGCGATGGCCGCTGACTCGTCGGCATCGAGTGCGAAGTCGAAGATTGCGGCGTTGTCGCGCATGCGGGCAGGCGTGACCGACTTCGACAGAACGGTGTGACCCTGTTCGAGATGCCAGCGCAGAATGATCTGTGCCGGGCTCTTGCCGTGTGCTGCAGCAATTTTCCCGATGGCCGGGTCGTCGAGGATGGTTCCCTGTCCCAATGGGCTCCAAGCCTCGATTTCGATGCCGCGACTTCGCGCGTACTCCCGTGACGCGTGCTGTTGCAGTCTGGGGTGCAATTCGATCTGGTTGACGGCCGGGGTGATCGAGCTGTGCTCGGCCAGCAGTTCGAGGTGCTCGGGCAGGAAGTTGGACACACCGATCGCCCGGGTGCGGCCGGAGGCGAGAATTTGCTCGAATGCCGCCCAGGTCTCGACGAACAGGCCCTTTGCCGGCGCGGGCCAGTGAATCAGATAGAGGTCGACGTAGTCGAGTCCGAGCTTGTCGAGGCTGGTGTCGAAAGCGGCGAGTGTTCGGTCGTGGCCCTGATCGTCATTCCACAGCTTGGTGGTGACGAACAGCTCTGACCTAGGGATATCCGAACCTGCGATGGCGCGGCCGACCCCGGCTTCATTTCCGTAGATCGCGGCCGTGTCGATGTGGCGGTAGCCGATCTCGAGAGCTGCGGCAGTGACCTCTTCGGTCTGTGCGTCCGGTACCTGGAAAACGCCGTACCCGAGTTGCGGGATGGTGATCGGCTCGCCGGTGGTTCCGTGAGTCAGTGTGCGGTCGGGGATCGACAACATTGAAGAGTGCCTTTCGGGACTGGGATGTGGCAGCTCGACGGGGGATCATGTCATCCGCGGGCCACCTATGCCGCGCATGCAACTATTGCGTGCGCCTGATAAATAGTTGCACACGCGGGTTGTCTGCGCAAGCAGAGTCGATCGGCTACTCCTCGAAGAGCTGTCCGTTCTCCATTCGCCACCGGCGCGTGCTTCGGGTGGACTGCAGCATGCGTCGATCGTGAGTGACCAGAAGGAGGGTTCCCTCGAACGACTCCATTGCCTGCTCGAGCTGTTCGATCGCCGGAAGGTCGAGATGGTTCGTCGGCTCGTCCAGTACCAGTAGGTTCACGCCGCGAGCCTGGAGCAAAGCAAGCGCAGCCCTTGTTCTCTCGCCGGGGGACAGGGAAGCGGCAGATCTGAGTACGTGGTGTCCGCGCAGGCCGAACTTGGCGAGGAGAGTGCGGACATCGGCATCGGGCCAGTCCGGAACCTGTGCACCGAAGGCCTCCACGACTGGTTGATCACCTTCGAACAATCCACGCGCCTGATCGATCTCACCGATCGCGACACCGGAACCCAGCGACGCGATGCCCTCGTCCGGGACGAGTTTGCCGAGCAGGACGTTGAGGAGGGTGGTCTTGCCTGCCCCGTTCGCGCCCGTGACGAGAATCCGATCACCCCAGTCGATCTGCGTCGTGACCGGACCGAACGTGAACTGACCGCGAGTTACCTTGGCGCCGTTCGTGGTCGCGACAACGGATCCGGACCGCGGCGCCGCCGCGATCTCCATACGAAGTTCCCACTCCTTGCGCGGTTCCTCGACCACTTCGAGTCGCTCGATGCGACGTTGAGTCTGGCGTGCTTTCGCGGCTTGCTTCTCCGTCGACTCGGTCCGCAATCCGCGTCCGATCTTGTCGTTGTCCTTGGCTTTACGACGCGCGTTGCGGACGCCGTGTTCCATCCAGTTGCGCTGCATCTGTGCGCGATCTTCGAGATCGGAGCGGGTGCCTGCGTATTCCTCGAACGCCTCGCGTGCGTGCTGGCGGGCGATCTCGCGTTCGGCGAGGTACGACTCGTAGCCGCCGTCGTACACGGCGATGTCCTGTTGTGCCAGATCGAGTTCCACGATTCCGGTGACGGTGCGCGAGAGGAACTCGCGATCGTGGCTCACGACAACCAGTGCTGCGCGCGTCTCGGCGACAAATCGCTCCAACTGCTCGAGACCGCGTAGGTCGAGATCGTTGGTGGGCTCGTCCAACAAGAGAATGTCGTAGCGCGAAAGCAACAGTGACGCGAGGCCGGCGCGCGCGGCCTGACCGCCGGACAATGCCGTCATATGTGCATCGAGTGGAACTCCGAGACCGAGTTCTTCGACCACCTTCTCGGCGCGCTCGAGCAGGTCGGCGCCGCCGAGAGCGAGCCAGCGTTCCAGTGCCGGGGAGTACAGATCCTCTTCGGCTTCGGCCAGGGTTTCGGCTGCGGCGTTCATGACTTCCTCGGCGTGGGCGACGCCGGTGCGGCGGCCGAGGAACTCGAGGACGGTCTCACCCTCGATGCGATCGGGTTCCTGCGCGAGGTAACCGACCGCAGCATCCGGCGGGCTGAGGATGATCGAACCTTCGACGTCGGCAGTTCCGATTCCGGCCAGTGCGGTGAGAAGCGTCGACTTGCCGGCGCCGTTCGCGCCGACGAGGCCGATGACGTCGCCGGGGGCAACGGTGAGATCGAGGTCGGAGAACAGGGTGCGTTCTCCCCGGGAAGCAGAGAGGCCGCTGATGCGCAGTGTTGCAGTCACCTGAGAAGTATCCCCGGTGCTGTGCGCCTTTATTAACCGCGGGCGGTTAATAAAGGCGCACAGCAGTCAGCCACGGACCAGGTGATACCAGCACGGATGTGCCGCACGGACCGGAAGTGGCGATTCACTCACGTCCGCGGCCATGCTCGAGGCCATCGACCAACCGTCGAATGCTCGCATGACGTCCTCCTCCGAGACGCCGTGTGGCATCGGCCAACGGTGCCCCGGTCCGAATGCGAACATCACCATGGACGCCCCGGGTGCGGTGATCGCGTTTACGGATCTCCCGTAGTCCCGTCGTTGATGATCGGTGAGCCCGTGAAAACAGCCGATGTCGAGCACCAGCATGTGCCCGCCGTCGACAGCAATGTGCAGGTCTGCCGCGTCCTCGTGGAGGAACCGGACGTCGACGTGTGCTTCACGCGCGTGTATGCGCGCTTTGTCCAGCGGTTCCTGTTCGGCGTCGACGCCGGTGACGTGCCACCCGCGTTGCGCCAGCTCGATGGAATGGCGTCCGGTGCCGCAACCGATATCGAGTGCACGGCCACCTTCCGGGACGGGAATCGCATCCAGAAGGCCGGACAGTTGAGCGTCGAACCCGTGCCCGGTGTGCTCCCACGGAGTGACACCGACCTTGTAGGCGAGACGATATGAAAGATTCATCGCTCTCTCTTTTCTCGAGGCGATTCCAATACTTGTCTTCCAAGGTAGACCGGCATTTCGGGCGGTACAAGGGCACTGCCCGGAGGTTCGGCGGGGAATGCCTCCCGGCCCTCGCGCGTTGGATCCATATATGACCGAGACCAACGATGTGACCTCTGTACCGACCATTGTTCTGAACGACGGTAAGACGATCCCCGCACTCGGATTCGGTGTGTTCCAGGTTCCGGACGACGAGACGCAGGAGGCCGTCTCCACAGCCCTGAAGACCGGCTACCGCAGTATCGACACCGCCAAGATCTACGGCAACGAGGTGGGCGTCGGCCGCGCGATCGCCGAATCCGGCATCGCCCGCGAAGACCTCTACATCACGACAAAACTGTGGAACGACGACCAAGGCTACGACTCGACGCTTGCGGCATTCGACGCCAGCCTCGACAAGTTGGGTCTCGAGTACCTCGACCTGTACCTGATCCACTGGCCGGTTCCGTCCAAGGACCTGTACGTCGAGACGTTCAAGGCATTCCAGAAGCTCAAGGCCGACGGACGGGTTCGATCCATCGGTGTCTCCAACTTCACCATCGAGAACCTCGAGCGTGTCATCGGTGAAACCGGTGAGGTGCCGGTCCTCAACCAGATCGAGCTTCACCCCAAGTTCAACCAAGCCGAACTGCGCGCCTTTCACACCGGCAAGGGAATCGCGACGGAAGCGTGGAGCCCGCTCGGACAGGGAACCGTTCTCGGCGACCCCGTCATCACCGCTATCGCCGACGCTCATGGCGTCACCGCGGCTCAGGTGATCATTCGCTGGCACCTGCAGATCGGAAACGTGGTGATTCCGAAGTCGGTGACCCCCGAACGTATCGCCGCCAACTTCGATGTCTTCGGATTCGAACTGACACCGGAACAGATCAACGCAATCGGTGCTCTCGACGACCCGGCCGGCCGCATCGGCCCCGACCCGGTCACGCTCGGCAGCTAGTACTTCCGGCAGACCCACAAACGGCACTCCCACAATTGCGGGAGTGCCGTTTTGTCGTGCGAGGTCAGTTCAGGTGTGTGCGATGTTCTGCGGTGAATGCGATGTGCTCGTCCGCGCGTCCGGTGCGGAGCTTCTCGACCCACTCGGGATCGGCGAGCAGCGCGCGCCCGATGGCAACCATGTCGAATTCACCCCTCTCGTACTGAGCTTCGAGACGCTCCAGTCCGGTGACAGCAGATGCAGCTTCGCCGGTGAATG
>F21B_10000625_pt1 | contig 16068 bp, 14 predicted proteins | sample RepKananBrdUF21B_FD_10803 | JGI IMG/M metagenome (IMG submission 10803) | reverse complement strand
GCCCGACCCCACGGCCTGCGGCAGCTCGCCGCGCGGGCCGACGGCCTTGGCCATCTCCGGCTCGGCCACAAATCGGTCGCGGCCGGTATAGAGCAGGAAGTGCCGTCCAGTGCATCGCGCAAACAGGGTCAGATTGACCCGCTGTGCCATCTGGTGACCCATCTGCGTGACACCCGAGCGCGTGAGCAGGAACGGAATGCCCATCTGCGCGCCCTTGATGACCATCTCGGAAGTCAGGCGTCCGGTGGTGTAGAAGATCTTGTCGCTGCCGTCCATGCCTTCCAGCCACATGCGGCCGGCAATGGCATCCACGGCGTTGTGGCGGCCCACGTCTTCAATGAAGATCAACAGCTCGCCACGCGCATCGAACAACGCGCAGCCGTGCACAGAACCCGCCTGTTTGTAGATCGACTGCTGCAGGCGGATGGTGTCGATCACGCGGTACAGCGTGGTTTGCGTGATGCGCGCCTCGGGCGGCAGGTGGATGGTGTCGATCTCGTCCATCAGCGAGCCGAACACGGTGCCCTGTCCGCAGCCTGTGGTGACGGTGCGGCGCGCGGTCCTCTCGTCCAGGTCGGCAATGCCGGCGCGGGTGGTGACGGCAGCGGATTCGGTTTCCCAATCGACCTGCACCGACGCAATGTCTTCGATGCTGCTGACGAGTCGCTGGTTGCGCAGATAGCCGAGCACGAGCGCTTCGGGTGCGCCGCCCAGCGTCATCAGCGTGACGAGTTCGCGCTTGTCCAGATAGACCGTCAGCGGGCGTTCTCCGGGGATGTATACCTCGCGTGCGCGGCCCAGCTCGTCGAGCACTTCAACCTCGTCGAGCAATGGAACAGAAGCGTTGGTCAGTTCGGGGCGCAGCGGCATCAGATCTTCGTTCAAACAAAAATGCGCACGACGAGCGTGCGCATGGACTTGCGGCTGGCGCCCCTTTTCTCAAGCGGGCGCCGCGTGCCGGCTCAGGTTAGTTGGCCACGATCACGCCGCAGGCGATGCGCCCGCCGGAATTGCCGGTGGGCTGGGTTACATAGTCGTCCTTGCCAGAGTGGATGATCAGCGCATGGCCGACCAGGCTGGTCGGGCCGGGCGAGAGCGTCACGCCGGAGAGGGTGATCGAGCCGACGGCCTTGCCGTTGGCATCGGATTGCAGCATCGGGATGTCGCCCGCATGGTGCGGCCCGCTGACCGGGTTGCCGTGTTGCTGGCCGGTCGGGTTGAAGTGGCCACCAGCGCTCATGCCATCAGCCGAGGAGCAGTCGCCCTTCTCATGCACGTGGAAACCGAACATGCCATTGGCCGGCAAGCCGGAAATATCCACGGCCATGGCAACCCGATTGTCGCCTTGCTGTGCCAGCTTCACGCTGCCTTGCACGGTACTGCCGCTCTTGGGCGCCAGCACGGCCGAAGCCGCCATGGCCGAGTCAGCCGCCTTGGCCGTCGAGCCGGTATTCGATGCGCAGCCGGCCATCAGGCCGATCACGGCGAGTCCAATCGCGAGTTGCTTCATGTGTCACCTCCAGTCAGGGTTCACTTGCGAGCGGACGATTGTACTGCCGGATGATGAACTCGCAACATGGCCGCTGCGTCAACCTTTGGCAACAGGCGCCGATGCGGCTGGCGCGGCCGCAGCCGGCGTCGGCGGCACGAAGGGCCCCGGATCGGCACACGGCGTGCCCGGCTGCGTATGTGCGCCCTTGCCACCAGCCTGGTAAGCCGCTGCGACCTTGTCTTGTGCTTTGCACAATTGGAACGCCGCCACTTTGTCGCTCCAGGTTGCCTTGGCTTTGTCCACTTCAGCCTTGGCCTTCTGTTCTTCGGTCGGTGCCGGCAACTTGGCAGTGGCCAGCCCGCTGGCGAGGCACAGCGCAGCGGCAGCAAGCGTCGTACCTACGACACGTGTCATCGTGAAAACATGCATGGAGAGATTCCTCGATTCGGTGGCAGCCGGGCGCATCATGACTCGGCTGGCTGCTCGCTCGGTGCCGGCGGCGCCGGTGGCTGCGAGCGCTGCGCCGGAATTTTGCCGGCCTTGATGTCGTCATACCAAAGCTCGTGGTGCTCCTTGGCCCAGGCTTCGTCGACATAGCCTTCACGCATGGCGCGGTAAGCGCCCTCCATGCCGATCGTGCCCATATAGATATGACCCAGCGACATGCAGATCATGCCCACCGCCGCAATGGCGTGGATGATCTCGGCCAGCTGCATCGTGCTGCGGTAATAGTCCACGCCCGGGACGATGCGATCGAGCACCCAGCCCGAGGCCGACAGGACCAGCCCGAACAGGACCAAGCCGCCCCAGAACCAGAGCTTCTCGCCAGCATTGAAGCGATGCGACGGCGGCGCGTGACCATCGCCAAACAGGCCGCCTCCCTTCAATAGCCATTGCAGGTCGATCCCGCGCGGCAGGTTGTCACGCACCCACATCACGAAGGCCACGATGATGCTGACCGTGAACAGCGGCCCGATCAGGTTGTGCAGATTCTTCAGCACATACGTCAGCCAGCCGAACAACTGGTGCCCCATGATTGGCAGCAGGAAATGCTTGCCCCACAACATGACGATGCCCGACACGCCCAGCGTGACAAAGGAGATCGCCATGGTCCAGTGCACATAGCGCTCGGTCGGCGTGAAGCGCTCGATCTTGCGGCCGGTCGGCGTTTCCTTCAAAGGAATCGCCCCCTTCCACAGGAAGAAGCCGAGGATGACCAAGGGCACGAGCACCACCAGCCAGCCACCCCACACGGTGATGACACCGTTGCGGAACAGGCGCCATTTCTGCCCGGTGCGCTGGATCAGTACACCGGCTTCCAGACCGGGGATGCTGGCGTAATGCGCCTGGTCAGAATTGACCTCGCGCCAGACCGGCGCGTTGTTGCCGGGCTGCGTGGTGCGTCGCGCAGTCTGGTCCTGCGCTTCCTTGGCCAGATCGCGCTTCTGCACATCAAACACGTTCTCCGAGACGATGTTGGAGAACGGCTGCGTTGGCTGCACAGCCGGGTTGACGGGCTGCGCGTTAGTGGCTGGTGCGCTGGCCGGCTGCTGCGCGCTGGCGAGCAGCGCCGCACCGCCGAGCAGCAGCGCCATCGCAACGCACGTCAGGTGTTTCCAAGAAGTGCCCATGGACGGACCTCCGCTTGCGCGCGTCATGGCGTCTTGTTGTACTCGTTCTGATACTGGCCGCGCGCGCGAATCTGGTTCTGCCAGCTCGTGCGGTCACCGGGCGTCCAGTTCTTGGCCATGAACGGGTCTCCGGGCGCGCCCGTGTAGGCGGGCGCATCGTCCTTGCGGTGCGAGGCGAAAACGCTCTGCTGTCGTTCACCGCAGCCGGCCAGCAGCGTGGCCAGCGTACTGGCGATGACAACGATTGAAGTCGTCTTCATGGCTAGTACGCTCCCGAAGTGGACGTATCCGGTTTGGCCGGTGCCCCCTGCGCTGGGGCTGCGGGTGCAGCCTGCGCGCTCTTGCCAGCGCCGCCATAGGCGGTTCCCCACCCGAACAGGTCCGCGCCCTTCCCCCGCTTCATCACACGGTTACGCAAGATGTCGGAAATCACATCGCCGTCGCCGCCGAGCAGCGCCTTGGTCGAGCACATCTCCGCGCACAGCGGGAGCTTGCCTTCGGCCAGGCGGTTGCGGCCGTACTTCTCGAACTCTTCTTCGCTACCGTTTTTCTCGGGGCCACCCGAGCAGAACGTGCACTTGTCCATCTTGCCGCGCACGCCGAAGGTGCCCTGGCTCGGGAACTGCGGCGCGCCGAACGGGCACGCATACGAGCAGTAACCGCATCCGATGCAGACGTCCTTGTCGTGCAGCACCACGCCGTCTTCGGTGCGATAGAAGCAGTCGACGGGGCAGACCGCCATGCACGGCGCGTCGGAGCAATGCATGCACGCCACGGAGATGGATTTCTCCGCGCCGATCATGCCGTCGTTGATGGTGACCACGCGGCGCCGGTTCACGCCCCAGGGCACCTCGTTTTCGTTCTTGCAGGCCGTGGCGCAGGCGTTGCATTCGATGCAGCGCTCGCTGTCACAGATGAATTTCATGCGTGCCATGTTGATCTCCCCGTCCTTATGCGAACCGCTCGATCTGGCAGACCGTCGTTTTCGTTTCCTGCATCATCGTCACCGCGTCGTAGCCGTAGGTGGTGGCCGTGTTGATGGCCTCGCCACGCACGATCGGGTGGGCGCCTTCGGGGTAATAGTCGAGCAGGTCCTTGCCCTGCCACCAGCCCGAGAAGTGGAACGGGATAAAGGCGTGGTCGACACCCACGCGCTCCGTCACCAGCGCGCGCACCTTGATCTGGGCGCCGGTCGGCGTCTTGACCCAGACGAAGTCGTTGTGACGGATGCCCCGGTCGGCCGCGGCCTTCGGGTTGATCTCGACAAAGTTCTCTTGCTGCAGCTCGGCCAGCCACGGGTTGGAGCGCGTTTCCTCACCGCCACCCTCGTACTCCACCAGGCGGCCGGACGTGAGGATGATCGGGAATTTCTCGTAGACCTTGTTCTCGATATTGCGCTGCTGCACCGTCTTGTACAGCGTCGGCAGGCGCCAGAAGGCCTTCTTGTCGTCGTGCGTCGGGTACTTGGCGACCATGTCGGGCCGCGTGGAATACAACGGCTCACGGTGCTGCGGAATCGCATCGGGGAAGTTCCACACGATGGCGCGCGCCTTGGCGTTGCCGAACGGATGGCAACCGTGCTTCATCGCCACGCGCTGGATGCCGCCCGAGAGATCGGTCTTCCAGTTCTTGCCTTCGGCGGCGGTCTTTTCAGCGGCGGTCAGGTCATCCCACCAGCCGAGCTTCTTGAGGAACACGTGGTCGAACTCGGGGTAGCCGGTGGTCAGATCTGAGCCCAGCGAGAATGAACCGTCTTCCGCCAGCAGGTTGACGCCGTCGCGCTCCACGCCAAAGTTGGCGCGGAAGTTGCCGCCGCCGTCCATCACATGCTTGCTGGTGTCGTACAGGTTGGGCGAGCCAGGGTGCTTGAGCTCCGGGGTGCCGTAGCACGGCCACGGCAGGCCGAAATAATCCCCAGTGAGGTCGTAGCCGGTTTCCGGGTCCTTGCCGCCCTTGCAGCGCAGCGTGCGCACATCAAACAGATGCATGTTGCGCATGTGGGCCTTCAGGCGTTCCGGCGATTGACCGGTGTAGCCAATCGTCCAGTTGCCGCGGTTGATCTCGCGCAGCAGCGACTCGATCTCCGGCTCGCGCCACGTCATGCCTGCGCGCTTGTACTCGGTGATCTTGCAGCCCTTGCTCAGCTCCTTGCCAAAGCCAAGGCGATCGGCAAAGGCCTGCATGATGACGTGGTCCGGCTGCGATTCGAACAGCGGCTCGATCACCTTCTCGCGCCATTGCAGCGAGCGGTTGGACGCCGTGCACGAGCCCGACGTTTCGAACTGCGTGGCCGCCGGCAGCAGGTAGACGGCGCGATTCGGATTCGGCGGTGAGCCATCAGCGGACGGCATGTTCGCCATCGCCGCCGTGGCCGACGGATACGGGTCAATCACCACCAGCAGATCGATCTTGTCGAGCGCGCGCTTGATGTCCAGCCCGCGCGTCTGCGAATTCGGTGCGTGGCCCCAGTAGAAGACGGCGCGGACGTTGTTGTCCTGGTCGATCAGGTCATTCTTCTCCAGCACAGCGTCCGCCCAGCGCGAGACGGTGGTGCCGGATTTTTCCATCATCTCCTGCGAGGCGAAGCGGCCCTTGATCCAGTCGTAGTCGACATCCCACACCTTGGCGAAGTGCTTCCACGCGCCGGTGGCCAGGCCGTAGTAGCCCGGCAGCGAATCGGGGTTCGGACCAACGTCCGTCGCGCCCTGCACGTTGTCGTGACCGCGGAAGATATTGGCGCCGCCACCCGACTTGCCGATATTGCCCAGCGCCAATTGCACGATGCACGATGCACGCACGATGGCGTTGCCAATGGTGTGCTGCGTCTGGCCCATGCACCACACCAGCGTGCTCGGGCGGTTCATCGCCATCATCTCGGCGACCTTGTGCACTTGCGCCTCGGGCACGCCGCACACCTCTTCGACCTTGTCCGGCGTCCACTTGGCGAGCACTTCCTCGCGCACCTTGTCCATGCCGTAGACGCGGTCGTGGATGTACTGCTTGTCTTCCCAGCCGTTCTTGAAGATGTGATACAGCACGCCGAACAGGAACGCGATGTCGGTGCCCGAGCGGATGCGCACGTACTCATCGGATTTGGCCGCCGTGCGCGTGTAGCGCGGGTCGACCACAATGACCTTGCAGCCCGTTTCCTTGGCATGCAGCAAATGCAGCATCGACACCGGGTGTGCCTCCGCCGCGTTCGAGCCGATGTACAACGCGCACTTGGCGTTCTGCATGTCGTTGTACGAATTCGTCATCGCGCCGTAGCCCCACGTGTTGGCCACGCCGGCCACGGTGGTGCTGTGGCAGATGCGCGCCTGGTGGTCGCAATTGTTGGTGCCGAAGAACGACACCCATTTGCGCAGCAGATACGCCTGCTCGTTGCTGTGCTTGGATGACCCGACGAAGAAGAACGAGTCCGGCCCCGTCTCCTGGCGAATCGTCTGCATCTTGGCGACGATCTCGTTGAGCGCCTGCTCCCAACTGATGCGCTGGTAGCGCCCGTCGACGAGCTTCATCGGCGTCTTGAGGCGGTATTCACCGTGGCCGTGCTCGCGCAGGGCCGCGCCCTTGGCACAGTGCGCGCCGAGGTTGATCGGCGAATCGAACACCGGCTCCTGGCGTACCCACACGCCGTTCTGCACCACGGCATCCACCGAGCAGCCAACCGAGCAGTGTGAGCACACGGTACGGCGCACGACGATGTCGCCCTTCCCTTCCGCGGCCTGGGCCTCGCCCACCACCGATTTTTTCACCAGCGAGAGCTGCGTGGCTTCCAGCCCCGCACCCACGCCAATGCCGGAGCGTTTGAGGAAGGTGCGGCGGTCCATGGTCGGCAACGCGCCGGCCAGGCTGCGCGCCAGGCTACCGGCGAGCGACGCTGCGCCCTGGCGGCGAGTAGGGCCAGATTGGGAAGCAGTCTTGGTGTCCTGTACCGCCGGTTTGCGGGTCAGAAGCATAGGGGTCACCTAAAGATGTGGGGTGCGTGCAATGACAACAGCGGGGCAAACGGGAGCGAACGCGCCCGTGTCAGATCCACGTTGTCTTGTAGTACTTGCGGATGTGCTCGCTCAGGCGGTAGCCCGTCGCGCCATCGTCAGCGGGTTCGGCCTGCGGCGTTGCCGAGGCGATGGGCGCGTGCGCCAGGTGGTTTGCCGTGGCGGCGGTGCCGGCAGCAGCAGCGGCGACGGCAGCGCCCATCAGAAAACGGCGGCGTGTCGGCGCATTGTCAGCGGACTCCACGGAATCTGCTTGCGGACGGGCGTGAGGGACAGTGTTCGGACCTGGCATGTCGATGCTCCCCGGTTTCGGGAAACCGATGATCGAATCTAATAGGAATTATCCGACATATTTTAGAAGCAACTGTCGGGGAAAACCATGCCTGACACCCTCACCGGCTGAGTTTTCTTAGGATTTTGCGACGATTTCTTTCAATCAGCACAAATTAAACCGCCCCGCCATGACATGGGCGGGGCCTTGCTCTTGGCAGTGTGCTTATTTCTTAGGCAAGCATCCGGCGTGCAGTCACGACAGTTCGAGCGCGAGCCGCTCGACTTCAAAAAACGCTTTGGCCAAACCCGCCGCATCGGCATAAAAGCGGGCACGTGGATGCTGCAACACAGCATCGCAAGCGGTGTCGACCCATGACGCCAGATGACGCTGGAAGAAGGCGCGCTGCTCCTCCACATGGGCAATGGCCGCATCGTCGCCGGCAATCAGATAACGCATGACCTCGCACAGGGTCGCGAGGTGGTCTTCGGTTTCGGTGATGCCTTCGGCGCGCTCTAAGCCGTAGCGGCGCAGATCATCGCGCAGTACCACCAGCGGCTTCTCGTTGAGGAAGCCCGCCTGGTAGTACGAGCCGTACAGGAACACCTCCGGCTTGCCAACGCCGATGAACAGCTCGGTGTATTCGTCATCAGCCTGCGCCGCGGTGGTCTGGCCGGCACGCGCGACCAGGCGGCGCCAGGCCTGCGTGAGCGCGCTGCTGGCGGCGGCTTGCGCATCGGCCGGGTCGGCGTCGTTCTCGCTGGCGGGCTCCAGTGGCGCTGCCGCAATCCGTTGCAGCAAGTCTGCGGCCGGCGCGTGGAAGAACAGCGTCGCCAGCAAACCATAGAGGTCTGCGCGAGCGAGATCCTCCGCACTGTCGGTGGGCGTGGCGGCGCGTTGGAATTGCAGAGGCTGGGCGTCGGTCATGGGAAACGGAAACGGGATCGGGAGTTCGCTCTTTCTTCAGTGGGTGGTGCCCGGACGTTCGCCGCGCTCCATCATGTCGATCACGCGGCAGTCGCCGCACATCTTCAGGCGCTCAGCAGCCGCGCCAGAAAACGCCGGATGCGCACCGAGCTTAGCCAGCATCGTGGTCACCATCTGTGCAGTGCCGAACGGCTTGCCGCAGCGGATGCAGTGAAACGGCTGCGTCTCGTTCAGCGTGACAGGCTGGCGCGCCTCGGCCGACAGGTTCAGGCGCGGTACGAGCGCGATGGCATCTTCAGGGCACGTGGTTTCGCACAGGCCGCATTGCACGCAGTTGCGTTCGATCATGGCCAGCACTGGCCGCTCGGCCTGGTCGCGCAACGCCTGCGAGGGGCATGCCCCGACGCAGGCCATGCACAGCGTGCAGCGCTCACGGTCCACGGTGATGGCGCCAAACGGTGCGCCGGCCGGCAGCGGAATCACAGCCTCGGTCGCCTTGGCATGGCGTGCAAGGTGGTCGAGCGCGAAATCGAGCGTCTCACGCTTGGCGGCAGCCACGGCGAATGTCGCGGCGGGCATGTCACGGCGGAATCCGCGCAGCGGGCCGGATACGTCGGGCGCATTCAAGCGCGCATCGAGCGCGGCTGGGTCGGCAACATCGATCGGCACAACGCTCGATGCATCGGCTGGCTCGCCCAAGCCTTGCAGTACAGCCTGCGCCACTGCGACCTGCTCGGCGAGCATCGCCCGGTACTGCGGCGCGTCGTCTTCCGTCAGCAGAATGGCGATACGCGCGGCGCCATAGGCAAGCGCCGAGAGCCACACCTCCAGCCCCGTCGACGCCGCATGGAACACCTCGACGGGCAGCACATTCACGGGCACGCCCTGCGCCTTGCCGGTACGTGCGGCACGGCCCAGTTGCTCGATCAGTGCGCGGCCACGCTCACCGTTGTGCAGCAGAACCACCGCATCGCGCCCACCTGCCGATGCGTAGGTGTTCAGCAGCGCCTTGAGTTTGCGACCCTGGTACGGTGCGCTCGGGTACGCATAGGTGATCGCGCCGGTCGGGCACGCCGTCGTGCAGGCACCGCAGCCGACGCACAGGTTGGGCGTGACATGCACGCTGCCGCGTCCGTCCTTCCATTGCGACGAGATCGCCGACGCGGAGCACACCTGCACGCACGCATCGCAACCCACTTGGCCGTTACGCCCGTGCGCGCAAATCGATTCCTTGTACTGGAAGAACTTCGGCTTCTCGAACTCGCCCACCATTTGCAGCAGTGCGAGCGATGCCGTCAATTGACGGCCCGCATCAGCACCTGCGTGGAAGTAGCCTTGCGGTGGCTGATGCTGGGCAAAGGCCGGTGCGTCGTTCAGGTCGAAGATCAGGTCGAACTGGCCGGACAGTGTTTGCGGTGCGTCCACACGCCCGAAGTCGATCGCCATGGCCTCACCACAGGCCTTTACACAGTCGCGGTGGTCGCGGCACAGATCGAGGTCGATCTGGTAGAGCGCGTCGATCGCGTTTTCCGGACACACGTCGATGCAGGCGTTGCAGTGCGTACATCGGTCTAGGTCGATCGGATTGCGGTTGCGCCACTGCACGTCGAAGGCGCCAAGCCAGCCCTTGACCCCTGCCAGTTCGCCAGCGTGGACGGGCCAGCGACGTTCCATCGGCGGCGAAAGCGGGCCCACAGATCGATCGCGCCCGGTGGCAAGCACCGTCACGCTCAACTGATCGGCCAGGCGCTCAGCCCACGGCATGACCCGCTCGGCGGGGCCGACGATCAGCAGGTTGCCCTCGGAGCGGTAATCGACCACGGGCACCGGGTCTGGCGCAGGCAACCCGGCCACCGCAAGCAGCGCCGCCGTCTTCGCGTGGAAGCCGCGCGAATCGCGTTTGGCACCCGCTGACCACCCGCCCGTCTCGCGCACGTTGACGAAATGGATCGGCGCGGTCACACCTTCGTGCTGCGCGGCCACTTCGGCAAACAGCGCCTTCTCTTGCGTACAGGCGACGATCACGTCTTCCGTGCCGTCCAGCGCCTGCGTGAAGGCGCCGATCTCACGACGGCACAGCAGATGGTGCGTCTTGCCGGGCGCATCGATGGCGGCGTCGGACGCGCGCAGGGCGTCGCTCACCGTATCGGCGTCGAGCGGCATGGTGTGATTGCAACTGCAGACCAGCGTGGGCATGAATTTGTGCGTATGCGCCCGCGTCTGATGCGCAGGCTATGGGGACATGGCCGTACGGTCTTCTGCCGCACGGTCCTCTTTTTTTATTCTACGGACGGTGGCTTAGCGCCGCCATGCGGGCTTGCCAGGGCGGGGTCGTCAGCGATGGGCGACTCGACGGGTTCAGGCGGCGTCTCGCCTGTCACGGTGGGTGCAGCATCCGATACAGGTTCGATTCCTGTCGGCGGGCTCACCTCCTCATCCAGGGGCTCGAACAGCCTCAACTCCGCCGTGTGACGCAGTTCGCGCAGCATCTCGGGCGGAATTGGATCGGGCTGCGAGTAATCGTCGATGTAAGTGTCGAGCCCGTCCATCACGTTGAAGTGCGGATCGGCGAAGAGCTTCTTGAGCGCAGCGCGCTTGACGGCGTCGTCCACACCACGCGCGACAAAAGGAGAGAAATCGTCGGCAGGTGTGAGCTTCGCGGCGTCTTCGAGCGTCAGTGGTGGTGGCGCGTCAGGCGCAGGCTCGGCTGGCACCGGCTCGTGCGCTACAGCCGGCGCAGATACCACCTCGGCAGGCGGCGCGGCCTCCGGCTCGGGCTCGCCGCGCCGTTCCGCCGTCTTGCGGCGCGACCAGCGTGACAGGAAAGACTCGTCGTTCACGGCAGCCTCGCTCAGAACTTCGCTCGGTCTTCAGGCGACAGGAACGACTCCGGCCGGCGCCGCTTCTTCGGCTCGGGCCGGTAGTTCTCGGCCACGTAGGCCTGCAGCCACTCCAGCGCAGCGGCGTCCAGCGGCACGTTTTCAACCGTCTCGCCGCCGTCGAGCCAGCGACCCGCCTCGTTGTAGCTCACCGATACCGTATGCGGAATCGCCCGGCCCTCGTCGGGCGTGCCCGCTTCGCCCAGGCGCCACAGCACGAACCAGCAAGGCGCGGCCGAGGTCACGTTCAAGTAGTAGCCTTCGGCCTCGTCGCGGAACAGCGTGACGTTGAAGCCGGGCGTGAGCCAGCGTTCTTCACTGTCTGAGCGATCGAGACAGCGCGGCTCGGTGCCGTATTCGCCCAAGTCCGGTACGACGGCCTCCAGCCGCCACTGGAACGGCTGCCAGCGGTTGGCGGTCGGACGGCGGCACAACACCACCGCCATCCTCACGGACGGACGCTCGTTCTGCTGTGGCTCGGTGGTGTCCATGGTGCTTGTGCCTGGCTTACGTGTTCTGCACGACGATCGACGGGAACTTGCTCGTCATGTCCTTCGCCTTCTCGGCCACGGCAATGGCGACACGGCGCGCGATCTGCTTGTAGACACTGGCAATCGCGCCGTCGGGATCGGCCACCACGGTCGGGCGGCCCGAATCGGCCTGCTCGCGGATCGACAGGTTCAGCGGCAGGCTGCCCAGGAACGGCACGCCGTACTGCGCGCACATCTTCTCGCCACCACCGGCGCCGAAGATGTGCTCGGTGTGGCCGCAGTTCGGGCAGCAGTACACCGCCATGTTCTCGACCACGCCAATGATGGGAATGCCCACCTTCTCGAACATCTTCAGGCCCTTCTTGGCGTCGAGCAGCGCGATGTCCTGCGGCGTGGTGACGATCACCGCGCCCGTCACAGGCACCTTCTGCGACAACGTGAGCTGGATATCGCCCGTGCCCGGCGGCATGTCGACGATGAGGTAATCCAGATCGCGCCAGTTGGTCTGCTTGAGCAGTTGCTCCAGGGCGGACGTGACCATCGGGCCGCGCCAGACCATCGGGTTGTCCTGCTCGATCAGGAAGCCGATCGAGTTGGCCTGCAGGCCGTGGCCTTCCATCGGCTCCATGGTCTTGCCGTCGGCAGACTCCGGCTGGCCCTGGATGCCCAGCATCATCGGCTGGCTCGGGCCATAGATGTCGGCGTCCAGAATGCCGACGTTGGCGCCTTCAGCGGCCAGCGCCAGCGCCAGGTTCACGGCGGTGGTCGACTTGCCCACCCCGCCCTTGCCCGACGCCACGGCAATGATGTTCTTCACATTCGGCATCAGGTGCACGCCGCGTTGCACCGCGTGCGCGACGATCTTCATCGACACCTGCACGCTCACATTGTCGACACCTTGCACCTGGCGCAGCGCGCCGATCACCAGCTTGCGGATCGTATCGAACTGGCTTTTGGCCGGGTAGCCGAGTTCGACGTCAAGCGATACCTCGCCGCCGTCAACCCGGACGTTGCGCACCGATTTGGACGACACAAGGTCACGCTCGGTATTGGGATCCACCACGCCGCGCAGGGCTTCGGTGATCTGTTCGACGGTTACGCTCAACATTGACTCCACAAATCTAATGCAAATGGGGGACGGGCCAACGATTGCCCGACATGAACTTTGTCGGGTCCTGGCCACTCTATGTACTGTTTTGCTATTGTATTTTGCCGGCGCGACATTCGTCCGATTCCCCCCACATATCCCTAGGCCACGCCGGCCATCGGCAAACCAAACAAGAACCGATCCCGTTATTTGTAGGAGAAACCATGAAAGCCAAGCTTATTTCCGTCTCGCTTGTCGCCCTGCTGGCGGCCGGCTGTGCCACCGAGCAGCAGAACAACACCGCCGTTGGTACGGGCGTTGGTGCCGCTGTGGGCGCGGGCATCGGCGCGCTGGTGGGCAACGGCAAGGGTGCAGCCATCGGCGGCGCGCTTGGTGCAGCTGCCGGCGCAGCCGCCGGTTACAACTGGAGCGCCATCAAGTCCAAGCTGGCTGGCGATACGGCTGGCACGGGCACGCAAATCTCGGAGCAGCCTGACGGCTCGCTTAAGCTGAACATCCCGAGCCAGGTCTCGTTTGATACCGACAGCGCCGTGATCAAGCCGACGTTCCGCGGCGCGCTGGATAGCGTTGCGCAGACGCTCACCGCGAACCCGGAGCTCGCCGCCAATGTAGTCGGCCACACGGATAGTACCGGCAACGCCAACTACAACATGACGCTGTCGCAGAAGCGCGCCCAGAGCGTGGCGAGCTATCTGACCGACCGCGGCGTCGCACGCAACCGCCTGACCGCCGAGGGCCGTGGCCAGACGCAGCCGGTTGCCGACAACGCCACCGAGGCCGGCCGGGCACAAAATCGCCGTGTCGAAATTTATTTGAAACCAATTCAGGGATGACCCAGTCATAGAGAACAGGTACCGCTTGCTACGCATTGCTGGCTCGCGATGCGTGGCTGACCTCCCGGGCGGTACCTGATTTCTCCTCCTTTTCCGTTGTGGAAAGCTGCGCCGGCTCTGACCGGCGCTTTTTTTTGGATCACGCAACCTGCGACGTCCTGCCGCAGCTTCCGAGCTTCGGATTCCCGCCATTCGTCGCACACCGGCCCCAGCCCGCCGGGCGCGCTAAAATACACGTTTATTCGCGCGCCGCTCCCTTTCTGCGGCCCGCCCGCACCTTTCTGGCCTGCCCATGTCCGAACGTCGCATCCTCGTCACTTCCGCCCTGCCCTATGCCAACGGGCCGATCCACATCGGTCACCTGGTCGAGTACATCCAGACCGACATCTGGGTACGCTTCCAGCGCATGCGCGGACACGAAACCTACTACGTGGGCGCCGACGATACGCACGGCACGCCCGTCATGCTGCGCGCCGAGAAGGAAGGCCTGACCCCGCGCCAGTTGATCGAACGTGTCTGGACCGAGCACAAGCGCGACTTCGATAACTTCCTGATCTCGTTCGACAACTACTACAGCACTGACTCTGACGAGAACAAGGAGCTGTCTGAGCGCATCTACCTGCAGCTCAAGGAAAACGGCCTGATCGACGTGCGCGAGGTCGAGCAGTTCTACGACCCGGTCAAGGAGATGTTCCTGCCGGATCGCTTCATCAAGGGCGAGTGCCCGAAGTGCGGCGCGAAAGACCAGTACGGCGATTCGTGTGAGGTGTGCGGTGCGACCTATCAGCCGACCGACCTGAAGAACCCGTACTCCGTGGTGTCGGGCGCAACGCCGGTGCGCAAGTCGTCGGAACACTACTTCTTCAAGCTGTCCGACCCGCGCTGCGAAAACTTCCTGCGCGAATGGGTGGCCGACCTGGCCCAGCCGGAAGCCACCAACAAGATGCGCGAGTGGCTCGGCGATGATGGCGAAGCGAAGCTCTCGGACTGGGACATCTCGCGTGACGCACCGTACTTCGGCTTCGAAATTCCGGGCGCGCCAGGCAAGTACTTCTACGTGTGGCTGGACGCACCGGTCGGCTACTACGCCAGCTTCAAGAACCTGAGCGCGAAGCTCGGCCTCGACTTCGAATCGTGGATCAGCGCGCACTCGACCACCGAGCAGTACCACTTCATCGGCAAGGACATCCTGTATTTCCACACGCTGTTCTGGCCGGCGATGCTCAAGTTCTCGGGCCACCGCACGCCGACCAACGTGTTCGCCCACGGCTTCCTGACCGTGGACGGCGCCAAGATGAGCAAGTCGCGCGGCACCTTCATCACCGCGCAGAGCTACATCGACACGGGCCTGAATCCGGAATGGCTGCGCTACTACTTCGCCGCCAAGCTGAACGCGACGATGGAAGACCTGGACCTGAACCTGGACGACTTCATCGCCCGCGTGAACAGTGACTTGGTGGGCAAGTTCGTCAACATTGCGAGCCGCTCGGCGGGCTTCCTGGTCAAGCGCTTTGAAGGCCGCGTGAGCGATGCCGCCCTGGGCCATCCGCTGATGGTGCAACTGCGCGAAGCCGCTCCGCAAGTTGCTGACCTGTACGAGAAGCGCGAGTACAGCAAGGCCCTGCGTGCCGTGATGGAACTGGCCGACGCCGTCAACGCCTTCGTCGACACCGAAAAGCCGTGGGACCTCGCCAAGGACGAAGCCAACCGCGAGAAGCTGCACGCCGCGTGCTCCGTGGCGCTCGAAGCGTTCCGCCTGCTGGCCGTGTACCTCAAGCCGATCCTGCCGACCACGGTTGAGCGCATCGAAGGCTTCCTCAACGTTGAGCCGCTGACCTGGCGCTCGATTGACTCGGCACTGTCGTCGGCCAAGCCGATCCAGCCGTACTCGCACCTGATGACGCGCGTGGACAAGAAGCAGGTGGATGCGCTGGTGGAGGCGAATCGTCAGTCGCTGCAGGCCACTGCGAATGCGCCGGTTGCCGCCGCAAATGGTGCTGCCACGATCGAGCCGATGGCTGAGACGATCACCATTGACGACTTCGCCAAGATCGACTTGCGCGTCGCCAAGATCGTCGCTTGCCAGCGTGTGGAAGGCTCGAACAAGCTGCTGCAGCTCACGCTGGATGTGGGTGAAGGTCAGACGCGCAACGTGTTCTCGGGCATCCAATCGGCCTATGCGCCGGAAGACCTCGTCGGCAAGCTGACCGTGATGGTGGCTAACCTCGCGCCGCGCAAGATGAAGTTTGGGATGTCGGAGGGGATGGTGTTGGCGGCTTCGGCTGCTGATGAGAAGGCGCAGCCGGGTCTGTACATCCTCGAACCGCATTCGGGTGCAGTGCCTGGGATGCGGGTGCGTTGATCACCTAAGCACGCCAGAAACAGCAAGGCCAACCCCACGGGGGTGGCCTTTGTCTTTTGACGTGCCACTAGGCTGG
>F21B_10010293_pt1 | contig 16822 bp, 20 predicted proteins | sample RepKananBrdUF21B_FD_10803 | JGI IMG/M metagenome (IMG submission 10803) | reverse complement strand
CGGTGGTTCCCGAGACGACGACGCCGGCCCCGATGCCGTTGGCGCCGATAGAGCCAGAAGACCAAGGAGTACCCACCGGGTGAGCAACACGTCCGAAAATTCCCCACAGGTTTCACAAGCGGATCTCGACGCCGTTGCCGCTCAATTGGGCCGTGAGCCACGCGGAGTGATCGAGATCGCGTACCGCAGCCCGGACGGTCAGCCGGGCGTGGTCAAGACCGCCCCCAAACTTCCGGACGGAACACCGTTCCCGACGTTGTACTACCTCACGGACCCGCGACTGACTGCCGAAGCGAGCCGTCAGGAATCCGCCGGCGTCATGCGTGAAATGACCGAACGCCTGACCCAGGATCCGGAACTTGCCGCGGCTTACCGCCGGGCGTACGAGTCGTACCTTGCCGAGCGTGACGCGATCGAATCTCTGGGAACCGACTTTGCCGGTGGTGGGATGCCGGATCGTGTCAAGTGCCTGCACGTGCTGATGGCGCATTCGCTCGCCAAGGGGCCCGGCGTCAATCCGCTCGGTGACGAGTCCGTCGCGTTGGCCGGTCACGGAAAGCTGCGTGGCACTGCAATTCCCGCGGACTGGCCTGGCATCGACGATGCCGACAACACCGACCGGTGACTCGCCGTGTCGCCGCAGTCGATTGCGGTACCAACTCCATTCGACTGCTGATCGCCGACGTCGGCGCCGACGGTCGTCTGGTGGATGTCCGGCGCGAGATGCGCGTCGTGCGGCTGGGTCAAGGTGTTGATGCGACAGGGACATTCGCGCCCGAGGCCATCGAACGCACCCGGGTCGCGCTGGTCGAGTACGCGTCGATGATCGCCGATGCCGGAGCAACCGCCGTTCGCATGGTCGCCACCTCGGCTACTCGCGACGCTGCGAATCGGGAAGACTTCTTCACGATGACGCGGGACGTGCTCGGCGCGGTGATTCCCGGATCCGGAGCAGAGGTCATCTCCGGCGACGAAGAGGCGCGCCTCTCGTTCAGCGGTGCTGTGGGAGAACTTGATCCGTCCGAGGGCCCGTTCGTGGTGGTCGATCTCGGCGGCGGATCCACCGAAGTTGTCCTCGGCGACGCGTCCGGCGTCCAGGCTGCGTACTCCACCGACATCGGCTGTGTGCGCGTCACTGAGCGGTGCCTACCGTCGGATCCGCCTACGGCAGAGCAGGTTTCCGAGGCGACAACTTTTGCGACTGCAAAACTTGCCGAGGCGTTCGAGGCCGTCCCCGTCGAGAAGGCGCACACGTGGGTGGGTGTCGCTGGAACCATGACGACGCTGGCCGCGATTGCTCAGGAACTTCCGGAGTACGACACCGAGAAGGTGCACCTGTCGAGGATTCCGTTCAATCAACTGTTCGACGTGTGCGAGCGTCTCATTGCTATGCCTCGGGTTGATCGTGCTGCCTTCGGCCCGATGCATCCGGGGCGGGTGGACGTCATCGGGGGCGGAGCGATCATCACCACGGTGCTGGCTCAGACCTTCGAGGCCAAAGCCGGGATCACCGAACTGGTCGTCAGCGAACACGACATCCTCGACGGTATCGCGATGTCGATAGCTCAGACCGACCCGATAGTCTGATCCCTGACGCACCCGACCAGTCGGGTGCATCAAGGCCCCCATAGCCCAATTGGCAGAGGCAACGGACTTAAAATCCGTCAAGTGTCGGTTCGAGTCCGACTGGGGGCACAGAAATTGCCTATTCGAACACGCAGGTAGAGGTGCATTTCGGACGGTTCATTCGAACGCTTACGCCGTGTCTGCCCACAATTTGCCCACAACTGAATCCAACTTCGCCGCGACTGCGTTGAGATCGTCGTCGAAAAGGTCGGCGTAGACGTCGAGGGTCATTGCCGCACTCTTATGCCCCAGCATCTTCTGCACGGCCTTCACATTCACATCCAGTCAAGGGAACCGGCCCTCCGTCTACGCGTGCCCGGCACGCAACCGCGAAATCTGCGCTGCGGGTGTGTCCGTGTCGGCAGGACTCTTGGAAGCTGACGTCACAGAACGAGTCGTCGCGCGCCTGTCGTTGCCGAAGGTTCGAACTGCGATCACCGCAGCGGTGAACGCGTTGGGAACCCGCGAGGAAGAAGAGCAGAGGATCGCCGAGTTGAAGGGCCGATTCGAACGGCTTGGGCGCGAATATGCGGACGGGTCGATCGAGGTCGAAACGATGCGTGCAGGCACTGCCCGAGTGCGTGCGAACATCGCATCGATCGAATCGCGGATGGCGGAGAGGGAAGTACTTGCTGATCTTCCCGAGATCACCAGAGGATCTGTTCTTCGGTGGTGGGAGCAGTCGGGTCCGCGGCAGCGCCGCGATGTTGTGTCGATCTTTCTGGATCATGTGACGGTTCGACCGTCGGAAGGATGGCGGCGAGGCCCAGTCGACGACCGCCTGGACTACGCCTGGAAAAAACATTGAATGCCGACGATTTCACGTTGATGCAAATCGTCGAGTTCGGGTGGACCCAACCAGACGGACCGATTGAGAGGGCGCAGGGGACTCGGCGGCCGGACACATCAGCGAACCGAAACCGGATCCTTAAACGCGACGCGGAATACCCGACTGGCGATGATGGGTGGAAGATCGTTCCGCAAAGTCTGATCGACGGTCGCCGACCGTACATGATGCGGATCCGGTGGGAAGACATCCGTTTCTACTCGGAAGAGCACCGCTGACCCTGCCTGGAACGCGAGAACGCAGAAGCGTCTCAAACCCGCCGGCCGGCTAGGCCGCGTCGGACTCGACCCACGTCGCGTCGATTACGTCTGGAAAACGCAATGAGCAGTGCGTCGATTCTCGCTTGTCAAGTGGTCGGAGAAGATTCGAGATCACGTCTGCGAAGCCCCTGCCTCCTGCGCTGATGAGGACAGCACGAACAATGGGCGAGCTCCGCTGTGTCGCGACTTCAGGATCAGAAAGGTCGTTGATCACTGAATAGCCAAACTCGCCGAACCCTGCACAGGCCAGAGTCGCGCAGGATCGCGTCCAATTTGTGTCTAGGGGAAATCGGCATGGAGAATCTCGGCTAGCGTGGCCGACGTGGGCGCTTCTTTGAGGGGCCCTGTTTGTTCGGTGTGCTTTCGCGCTCGGCCCGTGCACTGGCTTCGGCTGCTTCCATGAAGTCACTGACGGTAAGCGTCACCTTTGGAAGATCGAGCATCTGGACCATCTGGTCAAAGATGGGTCGCTGATAGCCGAATGCCTCAGGGACCGTTATCGACATAAATGCCGAGATAAGATCAGGGTTCCATTCAGGCGCCTCGTCCCACGAAAAGTGAAGAACGCTATCGATCTGAAGACTGCAATCTGATCGACTTATTGAGGTATTAAGCCTTACTCCCAGGCCGTTGCTATTCGTAGCGTATGAAGCCGTTGTTTTAAGTCCAACTTCGAGGGAATTGATATCTATTTCGAATCCCTCCCCCGCAGGAGGAAGCGCGCGCGAGAAAGTCTCGAAGACCATTGGATGAACGGACGCGATGGAATGGTACAGACGGTGTGCCTCGTTGCGAACCGTCATCTGCTTAGTGTCGACATCTTTAGACAACGATCGGCGTCCCACTGTGCTGACCGCTGAACTCGAACGCATCGGTCCAACCGCTGGCGTACCCACGGCCCCAGTGATGTAAGTCGGTATTTCTTGACACCGTGGTATGGAATGAGATCGTCTGTTCGTGGCCACTGCTGACACTCGGCTCGTCGACTGAGCAGGCAGGCTCAAATTCTTCAATCACGAACCGGACGCAACGCCCGATCCCCCACGCGTAATGGCGGATCTGCGACAGCGTGAGGTCAGCATCATCACGCTCGATACGTGAGATTGTGCTCGGAGCCACGCCAAGTTTGACAGCCAGGCTTCTCTGGGACAGCCCTGCGTTAGCGCGGTCAGTCTTGAGCTGGTCTTTGAAGTCGAGTTCGTTCTCAGCGAGTCGCTTGGCCAAGCGTTGCGAACGAGTGCTCGGCTTCCTGCTCTGCCTACCCATCAGCTCGCCCTCTCGTCGCTCGACATTTGATCTTGTCCGCACAGTGTTGCATGTTGCGCAACAGTTACCCTTCGGGGGGTGCGGGCGGTCATCGCTCGATCACCCTGCATTGACATCCGTTCTCGCTGCAGTATCGCTCGATGACACCAATCGCGTGTCTGATTTCTGAAGTTTGATGAGTTGTAGTTTTTTGTCGATTCCATTTAGTGCACTTCCAAGAAAGCTTTGCGGCAAACAGGCCCATCTCGCCTTCGGGAGCCTCTGAAAAGTAGAGTCGATAGGTCCGTACACCTTCGGGCCCGCGTCGCTTGAAGCCTTCCGATTTCAACGCACCCACCCATGGCAAGCGACGCCGTCCCAGATCGCGGCCTTCTGGAGCAGTCAGGTCCTGAGCACTTATACCGGCTTGTTCTGTCCGCTCGATCAGAGTGTCCAGGAACTGGATGGCAACCTCGTCTTCGTTCGGGTCGTCGAGCCTTTCCATCTCGGCTTCCACCTCAGGCCACCATTCCCACTTGCAACCGCCGTAAAGCGCGATTGATTCCCTGTCGTGCACCCGCGGTCCTTTCGCGTTGTCCGGTCGAAACGTCTGAGCAAAATCGAAAGCTGTGCAGTCATGGCAAACTTGTTTCTGAACTTCGGCATGACACCTCTCAACGAGGGCTCGCTCAGACCCCTGGATGTCTCAAGGGGTCATGGCAGTGAGAGGTTTGTGTCGCCGACCTCAGGTCGGCGTACTAGTTACACTTTGCGAGGCTATGGCGGGGTTATACCTTCGTGCCTTGGCATCGCTAAGCCGTCGAGGCAAGGCGCTTCTATTTTTCATCTCGACATTTCGCCTGTCGGCCGGGCCTCGGGGGTGTTTGCCGCATCCGCCGGGGCTGATCTTCGTGGTCCGGGAATCATCGCATGCCGCAACCTTGCAGCATCATCCGAACCGGACTTACCGGTCCCAAACACATAGAAGACCCCACCATGTGGTGGGGCCTTCGTGAAGTGACTGCTACCCGACGCGCTGGATGATGCCGATCTGGAACCGTGGGACTGCCGTGTATTTGTCTGACGTCGATGTGTACTCATACTCGCCGTCAACGACAACGTGCAGAACTATTTCGTCGCCTTCGATGAACGAGTCGAGTTCTGTGCTCATGCCGATGAATTGCGCGGTCTGATTGTTGCCTATACCAATCGTCGACGTTCCGACTTTCGCTAGAAATCGATCAGGTCCGGTCACGGTGTCGAACTGGAAGATTGTCCCGCGGAGGATGATGCGGCGGTCTTTGTTGGCCCACGGGTTTTTGACTACTAACGCGAAGTCCCTGTCGCTGATCTCTTCGTACGTCGAGGGGTCGGCGAAGGTGGCGTCTTTGCGTAATGTCAGTTGCGCGTTTTTGGCGTCATCGATTGTGATGGTTTCCGGCTGCTGTCCGGCGATGTTGGCAACGACGGTCGTTCCTACGATTAGTACAACTACGCCCACGGCTATGGCGATGAGAAGCCAGATCACTTTTGTCAACGAAGTCATCGGAGGCTTCGGGTTTACCGTCGCTAGGTTCGCCGAGCGTGGCTGTGTCTGACTGGTCCACTGCTGCCCGTCCCAGAACCGCACGATTGTCGGGTTCTGTGGGTCTGGATACCAGCCGGGCTGTGAGTTCATCGTCGCGTCCTTGCTCGGCCCCGCGGTGGGGAAGTGTCAGCAATACATACCAGACAGTCCGGACACTAGTGGACGTGCACGTGGAAATGCTCCGGTCGCCCTGCTGCGATTCAATCGGTGTATGGCCAAAACTGAACCGATTGTTATTTCGCCGGCTGTCGTCGATGGTCTCCGCATGATCTTCGCGCGCCTAGCGAACGACACATCGGCGTTGAGCAGACCGGCGGACATCACTGAGCCGGTAGATCGTGACGCCATGTCTCCGCGCCTACTCACCGCCGTTCAAGCTGGCGAGTTCCTTGGTGTGGACCAGTGACCGCTCTGCCCACATTTTGCCCACAACCCATCGGCAGAGTGCGTCCGCAGTGCGTCCGCAGTGCGTCCGCAGTGCGTCCGCAGCAGTTTCGTGACTCTCCAATCAGCCCAAGACTGCAAACGCTGAAATCTTTTGCCCCGCAGCGATAATCCCATCGCACCAATTTGGCCAATTGAAACAAACATCAAGAAGGGCAAACTTGAAATCCGTCAAGTGTCGGTTCGAGTCCGACTGGGGGCACCACGTAGATCCTCCTGCACATTGAATCGAAAAACCCCGCTCGTCCTCTTCGGACGGGCGGGGTTTTCCGTGGAGCAGTGACTGACCACCAAGTGGCTACTGAGCCCAGACGGTCGTCCCTGCAGGAGCATTCAGCGTGTTGACGAGATCGATGCCGGCTACGACAGCCGCGCCGCCGCCGCCGAGGATCGTTCCGGCGACACCGCCGATTCCGGCGCCTGTTGCGAGGCCACCCAGGCACAGTGCCGCGGCGACGGGGAGTCCGACGATGGTCAAGCCCAGCGGAGCGCCGACAGCGCAACCGATTCCGGCGCCGACGATGGTGCCGAGCAGGCTGCCGACCTGAGTGCCGAGGCCGAGTTGGCTCTGGAAGTGCGCAATCGCCCGATCATTCTCCTCGGGCGAGGCGACGGGCGTCCATTCCTTTGCCGCAGGCGCACTCTCGGGTCGAGGTGTTGCCTTCGCAGAATCGGTGATCGGTGTCAGCGTGAGGGTCTTACCGTCTTCACTGATCGTGCGATCGAAGGGGAACTGTAGATCCCCGAGGTTGTATGCGAGAGGCAGGGAAACAAGGTCGGCTCCCTTGCTGTCCTGCAAGACGACGGACTTGCCGTCGCCGGACACCTTGAACAGCCCGGCGTCGATGGTGGTGACGATCGACTTGTCGACGACCTTCGCTTCGTAATTCACGTCGGTCGACGGATCAGCTGATGCGATCCCTGTTGATGCTCCGACCGCAGCGACCGCTAGAGCAGTCACAGCCGCCTTCTTGAAGAAACCCATAGTTCAACCCCGTGTTCGCCTGCGTGTGCTCGCAGAAACTCGACAACTTCGGACATTGGTAAACCCCCGACAAAGCCTTCGTATTAAAGCAGACCGAAGTGACGGAAGGGATAGTTGCGCTCGGGCCGACCGGAAGCGTCCGGTGTAGTCGAATGTGCAGCGTGCAGTACCAAGTTGTCGAACATGTGTGCGAAAATGTGGAGATGCGGTTGACCGAGCAATCCCCGGACTGCTGCCCTAACGGACACCGGCTCACGGCGAACACATGCCTTGTCGGTTGGGAGGTCTGCGGGTGTGCCTCGACGGAGAATGGCGGACACAGGACCCATTACTGCAGGCGATGTGGTGAAACTGTCCGGACGCCGGAGTGTGTCGGCGTGGATCCGCAGAAAAGTCGGTGGGGTTGAAGTGCTGTTACGTTGTGTTTCAAAGAGATTCGCGAGAGCCTCACCCGGCGGATCGGTGCCGGGTGAGGCTTGTGGATCAGGTAGGCGGGGCGACGGGTGCGTCGCTGCTTCCTCCCGAGCTCCCGCTCGACGAGCCGGTGCCGAACAGTAGGCCGAAGAAGCCGGAGATTGCGCCGAAGAAATCGAACATGGGCGAGCCTTTCGCGAGGACGAATGCGGTCACGACAAGTGGCCGACTTGTGGTGGTGTTCAGAGAAGTTCCGTCGACATTGACGGCAAAGGCGTCGGACGAAGGCCGACTGCCGGATGAAATGTACGATTCGTCCCCGTTTCATACAAGTCTTTCCCGAGTAACAGTTACTTGAGGCTTAAATTATCGGGGGTGCCTGCCTGATCTGGGGTGCCCTGCGTGCTTGGGTGGGGCAACCAGGCAGGGCAGTGGTTGGCCGTCCCTCTCAATACCGACCTACGGCGAACCATCGGCGTTGAAATTACCCACAGTTCGTGACGTGCGCCACTTACGTACCGGTACCTTCGTTAGCCGAGGTCGGACGTTGCGGCGAAGGCGGTCGTCGACGTCCCCGCGGGGACGTGGTTCATCGAGAAATCGCGGTCCCGATCAGGGTTGACGACGCTTGCAAACAGGAGCATGGCGGCGACAAAGAGAACTCCTGCGGCGAGGTAGGCGATTCTCACGGGCAGGCGCGGGCGTCGATCTGAATTCGTGGACATTCACGTTCTCCATCGGTGCATGTTGGACGAACGCCTAGTTTAACGATCAACTAATGAAAGGGTGCGAACAGTGACGCAAGATACGAAAAGGCCCTCGATCTCGGGGGAAATCGAGGGCCTTTCCGGTCGAACGTCGGCGTCGCCAAGCACATAGCGTCACCGACCCACTATCGGTGTCGAGCGTGACCCCTCATGTCCGACCCCACTTCTCGACACTATCCAGTAACTTGCGACATTGTGGATGATTCGGACATTGTCATTCGGATGGGGGAGATCCCGTCCGCAGCCCCTACTTTCGTCCGGCAGCCCATTTCATTCCCCAGTTGTAGGCCCGATCGAGATCTGACTGACTGCCGTTGATGTACTGCACTTCGCGCGTCACCGTCACGCCTTGACCTGAACTCTGGATGAGAGCGATCGCGCACAGTCGCTCCTGGTTGCTGGCGGAGTCGAGTCGCACTTCCACCTCCGGCCCGTTGGTGGGATACAAGGTGACGACGCCGTCCACCGCCGCCCAGTTGGGAGCGCCGTCGTAGATCATCGCGAAGATCAGGATTCGCCGGAAAGCGCTTGGGTCACCAAGATTGACGTGCATGTTCTCGCCGCCGGTGTTCGCACCACTGCGGTCGTCGCCGTCGAGGGAGATGTAGGGCGGAGAAGTCAGTGAACCGAAACTGTTACCCAAGGCCTGAACTACTCCCTTGGACCCGTCGGCAAGTTCGTAGAGGCATCCGAGGTCCAGGTCGACCGCACCAGAGCCTGCGCCGGCGAGCTTGGCGAGAAAACCGGTCTTCTTCGGTGGTGCCCCCTGTGACCAGTTGAGGTTCACGCGCATATTGCCTTGTCGTTCACCCGCCTTCGCGAGGTTGACCGTCGGCGCCGATTTTGTGAGCGTGATCTTGCTCAGGCTGACCGGTGCTTGCGACGGAGTGGACTCGCCGGAACGTCGGGTGTAGTCGATTGCCATCGTGATAGTCCTTGTCTGAACTCGAATGAGTCCGATCGTGTTACCCGTCGAGGAATCTCCACCGACGTGATCGGCGATCTCCGGCCATTGTCCCTCATGTCTGATTTCAACCCATAGGCATCAAACTTGCGGCGCCAACTTGCGGCAGACCAGCAGTTTGCTGATTACTGTGTCTGTGGGCAGACGCGACTCCGAAATAGGGTGGACGCACTGGTTGACACGGCAACGTCCAATTACGGAAGAATTGCTGAGTCGGACGTCCGATTCAATTGCGTCGTGGGAGCGGGAGGTAAGTGATGCCAGTCCTGTCGCTTCTGCAACCCCGCCAGAGAGAAAGACTGACGCCCGCCCAACGTGATGACGTAACTCGTGAGCAGATAGCCGTTACCTTCGGCGTGCTGCCATGGGCCGCTGCCGTCCACCTCGTCGTCACACTCGGGCTGACGTTGTATGTGATTCCCCCGGACGGCGGACCGCTGCCGCGTGTGTGGCCATTGCTGTCCGGCGTGATCGGGTTGGTGGGGATGTGCGTGGGTCTCGCCATTCATTTCAACCTGATCACACCCACGTACCGGATGTCCTACGCGTTTCTCATCGTCGAATTTGCTGTAGTCGGGATCCTGTATTCCTCGCTCGCCCTGGTCCTGTACCCGATCCTGGACGATTCCGGCGATCTGATCCTGATAGCGGTCACCACATCGATCACCGGTGCCGGAGCCGTGGCCACCGCGATGTTGCGAGTGGTGGGGGTCACCTGGGTCCTGTCCAATCTGATAATCCTCGGGGTGGCATTCTGGCTTCAGCCGGGACCCGAGTTCGAACGAATTCTCATTGGAATGATCGCCTATGGCGCGGCTCTGATCGGCGGCACGATAGTGGTCTCGGGCAACCTGGAATCTCGCTATCGAGCTGAATTGAGCGCCGCGTCGGAACGATCGGTCGTGCAGATGCTTCTCGAAGACTTCGAAGGCAACGCCGGGGACTTCGTGTGGGAGACGGACCAGAAAGGCAAGTTCAACCGAATCCCGACGCGGCTCGCGGTCGAAGCGGGGCTGGACTCCACCGAGTTGCAGGGAACGGCGTGGCAGGACCTGTTCATGGAGTTGGGCACCCTACGGATCCCCGGCGGGATCGATGCGCTCATGGAGTTGCAGCAGGCCCGCCACACGAAGACCGCATTCGTCGACGTGCTCGTTCCGGTCCGAGTTCACGGTGAAATTCGGTGGTGGCAGATCTCCGGACGCCCGCGCCCCGGCCGTACACCCGACGAGTTCGTCTGGCGAGGAGTCGGTTCCGACGTCACGGAAGTAAAACTGCAGAGTGACGAGATCGTGCGGATGGGTCGTGTGGACGCACTCACCGGTATGCCGAACCGGCACAGCTTCTGGACCGAGCTCGAGCGACTGCTGCGCGAGCCGTACACAAGCGAAAGTGGTCTCGCGTTGGCCATGCTCGACCTCGACAACTTCAAGTCGGTCAACGACACACTGGGACACACCGTTGGCGACGCGGTTCTGCGAGAGGTCGCGGATCGCCTGTCCGAAGCCGGCGGGGTGTCACAGTTGTTCGCACGTCTGGGGGGAGACGAGTTCGCGGTTCTTTTCACCGATGTGGGTGACAGCTCACAAGTTCGTACTCTGCTCGGCCGCTACATCGAAACTCTGCACGAGCCGATCACAGTGGCCGGTACGCGGTTGGAGATCGGATGCAGCATCGGGTACTACCTCCCCGACGAGCTGCCGTCCTCCGCCGACGAGATGATGGGCGCTGCGGACCTGGCTTTGTTCGCGGCAAAGGAATCCGGGCGCGGGGCCGTACGTGAATATCGAGACTCGATGAAGTCCGTGGCCGATCGGCGGGCCCGCCTGCTCGAAGATCTGGGAAACACTGTCGCGGAGAAGGACCTCGAACTCGAGCTGTTGCCCAGGATCGACGTGGTTTCCCGCGAGATCGTGGCCGTGGAAGTCCGCGTGATCTGGCACAACGCCCGCCTCGGTGCCGTTACGTCCGCCGAATTCATGAGCGTCGCAGACGACACCGGTTTGGCGTACTCACTGGGGACTACCGTCTTCGAGTTGGCCTGCGAGGCGGCGTCCCGCCTTCCTGATCACCTGCGGGTAGCCGTCGCGGTATCGACGCGTCAGCTCGAATCGGATTCCTTTGTCGTCGCGATAGGGGACTCGCTTCGACGATCAGGTGTCAGTGCACATCAGCTCGAGCTCCAACTCAACGAATCATCGGCGATCACCGACGAGTCCAAGTTTGCGTTGCACGCCATCGCGGACATGGGAATCGCGCTGACCGTGGACGAGTTCGGCGCCGGATTCTCCTCGCTCGCATCACTGTCCGGCCTTCCGTTCACCCGAGTCCGGATAGAACGCTCCATTTCGGGTGCAGTGCCTGGTGGACGGTCGATCCTCGAAGCTGTCGTGGATCTGGTCGACGCGTTGGGAATGGAGGTCGTCGTCTCGGGAGTCGACGGTGAGGAAGACTTGAAGTCCGTGGCCGCTGCGGGGGTGAGGACTGTTCAGGGATACATCGCCGGCGGAGCCATGTCGGTCGACGCGGTCGCAGCGGCGGTAGCAGGCCGACGTGGATGACCCGGCAGTACTCCGTAGGCGTCGCGTCGGGACGTCGGTGCGCAAACTCGGTCGCAGCGGCACGGAACAACACCTCTCGGATTACGATCGCCGTCGCCTACTCGATCGACGACTGCGGTTCACCGCGCGCGTACTGCCGTGGTCGTTTCTGACCGCGGCGGTTGCCTTGTCAGCGATCGTGGTGCTTCTGCCGGTGGATGCCGGATGGTTCACCTTCGCCTGGTCGAGCGTCATGCTGTTGTCGAGCGCTGGATTCAGTGTGTATTGGCTCCGGCGCTCGCGTCTCGGCGTCTCCGAGTCCCAGACCACCGAACTGGTGGTACTCACAGTCGAAATCATTGTCTGGGGAGTGCTCCTGGCGTGCTTGGCTCTCGTTCTCTTCCCGATGCTCGATCCTCGTGACGAGTTGGTACTGAGCTCGACCTTGATCGGTGGGATCGCGGTCGGCGTGTTTCCCACCATGATGTTTCGCGGAATCACTGTGGTCTGGATTAGCCTGGTGGGAGTCGGGTTGGCCGGGGCGTTCTGGACGGAACCGGGCACATCGCGTTTCGTGCTGATCGGGGTGCTGGTCGTCTTTGTAGGTTCGCTCTACAGCGGAACTTTGCTGTTGGCCAAACTTTTCGAGAGACGGCTACGCGCCGAACTCATAGCCGAGGACGAACGAGATCTCGTCGAGTTGTTGCTCAACGATCTCGAAGACGGAGCACAGGATTGGCTCTGGGAGACCGATTCGCGCGGTATCGCCAGTACCGTGTCGTATCGATTCGCCGAGCAGGTCGGTTTGCCGGCAGCACAGATTCGGGGCCGCACAATGCACGAGATCCTGATCGGGATCGGCGCGTCCCGAACAGATGTGGGCAGGAAGTCCCTTGATCTCCTCGCCGCGAATTTTCAAGCCGGGACGGCGTTTCGGGACCTCACCATGCAGGTCGTCGTTCGGGGCGATACTCGCTGGTGGTCGATGTCAGGTCACCCGGGCAGTGGCGATGGGGCGACCTACGGGTGGCGCGGTGTCGGATCCGATATCACGCACTCGTATCACCAGCGCCAGAACATCTTGCGATTGGCAGAGATCGATTCGTTGACCGGGCTCAGAAATCGGTACAGCTTCAACGCTCAACTGTCTTCGCGGATTCGGGACGGACACAGGGTGTGGCTGGCAATTCTGGATCTGGACAACTTCAAGTCGATCAACGACCGGTTGGGACACCACATCGGAGACGACGTGCTTCGCGATGTTGCCGGCAGACTGCACAGCGTTCTGCGATCGAACGAGATCTGTGGCCGACTGGGGGGTGACGAGTTCGCCATCGCCTTCGACGACGTAGCCTTCGACGACATCGGGAGTGCAGATGAGGTGGAGAAGAGATTCCAAACGATTCTCGACTCATTCGAACGACCATTTTCACTGGTCGGCAACCAGATTCGCATTCGTGCCAGTCTGGGGTACGGCTCGATGCCCGACGACGCCGACAGCCTCGAAGACCTGGTGATTGTCGCGGACCTCGCGCTTTACCACGCAAAGGAGAGCGGTCGGAACCAGATTCGCGCCTTCGATGCGACTTTGCGGGATCGTGCGACGGGTAGGGCCAGGGCATTGTTGGATCTTCGTCGTGCGTTGATCGACGAAGAGTTCGAGTTGGTTTATCAGCCACAGGTCTCGGCCGCGACGGGAGTTGTTGTCGGGTTCGAGGTTCTGCTGCGGTGGAACCATCCGACTTCAGGTCTCGTCTCGCCGGGAGACTTCATTTCGGTCGCCGAGGAAACCGGCTTGATCGTGCCGATCGGTGCAGGTGTTCTGAGGGCTGCCTGCACGGCGGCGACAACGTGGCCGGAGGACATTCGGGTTGCCGTCAACGTTTCTCAGGTGCAACTGCGTTCGAGTCGATACGTCGACTCGGTACGCCGGACACTGATCGAGGTGAACCTCCACCCCAGCCGACTCGAGATCGAGGTGACCGAATCGTGGGTCATCGACGACGCCGACCGAGATGTGTTGGTACAGCTCTCGGCGCTCGGCATCGCCATTGCGATGGACGACTTCGGCACAGGGTTCTCCTCGGTTGCCAGCTTGGCCCGGCTGCCGCTCGATCGGTTGAAGATCGATCGGGCGTTCGTCGCACCGCTGGACGCGGATCCCTCGAATTCGAGGTTCGCTGTCGTGCGAGCCGTCATCGCGATTGCCAAGTCTCTGGGGCTGGACACCGTCGCCGAGGGCGTGGAGACGGAGAGGCAGCGCGCGATAGTGACCGAGTGCGGATGTGACGTGATCCAGGGGTACCTCGAGGGAATGCCGATACGGGCAGCCGAGATTCCGCACTATTTGAATGGGCGACTCGGCGGTTCGAGCAGGTGGGGTGTCGCGGCTACCACTGAGTGAGAACTTTGCGCCCGTTTTGCCGATCGATGTGTGACGGTACGCCGAAGTGCTTCACATCGAACTGCAGAAGGGTGTCTTCGTGGTGGTCGGATCGGCGTACTCCCCAGGGCCGATGTTGGTGGGTAAGAAGGCAGTGGTCACAGGCGGTTCCCAGGGAATCGGCGCAGCGATTGTTCGAGCATTTGCATCGCATGGCGCGTCAGTTCTGGTTGTCGACGTGGCTCCTCTTGGCGACGTCGAATTCGACTCGGCTGCAGGTGGTTCGATCAACTATCTCGAGTACGACGTGCGGACGCGGGAAGTCCCCGTAGCGTTGACCGAGTTCGCTCCGGACGTCCTGGTGAACAACGTGGGTCATTTCCTGAACCCGCCGACAGAGTTCACCGGTACGGATCCCGGTTTCTGGTCCGAGGCCGGCAGCATCAATTTCGATCACGTCGTGCGTCTGACCCATGCCCTGCTTCCCGGCATGATCGACCGCGGTTTGGGTGGATCGATCGTGAACCTGACGACGGTGGAGGCGCATCGAGCGATCCCGGGCCACACGATGTACTCGGCATACAAGGCCGCGCTGACACAGTTCACCAGGAGCCTTGGTGTGGAGATCGGTCGAACCGGAGTGCGCGTCAACGCCATTGCCCCGGATCTGATCGAGTCGGTACAGGTGCCGTATCGCACGATCGTTCCTGCCGACGACTGGGACAAGTGGCCGGGGTGGGCACCGTTGGGCGGACCGGGCCAGCCGGTCGACATTGCCGGCCCCGCACTGTTCCTGGCTTCCGACCTGGCGAGATACATCACCGGAACCGTGATCCACGTCGACGGCGGCTCGCACGCTGCCGGAGGCTGGTTCCCCACAGAAGAGGGTGGCTGGACCAACCGGCCCCGAAAGGCTTGACACATGACAACTTTCAGTCTGAACGTTCCCAACTTCGCCACCACTCTCGCGGAGGACTCCTACGCGAAACTCGTGCAGGTCTGTCAGAACGCGGAAGCTGCCGGCTTCGACCGGGTCCTCGTCACCGATCACGTGGTGATGGGCTCGGACAACTCGGCGTACACGTGGTCGGCGTTCCCCACCGAGCCCGACGCCAACTGGCTCGAGCCGCTGACCGTCCTGGCTTTTGTTGCCGGACAGACGAAGGCAATTCGCTTGGGGACCGGAATCGTCATCGCGGCGCTGCGCGGGGGAGCGGTACTGGCCAAGACGGCCGCGACACTCGATCTGCTCTCCGGGGGCCGACTCGACCTGGGCGTCGGAACCGGTTGGCAGGAACGTGAATACGAGGCGGCAGGTATGGACTTCGGTAAAAGGGGACCACTGCTCGACGACGCTCTCGCAGTGTGCCGGGCCCTGTGGAGTTCGGCGCCGGCGAGCATCGACACCCCTCGTCTGAAGTTCGACGACGTGTACTGCGCGCCCCGTCCGGCCGCTGGAATCCCGATCTGGGTGTCCGGTTCGCTCTCCAAGGCCGTTGTACGACGCGTCGCAACCTGGGGTGACGGGTGGATTCCGATCATGGGTGCCGCGGACGACGACCTACGTGAAGGGATCGACGTCATCGGCAAAGCGATGGCGGATCTCGGACGCGATCCAGCGGAATTGCAGGTCCGTGGGCGACTGACCGTCGTACGCGGGTCCGACGGTTCGATCGACCTCCCGGCGACGATGATCGGCGCCGAGCAGCTGCTCGAATCCGGTGCCACCGATGTGCTGGTTGCGCTGGCGGCAGTAGATCCGGATCCGGATGCGGCGATGGCAGAGTTCGGCGAGCTGGTGGCGGCCTTCGCAAAGGTGACCCGCTGACGATTGCGTCGAGGCGGTAGTTCTATCGTGCGAAGTGTTGTAGTGCAGCCTGATCGAGGAGAGAACACATGACCGAGAGCATCGTCGTGGATACGAGCCTGGAAGCGTTGCTCGACGCCCGGATCAGCTGCCGCGCCTACGAGGACCGTCAGGTGCCACGTGAGGTGATCGAGGAGATCCTTCGGCTGGCGCAGAAGACGCCGTCGTGGTGCAACACGCAACCGTGGCAGGTCGCGATCACCGAAGGGGAGGGCACCGAGCGATTCCGCGCCGGCCTCGGTGAGTACGTGATGGCCAACGCCCAGGAGTCGGACTTCGAGTTCCCGCGCGCGTACCAGGGCATCTACAAGTCGCGTCGGTTCGACTGCGCGATGGCGCTGTATTCGAGCGTCGGAATCGAGCACGGTGACCGCGCCGGATCCGCGGCACAGACGATGAAGAATTTCGAGCTCTTCGGCGCTCCCCACGTCGCGATCATCACCACCGACGAGGCATTGGGCACCTACGGCGCAGTCGACTGCGGGTTGTACGTGAACAGCTTCCTGCTCGCGGCCCAGAGTCTGGGGGTCGCCACCATTCCGCAGGCGGCGCTCGCGGGCAGCTCCAAGTTCATTCACGAGCATTTCGGTATCGACGACACTCGCAAGGTTGTCTGCGCGATCTCGTTCGGATACCCCGACGCCGACCACCCGGTGAACGGATTCCGCACCGAACGCGAAACCGTCGACAACGTCGTGCAGTGGATGTCGAACTGACAGGGATGTCGAACTGATCACCTGCTGGTCGGGGGATTGAGTGTTGCGTAGTTCCACCTGAAAGACTGGTGGCATGTCCGACACACCCGAACTGTTCGATCGTCTGCGCCGATTCCCCGATGTCGAGGCACCCAATCTCTTTGCCGTCGATGCGGCTGATCGTCTGATCCTCGACG
>F21B_10001371_pt1 | contig 17065 bp, 13 predicted proteins | sample RepKananBrdUF21B_FD_10803 | JGI IMG/M metagenome (IMG submission 10803) | reverse complement strand
GCCATCCTTCGCCTCCGTCTCCGCTCTGGCGCAAGAAGCCACGACACAAACGGCTCCGGCCGAGAGCCCCACCACCAATGCCGCGCCTGCCACGTCAGCGGCACCTGCCACCAACGTGCGCGATCTCAGCGAAACCCGCGTCACCGCCAAGCGCCTGGATGCGGCACGCAATGCGCTGTCGCCGGACACCGGCAGCTCGGTCTACAAGTTTGATACCGACGACATCGCCCGCCTGCCGCTGGGGGACGCTACGCCGCTGAACCAGGTGCTGCTGCAAGCGCCGGGCGTGGTGCAGGATTCCTACGGCCAACTGCATGTGCGTGGGGACCACTCCAACCTGCAATACCGCATCAACGGTGTGATTGTTCCCGAGCCGATCAGCGGCTTCGGGCAGATGCTGGATACGCGGTTCGCCAACCAGATCAATGTGCTGACCGGCGCGCTGCCGGCACAGTATGGCTATCGCACGGCCGGCATTGTGGACATCACCACCAAGGGCGCTTCCACCGATGAGAACGGCGAGCCCAAGGCCTTCGGCGGCGAGATCGGCACGGTGCTCGGCAGCAACGCCACGCACGAGGTCAACGCGCAGATCCAGGGCACGAAAGACCGCTTCAGCTATTACTTGAGCGGCGTGTTTGCCGAGAACAACCTCGGCATCGAGAACCCCACGGGCAACCGCAACGCCACGCACGACCACACCACGCAGAACAAGTCGTTCGGCATGCTCTCGTACCTGCTCGACAACGACAGCCGCGTGAGCTTCATGTTCGGCTCGTCCAACGGCCGCTTCCAGATTCCGACGCGCCCCGGGCTGACGCCGCAGTTCACGCTGGACGGTGCAGTGCCGCCGGCATCGGAGGCGCTCAACGCCAATCAGCGCGAGAAGACCGATTTCCAGATCCTGACGTATCAGCAGAAGGTGTCGCCCAAGCTGGACTACCAGGTGTCGGTGTTCCGCCGCTCCAGCCGGATCGACTACACGCCCGATCCGATCGGGGATCTCGTCTACAACGGCGTGGCGGCCGACCTCACGCGTCGCAATGAAGCCTACGGCCTGCAGGGCGACGCCAGCTACAAGCTCAATGACAAGCACACGCTGCGTGCCGGTGTGTTCGTGCAGCGCGAGCGCTTCGGAACGGACAACACTTCCCGCGTGTTCCCGGCCGACAGCACCGGCGCACAGACCAGCGGCACGCCGCTCACCATCGTCGACAACCACAGCGGCACCGGCACGACGATGGGCGTCTACCTGCAGGACGAGTGGAAGCCGACCGACAAGCTCACCGTCAACTACGGTGCGCGCTATGACCACGTCAACACCATCGTCAGCGAGCAGCAGTTGAGCCCGCGCCTGGGCCTGACCTATGACCTGACGCCGCGCACCCGCGTGCATGCCGGTTACGCGCGCTACTTCACGCCGCCGCCGACCGAGAAGTTTGACAGCACCTCGGTGGCGAGCTTCCTCGGCACGACCAATGCGCTGCCGTCGGATGCCAACACGGCGGTCAAGTCGGAGCGTTCGAACTACTTTGACCTGGGGGTCTCGCACCAGCTGACGCCGCACCTCACGGTGGGCCTGGATGCGTACTACCGCGACGTGCGCCACCTGCAGGATGAAGGCCAGTTCGGCAATGCGTTGCTGTATTCGGCGTTCAACTACGAGCGTGGCCGCATCTACGGTCTGGAAGGCAGCGCCAACTATCGCAACGGCAACCTGGGTGCGTATGTGAACGTGGCGGTATCGCGCGCGCAGGGTAAGGGCATCGAGACGGGGCAGTTCAACTTTGGTGCGGATGAGCTGGCCTACATCAACAGCCACTGGGTCAACCTGGACCACGACCAGCGCCTGACCGCGTCGGCCGGTGTGTCATACCTGTATTCGAGCACAACCTACACCAGCGATGTACTGTTCGGTACGGGCCTGCGCAGCGGCTTTGCCAACACCAACCACCTGCCGGCCTACTGGCAGATGAATATCGGTGCCGCGCGCGACTTCAACCTGCCGATGCTCGGCAAGTTCAAGACGCGCCTGACCGTGCTGAACATCTTCGACCGCAGCTATCAGTTGCGCGACGGCACGGGCATCGGCGTGGGCGCACCGCAGTTTGCGCCGCGCCGCACGTTCCTGCTGTCCGTCAGCAAGCCGTTCTAAGCAAAAAGGGCCGGGCATCAGCGCCGGCCCTTTCTTCCTCACATCGGCGGGACCATTCCGTCCTTGCCGACCAGCACGCGCTGCGCAGTCAACGCGCCTTGCGCATCAGCACGCACGAACAGCACCACGTGCGCACCGGCGGTCAGTGCATCACGCTGCCCTGGTTCGAAGGTGACGATCGGCACCTCGGGCGGCACCACGATGCGCTGCTCCCCATCCTTGTACTTGACTGACAACGTACGGCCCTGCGTGCCCGACACGCTCGTGACGGCGCCGGCCTGTTCGACCGTGCCGTTGGTCATGGTGCTGTTCGGGCCCAGGTCATATGGGCGATGGCCATCACCCGTGCCGCGCATGGCTTCGGGAAACACGTGCACTTCCAGCGCACGCAAGGTGCCGTCGGGTTGCTTCACGGCGGCCGTGCCGATATAGCTGCCGGCCTTGATGGCAGACGGCTCGATCGGGGCGACTTCCGTGACCGTCACTTCAGCAGGCAGGGTGACGGTGGCTTGGTTCCCCGCCTTGTCGGTCACATCGATGGTGTTGCCGTGCGTGGCGACGATGGTCGCGCGCACACGGGTGGGCGGCGCGCTGTCGGCGGCGAAGGCGGTTTGCGTGAAGAGCGAGGCGGCGGCGATGGCCAGTGCGGCGAAGGTGCCGGCTGCGGGAGACAGGCGTGGCATGGCGGTTTCCAGTGGAGGAGCCCTAAGCGTGGGCGGGGATGGACGCGAGTCCGAGCGCCAGTGTAGGGCGCAGCCGGCGCATGCGCTGGCGGCACTTGATTACAAATGGTTAGCCGGCTAGCCGCGCCGCTGCCCAGGGGCGCCCTTGCCTTTGCGTGGGATGACCATGTCGATCGCGTTGAACCGAATCCCCCGTTTTGCCCAGCGCGAGTGCTAGGCGCGTCCGCGCCGGGTTTGCTGCCGCACGCCGAGATGCGCGAGCCAGCGGCGCAGCGTTGTCAGCAGCGACCACCTGTACGTTGGTTCGGCGGGCACGAGCACGCGCAGTTGTGCGCCGCCCGGCCGGTCTGCGTACAGGCCCCACCAGCCGGAAGTCTCCAGCGCATACGCGTGGCCCTCCGTAAAGGTCTGGCGGATCCGGTACGCCTCGCCGGCCAGCCAGCGCGGCGGGTATTCCAACGTGATGCTGCCCGCCAGGACCACTACGACGGTGCCGGTGGGCAACCATTCGAGGCGGGATTCACCGCGTAGTAAGGCAGGCCATTCGGTGTGGAGCGGGGTGTCGGGGGTGCTGGCAGTCATGTCGATCTCCTGTACATGACTGCAGACTAAGCATGCGCCCCGGGCCGTAACAGACACAGAAAGCGCTGCTTGCACCACAACAGCGCCTGCATTGTGCCCATCTGTTACGGTACAGTTTTGCGTTGTCTGTATCTGTTGCGGTGACGTCCCTGCCTGCATGATCTGCGGGAGACTCCCACCGTCGCCCGTCTGTCATGACCGTCACCGAGTTGACCCTCCCGCCCACGCAGCCTGCGCAGCCTCTCTATCGGATGCTGGCTGATCACTACCTCGGCGCGATTCGCAGCGGGGTGCTGATGCCGGGCGAGCGTATGCCGTCGGTGCGCGCGCTCATGCGCACGCATGGGGTGAGTCTGTCGACCGCGTTGCAGGTGTGCCGGCATCTTGAGGCCGATGGCTGGCTGGAAGCGCGCGAGCGCTCGGGTTACTTCGTGCGGCAGCCGCGCCGCGCCTTGCTTGCGCCGGTGAAGGAGCCGGAATTGGCTACGCCGGACCCCGCTGCTTACGTGGGGGTGCATGCGCGGGTGTCGGCTATCGTGGCGCGCGGCCAGCAGGCCAATGTGCGTGTCGATCTGTCAGGCGCGAGTGGGGCACCGGCGCTGTACCCGGCGGCCGCGCTCAACCGGATCACCACGCAGGTGCTGCGCCGGCATCCGTTCATGCTCACGCAGGCCGTCATGCCCAATGGGCATCCCGAATTCCAGATCGCCGTGGCGCGCCGCGCGCTCGATATGGGGATGCAGATTGCGCCGGACGACGTGGTTGTCACGCATGGGTGCATCGAAGCGGTGAACCTCGCGTTGCGCGCAGTGGCGCAGCCAGGCGACACGGTGGCGGTGGAATCGCCCACGTACTACGGCTTGCTGCAAGTGCTGGAGAGCCTGGGCATGCGCGCCGTGGAGATTCCCACCAGCCCGCGCACCGGCATGTCGCTGGAAGCGCTGGAGATGGCGGTGCAGGCCTACGACAACATCCGCGCGGTGGTGGTGGTGCCCAATCTGCAGAACCCGCTGGGCAGCATCATGCCCGACGCGGCCAAGCGTCGCATGGTGGCCTTCTGCGAGCAGCACAATATCGCCCTGATTGAAGACGACACCTACAGCCCGCTGGCCGACAGCAACACGCCGCTCAAGGCCATCAAGGCGTGGGACCGCACGGGCAACGTGATCTACTGCGCCTCACTGAGCAAGACGGTGGCACCCGGCCTGCGCCTGGGCTGGATGACGGCGGGGCGTTGGCAGGGGCGCGTGCAGATGCTGAAGTTTGCGCAGTCGCGGCCGAACGATTCGTTGTTGCAGGTGGTGGCCGGACGCTTTATCGCCTCGGGGGCGTATGACCGCCATATCCGCACGCTGCGTCAGACCTTGCGCGAGCAGCGCGAGCGCATGGCGGAGTCGATTGCGGAGTGTTTCCCCGCCGGCACGCGGTTGTCGGTGCCGTCGGGCGGGTTGGCGATGTGGGTGGAGTTGCCGACCAACGTTTCGTCAGTGGCCTTGTTTGATGCGGCGCTCAAGCACAGCATCCGCATTGCACCGGGGACGATGTTCTCGAACCTGAACCGCTTCGATCATTTCTTCCGCATCTGCTTCGGGCTGGCGCCCTCGGCCAACCTGGAGACCGCGTTGGCCACGCTGGGCGAGCTGACGCGGCAACTCACCGAAGCGTAAGCGAGGCGCAACTACCGGCACCAGGCCGGCATGGCTGCGTGCGACTCCAGACCCAGCACGCTCTGTGCGATCTGCTGCGACCACTGCTGCACCAACTGCTGGGTCGATGCCACCACGGCATCGACACCCGCGCTGGCCGGCACCGTCAACGTGTTCTGGCAGGTGAGGGCAGTGGCGGAGCCCTGCGCCTGCGTTGCCGCATCGCGCGTCACACGCCACGTCACCAGCGCCGTCACGTTCTGGCCGGGGCGCGCATCGTAGCTGCGCATGTCAGCGGCAATGCGATAGAGCGGCACGCCCGCAGGCACCACGCCACCGCCCACATCCACCGCCGACAGCGCGCCAGCCAGATTGGCCGACAGCGCATCGCGCAGTTCCGCGCCGAAGGGTGCCGCCCAGCGTTGCTGCTCCAGCGCCTGCACTTCACTGTCAGACGTGCGCAGCACAATCTGCGGCTTGTCCAGACGGTCAGGCACGCGCACGCCAGACAGGCGGAAGGCGCGCTGGAAGCGTGCATCCGGCGCGGGGGCTTCGTTGCGCAGCGACAGCGTATGCAGCGTCGGCTCGGGCGAGGCGCACGCCGCCATCAATGCGGCAGCGGCAACGGCGCTGGCCAGTCGAAGGGAAGACGATAGCGTCGACGTTTGCATCATTGCGCATCCTTTGCCTTGCCCCGGATCAGCGCTTCGGGGTGGGTTTGCAGGTAATCGGTCAGCACGCGCACCGAGGCGGCAGCCTTGGCAACCTGATCCAGCGAGTCGCGCGCGTTGCGTTGCAGCGGCGCATCTTCAGAGAAGGTTTGCCGTGCGGTTTCCAGAGTGCGGCGCGCCTCGGCCAGCGTTTCCTTCATCTGCGGGGCCAGATCGCTGTTGACCGTCTTGGCCAGTTGCTCGGTCTGCTTGAGCGTGGCGTCCAGCGTGCCCAGCGCGCGATGCATGTCCTGGCCGATCTGCTCGAACGGCACCTTGTTGAGCTTCTTGGCGATGCCGGCGAGCTGCGCTTCGATGTCGTCGGTCGGGTTGTCGGCAGTCGGGAAGACGTAGGCGCCATCGCGATCGCGCATGCCGAAGCGCGGCGGCGTCTTCTCGCGATCGCCCGGGTCGACAAAGTCGAGTTGCACAAATTGCTGGCCGGTCAGCAAGCTGGCGTTTTTCAACTGCGCGCGCATGCCGTTCTTGATGAGCACGTCGAACTGTGTGCGCACATCCTCGACCGCGTGTTGCGGGTTGTCGTCGCGAATGTCCATGCCAAAGCGCGTCGGGTACAGCGTGGCAGTGACGGGCAGCACGAACTCATGGTGCTTCTTGCTGTAGTGGATGCCGATCGATTTGATCTCGCCGACATTGATGCCCTTGAACTCCACCGGCGCGCCCACGGTCAGCCCACGCAGGGAGCGATGGAAGTACATCACCACCGTTTGTGAAATGTGCTCCGGATCCTTGAGCGCCGTGGCTTCGTTGCGCACCAGCTGATACTCGGTGTTGGGCGTGGCCGGCTCATGGTCGGCCTCTTCCGGCGTCTGGAAGGCAATACCGCCCAGCGCGACGGTCAGCAAGGATTGCGTATCGAGCTTCAGGCCGTTGGCGTCGAGTTTGAGGTCGATCCCGCTGGCGTTCCAGAAACGTGTGCCACGTGTGACGAACTTGTCGAACGGCGCATTCACGAAGACATGCAGCGTCACGCCCTTGCCGTCGATATCGATGTCGTAGCTGGTGACCTGTCCTACACGCACGCGGCGGAAGTACACCGGTGAACCGATATCGAGCGAGCCGAGATCTGGCGCATGCAGCGTGAATTGCTTGCCAGGGGTGTCGGCGTAGATGGCGGGCGGCGTGTCCAGCCCCTTGAACGTGGATTTCTTGTCGTGGGAGCGCCCGCCGTCCACGCCGATATAAGCGCCTGAGAGCAGCGTGCCCAGCCCCGAGACGCTGCCGGCCGCAACACGTGGGCGTACGACCCAGAAGCGCGCGTCGGAGACAGCGAAGGCCTTGCCGTCGTGCGTGAGTTCGATCAGGGCAACGGCGCCGGAGCGATCGTCCGTCAGCCCGATGGACTTCACGACGCCAATGTCGACGCTCTTGTATTTCACGCGCGTCTTGCCCGCTTCGATGCCCTCGGCCGAACTGAACGTGACCGTGATCTGCGCACCGCGTGCCAGGATCACGCGTGCCATGAGCGTGCCGCCCACCACGAGTGCAACGATGGGCACCAGCCAGATCAGAGAGGGCAGCCAGCGCTTGCGTTTCATGCGACGCGGCGGGGGGACGTTGTCTTTATCAATAGGGTCGGTCATGCATCGGTCTCTTCGGGATCGGGCTCGTCGACGGCGTCCCAGATCAGGCGGGGGTCAAAACAGCGGGCGGCGAACATGGTCAGCACCACCACGGCGGCGAATGGCCCGACACCGGGGCCAGGCTTGATGACGGCCAGCGTGGACAGGTGCACCAGCCCTGCCAGCAGCGCCACCACGAATACGTCGAGCATCGACCAGCGGCCAACCGCTTCGACAATCACATACAGGCGCGTGCGAAAGCGTGGGTTCCAGCGCCAGCGCTGCTGCACCGACAGGCACAGCACCGCCAGGATGCCCAGCTTGGCCAGCGGCACAAAAAAGCTGGCGATGAACACGATGATGGCCAGGTGCCACGAGCCCGACGTCCACAGATAGACGATGCCGCTCATGATGGTGTCCTGCTGCGTGCCGACCAGCGTGTCGGTAATCATCACGGGCAGCATGTTGGCCGGCAGGTACATGGCCATGGCGGCGATCAACAGCGCCCAGCAACGCATCAGGCTGTCGGGTTTGCGCGCGTGCATGGGCGACACGCAGCGTGGGCAGACCGGCGCGGCGGCGTGCTCGGGCGCGTCGTCGTGTGCGAGCGCAGCCCGGGCGGCGGTCTGTGCACCGGGCATGCGCGCGAGCAGGCCGCAACGCTCGCATGTGGCGAGGCCGTGTGCGGCAGCCCGGATGGGGCGGGCGGGTTGCGAGGAGGGAGCGGCGGTGCTCATGCGCGTCCCTCGCCGTCGGTTGCTTCACCGGGGCGGGCAGCCGCATCCATGCCGGTGGGCGCATCGACCTGCGTGCCTGGCTGGAGCGTCATGCCGATCTCGCGCCAGAACGGGCGCAGGTCGATCGACAGCGCAATCGTCATGAATACCGTGAGCGCGCCGAATGCCCACAGGCCCGCATCGGCCTGCAGCGACACCATGTGCGCCACCTTGATGAGTGCCACCACCACGCCCAGCATAAAGATCTCGATCATGGCCCAGGGCCGGATCAACGCCGCCGCGCGCAGCGCCAGTGCCGCAGCCGGATGTTGCCGCCCGCGCAGTCGCGCAATCAGCAGCGGTGCCAGCACGGCCATGTACAGCAGGGGGAACAGCAGCGTGGTCAGGCCTACCAGTACCGCCGCAAACACCATGTTGTAGTTGTAAAGCGCTTCAACGGCGCCCCACAGCGTGGTGGTGTTGCGGTTGCCGCCGCCGTTGAGCTCGGCAATCGGGAAGCTGTTGGCGACGAAGTAGACGATCAGCCCTGTCACGATCAACGGCAGCAGTACCGAGAGCCGCTCGCTCTGATTGCGATACAGCTTGACGCCGCAGCGCGTGCAGCGGGCCTCTTCATCCAGCGCGATGACCTCGTGGCGGTGCAGCGTGTCGCAGTGCTCGCAGGCGATCCACGCGTCGGGGTCTCCCGGGAGCGGCTGTGCGACCGGGGCGGCAGGTGTGGCGGAGGCAGCGCCCGATGCGTCATCTGGCGCCAGCCCGGGCAGGGCCGCACGCCACGACTGCGGCAGCGGGAAGGGGAATTTCACGTCGAACAACTCCATCGTCTGGGCGGCATGCGGCCAACAACCGGCCGCTACGTCACTTGGCGAAGCGTAGTCCACGCTAAGCTGAGTGGGTGGCGATTATACGTTCGCCTTTGAATGTATAAATACGCCGGCAGATTCGGCGTTGGATGCCTTGGGTGCAGCAAGAATCCCGCCAGTCACACTGTTTGAAGGTTTCCCTCTCTTTGGGATGGCTGGCGGGCCTTGGCGCTAGTGCTAGGCGCGCAATTGCGCCGCATGGTGCATCAGGTGGTCTTCGATGACGGTTGCGACGAAGTAGTAGAGGTGGTTGTAGCCGGCGTGTCGGCGCAGTTGCAGCGGTTGCCCTGCGGTGGCGCATGCGGCAGCGAAGGCTTCAGGGTAGAGCTGCTCGGCAAGGAATTCGTCCGCCTCGCCTTGGTCGATCAGGATGCCGCCGGGAAACGGGTTGCTGGCCAGTTGCATCAGCAGCGTGGCGTCATGCGCGGCCCAGGTGGCGCGATCGTCACCGAGATACCCCGTGAACGCCTTGATGCCCCACGGGCAGACCGATGGATGCGCAATCGGTGCAAGCGCAGACACGGAGGCAAAGCGCTCCCGGTGGCGTAGCGCCAGCGTCAACGCGCCGTGACCGCCCATCGAGTGCCCGAAGATGCCGATGCGCCCCGCCGCCACGGGAAAGGCCACCCGCGCGATGTGGTGCAACTCCTCGACCACGTAGGTTTCCATACGGTAATGCTGGCTCCACGGCGCCTGCGTCGCGTCCAGATAGAAGCCGGCAGCGACGCCAAAATCCCAACTGTCGGCTTCACCGGGTACGTTGGCGCCGCGCGGGCTGGTGTCGGGCGAGAGCAAGATCAGCCCTTCACGTGCAGCCACGCGCTGCGCGCCGGCTTTTGCCGGAAAGGTTTCTTCCGTGCACGTTAAGCCGGCCAGATAGAACAGCGCGGGGCAGCGCTCCCCAGCCAGCGCCTGCGGCGGCAGGTAGACCGAAAAGCGCATCGGCAGCCCGATCGCCGTGGAGGCATGCCGATAGAAACGCTGCACGCCGCCAAAGCAGGCGTGCTCGGAGATCAACTCAAGTGCGGGCACGGGGATGGTCATCGCGTGGCTCTCCAATCCTCAGTACAGCACGACGGACCGGATCGACTCGCCGCGCTTCATCAGGTCGAAGCCCTCATTGATGCGCTCCAGCGGCAGCGTGTGCGTGATCAGGTCGTCGATGTTGAGCTTGCCTTCCATGTACCAGTCGACGATCTTCGGCACATCCGTGCGGCCGCGTGCGCCGCCAAAGGCCGAGCCCTTCCACTCACGACCGGTGACGAGCTGGAACGGGCGCGTGCTGATTTCCGCGCCAGCCTCGGCCACGCCGATGATGATCGACTGGCCCCAGCCCTTGTGCGTGCACTCCAGCGCCTGGCGCATGACCTGCGTGTTGCCGATGCATTCGAACGAGTAGTCCGCGCCGCCATCGGTGAGCTGGATGATGTGGTCGACCACGTTGCCGACGTCCTTCGGGTTGATGAAGTGCGTCATGCCGAATTTGCGCGCCATGGCTTCACGCGCGGGGTTCAGGTCCACGCCGATAATCTTGTCGGCGCCGACCATCTTGGCGCCCTGGATCACGTTCAGCCCGATACCGCCCAGGCCGAACACCACCACGTTGGCACCGGCTTCCACCTTGGCCGTGTACACCACCGCGCCCACGCCCGTGGTGACGCCGCAGCCGATGTAGCAGACCTTGTCGAACGGCGCATCGGGGCGGATCTTTGCCAGCGCAATCTCCGGCACCACGATGTGGTTGGCAAACGTGGACGTGCCCATGTAATGGAACAGTGGCTTGCCGTCGAGCGAGAAGCGCGACGTGCCATCGGGCATCAGACCCTTGCCTTGCGTGGCGCGAATCGCCTGGCACAGGTTGGTCTTGCGCGACAGGCAGAACTTGCACTGGCGGCATTCCGGCGTGTAGAGGGGGATCACGTGGTCACCGGCCTTGAGCGAAGTGACGCCAGCGCCTACCTCCAGCACCACCCCTGCACCCTCATGGCCCAGGATGGCCGGGAAAATGCCTTCCGGGTCGGCGCCCGAGAGCGTGTAGTAGTCGGTATGGCAGATGCCGGTGGCCTTGATCTCGACCAGGACCTCGCCAGCGCGCGGGCCTTGCAGGTCAACGTCTTCCACAGTGAGCGGAGCACCGGCTTTCCAGGCGATGGCGGCTTTGGTTTTCATGTGGACTCCTTTTGGTAGATGAGGCGCCGTTTGGCTATCGGCTTGATACGAAACGGGCGATTGTAGTGCGTTGCCTGCCACGGCAATGTGTCATGCGCGTAACTGGCATCAGACCAGGCTTCAGATTTCCTTACGACGGCCGTTTCTTGAGCGACGGCACGGCTGACAGGGCCATGTGCTGCTTGCCTTACATGGCGGAACCGCCGCCATGGGCTTCGTAGGAAACCATACCGTGCTTGCTTCCATTCGTACCCGCATTTTGCTGACCTGCGTTGCCATCGTGGTCGGCGCATTGACTTTCGCTGGTGGCCTTAACTACCTCGTTACCAGCTCGTACAACGAAGAATCGACCCGTCAGAGCCTGCAGGCCATTGTGCGTGGCAGTACCTCCACCATTGATGAGTGGGTTGCCACCAAGACGCAGATGGTGGCGTCCCTGCAAGATGTTGCACTCACGGCTGACCCGGTGCCGGTGTTCAAGGCTGTGCACCAGGCAGGCGGCTTCATCAACATCTATGTCGGCTATCCCGACAAGACGTACAAATTCTCCAACCCGGAAGGCATTCCGCCTACCTACGACCCGACCGCGCGCCCCTGGTACAAGCAGGCCGTGGACGCCGGCAAGCCGGTGGTGACGCCGCCGTACGTCAGCGCCAGCACGGGCCAGCTCGTGGTGACGTTTGCGGTGCCCATCCTGCAGGGCGGCGCCCTCAAGGGCGTGATCGGCGGTGACGTGGCGATGGACAGCGTGATCGCCAACGTCAAGGCCATTCATCCGACGCCGGCCAGCTACGGCTTCCTCGTCAACGCGGCCGGCAAGATCGTCGCGCATGCGAATGACAAGCTGACGCTCAAGCCGGCGACCGACCTGGCCGCCGGGCTGAGCGAAAGCGCGCTGGCGGCATTGGCACAAGCCGACAAGCTGACGGAAGTCAGCATCGAGGGCGCTCCCAAGCTGCTGTGGCGCCAGAGCGTGAGGGGCACCGACTGGGGCCTGATCGTGGCGCTGGACAAGTCTGATTCCACGGCCGGCATGCGCTCGCTGGTGATGACCTCGATTGGCGCGCTGGTGGCGGTGGCCATCGTCGCCGCCCTGATCGTCGGCGCAATGACTGCGCGTGCGTTCCGCCGCCTGTCGTTGATTCGCGATGCGATGGACGACATCGGCTCGGGCAGCGGTGACCTCACCAAGCGGCTGCCGTCGGACGGCGAAGACGAAGTTGCGCAGATCGCCCGCTCGTTCAATGCGTTTGCCGACAAGCTCACGGCAGTGATGCAGCAGATCCGCCTGGGCAGCGATTCGGTGCGCTCCGCCGCGCAGGAGATTGCCGCCGGCAATGCCGACCTGTCGCAGCGCACGGAAGAGCAAGCCAGCTCGCTGGAAGAAACCGCATCGAGCATGGAAGAACTCACGTCGATCGTGAAGCAGAACGCCGACAACGCGCGTCAGGCGAGCCAACTCGCCGTGACGGCATCAGACGTCGCCACGCGCGGTGGCAACGTGGTCGGCCAGGTCGTGCAGACCATGGGCGGCATCAACGAGAGCAGCAAGAAGATTGCCGACATCATCGGCGTGATCGAAAGCATCGCGTTCCAGACCAACATCCTGGCGCTGAACGCTGCGGTGGAAGCCGCCCGTGCGGGCGAGCAAGGTCGCGGCTTTGCCGTGGTGGCCAGCGAAGTGCGCAGCCTGGCGCAGCGCTCAGCCGGTGCGGCCAAGGAGATCAAGGCGCTGATCAGCGACTCGGTGGATCGTGTTTCCAACGGCACGGCGCTGGTCGATCAGGCCGGCGTGACGATGGCCGAGATTGTTGATGCGGTGAAGCGCGTGACGGACATCATGGGCGAGATTTCGTCGGCGTCGGAAGAACAGAGCAGTGGCATCGAGCAGGTCAACCAGGCCGTCAACCAGATGGACCAGGTGACCCAGCAGAATGCGGCGCTCGTCGAGCAAGCTGCCGCTGCGGCGGAATCGCTCGAGGAACAGGCCCACAACCTCAACGAGGCTGTGGGGCAGTTCCGTCTGTCGCACTGAGCCTGACTCAGGCTCCCGGGGCGGCTGCGCTGGCGGCCGCCTTGGCTGCGTCCTGTTGTGCCGCCAGCGTCAGATCGGCCGCTTGCGCACGTTGCATGGCCGGGCGCGCCATGACGCGGTCAATGTAGGCACGCACCTGCGGTGTTTCCGGCATCAGCTTGAACTTCGTGATCCAATCCAACGCGGCACCCCACAGCACGTCTGCCGCCGTGAAGCGTTCACCCAGCAGGTATGGCCCCTTGGCGAGCTGTGCGTTGATCGTGTTGATCACGGTGTCAAAGTCGCCATAAGGCGACATCGAATAGGCGGCTGGCTGGCGCTTCATCGAGTGGTCCACCACGGCCGGCTCAAAGCACGCACCGTAAAACACCATCCAACGCAGGTATGCGCCGCGCAGCGGATCGCCCACTGCCGGTGACAGACCGGCTTCCGGATACAGCTCTGCCGCATACATGTAGACGGCGGCTTGCTCGGTCACCACCACATCACCGTGGCACAGCGTCGGCACCTTGCCCAGCGGGTTGATGGCAAGAAACTCGGGGCTGTGATGCTGGCCCGTGCTCAGGTCGAACGGGCGCAGTTCATAGTCGGCGCCCAGTTCCTCGAGCAGCATGCGCACGCCTCGCGAGCGGCTGCGCGGCGAGTGGTAGAGGATCAGGTGGCGGTCTTGCGACATCGTGGTCTCCGGTGTGTGCGTGGATCTGAGATTGCCACTGTAGGCTGACGATTCCGCACCGTCTTGGAAAAATCCGCTGTGGCGGTGCATCATCGCGGCATTGCTTCTGATGGCACTTCCATGGCCGACCTGCGTGACGTTGCCGACAGCCCCAAGGGCGTGGTCGATCCGCTGGCCTTTCGTCAGCGCGTTCGCTTGAACCGCTACCAGCCGAGTGCCGCGCTGGCCGGTGTGCTGGATCACCACTGGATTGTTGAATGGGACTTGCGCGGTCTGCCGCCATTTACGCAGCGGACACTGCCGTATCCGTGCGTAAACGTGGTGTTCGACCGGCGGCAGACGGGCATTTTTGGCGTGGTGTCGGGCGCCTTCGAGACCACGCTGGCCGAGGCGGGCCGCGTGATCGGCCTGCGCTTTCGGCCCGGCGCCTTCCGCGCGTTCTTCGGCAAGCCCGTGCACCTGCTGACCGACAAGGTGCTGCCGGTGTCCACGCTGCTCGATTGCGACGATGCGCAAGCCGAAGACATCGTGCTCAGCGCGCCGGATGACGCGGGCATGGTGTCCGCCGCAGAAACGCTGCTGCTGCGTGTGCTGCCGACGCCCGACCCGCAGGTTGAGCGCATCCACGCCATCCTGCAGATGCTGCAGCAGAACGCAGGCTTGACCCAGGTGCGCGATCTTGCCGAACGCGCGGCCCTGAGTGAGCGCACGCTGCAGCAGGTGTTTTCTGAGTACGTTGGCGTGACGCCCAAGTGGGTGATCCGCCGTTACCGCCTGCATGAAGCGGCCGATCAGCTTGCCAACGGCGCGACTGTCGATCTGGCAGAACTTGCGCACGCGCTGGGTTATTTCGACCAGGCGCACTTCACGCGCGATTTCCGTCGTCTGGTCGGCAAGGCGCCGGCGGAGTACTGGCGCGCCAATCAACCCTGACGCGCCATACGTCTTACTCGGCCGCCGCCGACAGGTCGTGTACAGGCGACGGCGGATCGGTCATCACACGGTTGCGCCCGGCCAGCTTGGCCTCGTACAGCAGGCGGTCAGCGCGCTTGAGCAGCGATTCGAGCGAAGGGTGGTCCACCGCCTGCGCCACGGCCACGCCAAAGCTGGCCGTCATGCGGCAGGGTACGTCGGTGCCGGTTGGTACGGTCACCTCGGCAATGCGCTTGCGTAGGCGCTCGGCCACGCTGCGTGCTTGCTCCGGGCTTTCCGCCCACACCATCACCGCGAATTCCTCGCCGCCAATGCGTGCCACCAGGTCGGCCGCACGGCCATCGGTGCGGCACAGGCGCGCGACGGTGCGCAGTGCCTCGTCACCGATTGCGTGGCCGTAGGTATCGTTGATGCGCTTGAAGTGGTCGACGTCAAACATCACCAGCGCGATGAGCGGTGCCTTGGGTGTGGGCGCCCTGCACATCGCAATCGACTGATCTTCAAAGGCGCGGCGGTTGAGCAGTTGGGTGAGCGGGTCGGTCTCGGCCATGCGCGCGAGTTCCTGCATCAGGTGCGCGCGCTCCAGTTCAAGCCGGCGCCGCTCGATGCTGTTGATGCGCAGCACGCGGATCGCCTCGAACATCGCGCGGATCTCGCGCCGCGTGAAGCTGGTCGGGATATGCAGGCTCAGGTTGCCGCTTGCGATGGCATCGATCAGGCGCGTGGCGTTGACGAACGGGCGCACCACGTCACGGCGGAACGAGACGATCATCCACGCCAGCGCCCCCAGCACCGACAGCACCGCCGCCGCCGAGCCCAGCAGCACCCAGAGCATGGCGCGCCGGTGCTCGCGAATATCGTCTTCGGCCAGGCGCAACACGTTGTCGCGAAAATCGGTGATGGCGCGCATGGTCGGCACATAGCGCTCGGCGAACTGGCCGGTGGTGATATCCGCGCCGCCGGGTTGGCTGGTGGCGGCGCGCACGGCTTCGACATAGCGCAAGCCATCGCCAAAGTACTGTGCATTCAGTGTGTCCATGGCGTGCTGGCCAAGCGCGGGTCCGCGCACGACGCGCGTTTCGATCATGGCGCGCAACTGGTCGATACGGCCATGCGTGCGTGCAATGGCGAGCTGTTCATCCAGCGTGAGCTTGCGGCGCATGGCCAGCGCGCTGGTGAAGCGCGAGCCGAGCTGGCCGGCATATTCGCGCAGGTCGGCGGCCAGCCGGGCCAGTGTCAGGCAGTTGAGCGCGTCGGGGTCGCCGCGCGTGATGTTGGCCGTGCGCGCGTTGACGATCGGCATGAATTCGGGAATCACCCCGATCATGCGGTCCACCGCATCCGCCAGCGCGCCGTTGGTGCGCGACGGCAGGGGCAGGGCGACGAGGTTGTCTACGTTCCGGCGTGCGCTGGCCAGGTCAGCCTGCGCCTGGCGCACGGCATCGGCGTCGGCAATGCAGCCGGGGCAGCGATCGGGTTGCAGCGTGGCGAGTAGCGTGGCGAAGTGTTCATCGCTGGCAGCGCGCATGCGTTGCAGGGCGGCGGTACGTTCGGCCGGCAGCGGCAGGTCTTCGCCCAGCACACCGTTGGTGGGGCCGCGCTCGGCCGAGACCCTCTCCATCGTCAACAGCACGGCGCGCAGCGCCTGGAAGCTGCGCGCGGCGTCATCTGCCCGGCCATAGGCAAGCCATGCATAGCCGAGCAGCCAGCATGAGAGCGAGAGCACCGGGATGAGGACGATGGCGACACTGGCGCCGAAGCGCCTGTCCATCGACGTTTCTGAGGACATGAGCGGGAGCAGTGGCGTCGTGGCGGGCCTGGCGGGCAAATCGGCGAAGGTGGCGGCGCAGCGGATGTGCGCGATGCTCATCCAGCCTAACGGCAGGACGGAGGGCATCTTTACGCCGCCATTGAACGCGCGTGCGGCCCCCAGACTGCAAACAAATGAAAAAAGATTCTTGCGGATCCTTTAGCGTGCGCGGCGAATTCCCGGTGGCGTGCCTGGAGCGGAACGTTGGGATATTGGCGTCACAGACTTCTGTCGTGGCAGCAGTACTGGTGCTGTCAGCGAACCCGTTGCCCGTGATTTCGCGCGCGCAGGTTCGTGCGCGACTTGACCTACGACAATGGGAGGTCATGGGCGGCCTGCCGACAGCGATCGCACATCATGGCGATCGTGCGGGAGCAAGTTCTGCCGATGATTGACCGGTGAACTTGTAGCGTGGCGGGCAGCTCAGGTTGCCGTGGAAGGCTCGGTAGCCAGCGGCGATGCTTCGGGCCGGGCGCGCCACCA
>F21B_10040477_pt1 | contig 17321 bp, 15 predicted proteins | sample RepKananBrdUF21B_FD_10803 | JGI IMG/M metagenome (IMG submission 10803) | reverse complement strand
GGCCGAAGACGTGAGCGAGGCCGCCGTGGCCTGCCGCCAGGTCGGCGACATCACCTTCGTCAAGCCGCTGCCGCAACAGGACGACATGTTCACGCAGCGCCTGTCGCTCATCTTCAAGACGCTGCACGTGGTGCGCACGGTCGACCGCAAGCGCAACGTGCTGGTCTATCTGACCTATTCCGACAAGGTCATTTCCGGCAGCCCCAAGAACAGCGTGACGGCGGTGCCGATCCCGGCCAGCCAGCCGATTCCGGTCAAGTAGGCCGCCAAACATCCGGCCATACGGCGCCCAACCGCATGGGCGCGCAGCATTGCCCATTCGCTTGAAATCATCGGTACCACAACTATAAAAAGGACTCCAACCATGGAGGCCGCCATGTCCGATGCCTATTGCGCCGCGCTTGAGCACGCATACAACGTTGCGATGGCTTTCCACCAAGCGCGGGCATCCCGGCCTCCCGCGGCGACCGCGAGCTTTGAGACGTTGCGCTCGGCGCTATACACGCCAACACCCGCCGATGGCTTGCCTGCACTGGAGGTCGTCAAGCAGTTGGCCGTCGGCGCAGAGGCTGGCCTCATGGGCATGGCCGGCCCACGGTTCTTCGCCAAGGTCATGGGCGGCTCGCATCCGGTTGGTGTCGCGGCCGACTGGATGACGAGCATGTGGGGGCAGAACAGCGGCAGTTACCACGGCTCTCCAGCCAACGCCGTCGTTGAGCAGATCGTGGAGGAATGGCTGCTGGATCTACTGGCGCTTCCGCCCGAGTGTTCGATCGGCCTCACCACTGGCGCGACCATGGCCAGCTTTGTCTGCCTTGCCGCGGCGCGCAGCAAGGTGTTGCAGCAGGCAGGCTGGAATGCCGATGCGAACGGCTTGTTCGGTGCACCGCCAATCAACGTCTGCGTAGGCAACGATGCGCATATGGCAGTCTTTGCCGCCCTACGCTATCTCGGCCTCGGCCAGGATCGCGTGACACGTATTCCGACGGACGACATGGGGCGCATGGACGTCGCTAGCCTCTCCACCGCTTTGGAGGATTGCCACGGGCCGCTGATGGTGGTCGCGCAAGCCGGCCAGATCAACACCGGCGCCTTCGACGCGTTCGACCCGATTGCGGATATCGTGCATCGGCATGGCGGTTGGCTCCACATCGATGGCGCGTTTGGCCTGTGGGCACGCGCATGCCCTGCGCTGATCCGGTTCACGGCCGGCGTCGAGCGCGCCGACTCCTGGGCAACCGATGGCCACAAATGGCTGCAAACACCGTACGACTGCGGCTACGCCATCATCAAGGACGCAGGCGCCCACCGCAAAGCCATGGCTTATGAAGCGAGCTATCTGCCACAGGCGGGTGGTGAGTGCCGGGAGCCATTTCACTATGTGCCGGAGCTTTCGCGACGCGCGCGTGGTTTTGCGACGTGGGCCCTGATCCGTACGCTGGGGCGCTCGGGCATCGCCGCGATGATCGAACAGCACTGCCGTCTCGCCAGGCGCATGGCGGAGCGACTCTCGGCCGAAGCTGGCGTCGAAATCCTGAATCCGGTGGAGCTGAATCAATTCATTGTGCAGTTCGGCGCGCAGGAATCGCCCGAACGCCGAAATCAACTGACCCGGGCCACCATCGAGCGCATTCAGGATGCCGGAGTTTGCTACGTCGCCGAAGCCATGTGGCGCGATCGGCTGGTGATGCGCTTCTCTGTCATCTCTTGGGCAACAACAGAAGAGGATATCGACCGATCCGCCGATTCGATCATCACGGCCTGGCGTCAGGTCCGTGCGACCTTCGGATCGCGGTCGCAAGGCGCATGCATCACCAAAATGGTGCAAATCTGATATTTGTAGCAGCCAAGCAACGCGGGATGGTGCATAAGTAAGCCTACGTATGGTGCATTGCAATATTTGGTCTATCATTCGGGTATTCCCTAACCGGGAAATCCCTAAGAGGCCAATCATGCAAAACACGAACGACCTGAAGCTGACCGACCAACTCGAACGCGAACTCATCGAGCGCGAAATGTCGGAAGGTATCTACTACTATCGCCGCCCGTCGGGCCATGCGTTCTCCTTCGCCCAGTTCTTCTCGGCAATCGCGAACCTGTTCAGCACGCAACGCACCGCCAAGGCCTGATCTGTCGTCATCAGCCGCCGTTATTGTCGATGGGCGTGTGCCCGAGCTAGCTGTAGCGTAGTAGCCGCAATATCAGCAGTACCGTGCGCCGGCCGCGTGTTTTTACACTCGCCGCCACACCCGCCAGGTCATGACCGCCTGGTGCCAATCGAGGGCCGGATTCCGGCCCTTTGTCATTTCTGCGGCGCCTGCTTTGCGCAACACGCCGCGTGCCGCGGCATCCTCCTTTCACCTCTGCTGCCCCCCAACCGCGCTGCGGTTGTCTTCTCATTTGCCTGTGCTTTACTGAGTAGAGCCGCGACCACCGATATCGAGACCACGCACGCATTTCCGCTGCAAGGAAGGCACACAGCGTGGCACCCGGCGCCCATCCCCCAAGGAGACTTCCATGGCGATCAGCCTCAAGCTGTCGGTCAACGGTGCGCCTGTCACCGTCAGTGTCGAACCCCATACCCTGTTGGTCCAATTGCTGCGCGAGCACCTGCGCCTGACCGGTACGCACGTTGGCTGCGATACCGCGCAGTGCGGCGCCTGCACCGTGCATATGAACGGGCGCGCGGTGAAGTCATGCAACATCCTGGCCGTCCAGGCTGACGGTGCCGAAGTGACGACCATCGAAGGGCTGTCAAAAGATGGTGCGCTGCACCCAATGCAGGAAGCCTTTCGCGAGTGCCACGGCCTGCAATGCGGCTTCTGCACCCCCGGCATGGTGATGGCGGCCACGGCGCTGGTTGCGCAACACCCGCATCCGGATGAACACATGGTGCGCGAGCAGCTTGACGGCAATCTGTGCCGCTGCACTGGGTATCACAACATCGTGCGCGCCGTGATGAAAGGGGCCGAAGCGATGGCCGAGGATGGTGACGCATCCTCCCTGCAAAGCCTGGCCGCCGCGCGCGCCCACGCTGCCTGATCAGGTGACCAACAAGGCGAGGACACCACCATGAACGCTCCCGCAGAACCCAACAATCACCTGATCGGCGCGGCCGTCAAACGCAAGGAAGACTTCCGCTTCCTGACCGGCGCCGGGCAGTACACCGACGACGTCGTCCAGGCCCACCAGTCCTATGCGGTGTTCCTGCGCTCGCCCTATGCGCATGCCCGTATCAAGCACATCAACGCCGATGCGGCGCGCAACCATCCGGGCGTGCTGGCCGTACTCACGGGCGACGACCTGGCTGCCGACAAGGTCAACGGCCTGCCGTGCGGCTGGCTGATCCACAGCATTGACGGCACCCCGATGAAGGAGCCGCCCCACCCCGTGATCGCACAGGGCAAGGTGCGCCATGTGGGTGACCAGGTGGCGCTGGTGGTGGCCGATTCAGTGAAGATCGCCAAAGATGCCGTCGAGATGATCGACGTAGAATACGAAGAGTTGCCCGCCGTGGTGGACACCGCCACTGCACCAACGGCCGGCTCCGCCGTGCACGACGACGTGCCGGACAACACCTGCTACACCTGGGGCCACGGCGATAAGGCCGCCACCGACGCCGCCTTCGCCAAGGCCGCGCATGTGACGCAGCTGGATATCGTCAACAACCGGCTGATTCCGAACGCGATTGAGCCGCGCGCCGTCAACGCCAGTTACTCGCGCCAGGACGACAGCTACACGCTCTACGTCGCCAACCAGAACCCGCACGTGGAACGCCTGCTGATGTCGGCCTTCGTGCTGGGCCTGACCGAAGCCAAGGTGCGCGTGATTGCGCCGGACGTGGGCGGCGGGTTCGGCTCGAAGATCTTCCTGTACCCGGAAGACGTGGCGCTCACGTGGGCATCGAAGAAGGTCGGCCGGCCGATCAAGTGGACGGCGGAGCGGTCCGAATCCTTCCTAACCGACGCGCATGGCCGCGACCATGTCACGCACGCCGAACTGGCGCTCGACGCGCAAGGCAACTTCCTCGCCATGCGTGTGCACACCACGGCCAACATGGGCGCGTATCTGTCGACGTTTGCCAGCAGCGTGCCGACCATCCTGTACGCGACATTGCTGGCAGGCCAGTACAAGACGCCAGCCATCTACGCCGAGGTGAAAGCGGTCTTCACAAACACGGCGCCAGTGGATGCCTACCGTGGCGCTGGGCGGCCGGAAGCCACGTATGTGGTCGAGCGGCTGGTCGAAACCGCGGCGCGTGAAATGCAAATCGATCCTGCAGAACTGCGCCGCCGCAACTTCATCCGCACGTTCCCCTACGCCACGCCCGTTGGCCTGACGTACGACACGGGCGACTACGAGCCCCTCCTGCAACGCGCCATCGAACTGGCCGACGTGAAGGGCTTCCCCGCCCGCCGCGACGCCTCGCGTGCCAAGGGCCGGCTGCGCGGCATGGGCTACTCCTGCTACATCGAGGCGTGCGGGTTGGCGCCATCGAACATCGCCGGAGCGCTTGGTGCGCGCGCAGGACTGTTTGAGGCGGGCGAAATCCGCGTGCATCCGACGGGCTCCGTCACTGTCTTCACCGGCTCACACAGCCACGGCCAGGGCCACGAGACCACCTTTGCGCAAGTGGTGGCCGATCGCCTGGGTGTGCCCATCGAGAACATCGAGATCGTGCATGGCGATACCGGCCGCATCCCCTTCGGCATGGGCACCTATGGGTCGCGCTCGATTGCCGTGGGCGGCTCGGCCATCATGAAGGCGCTGGACAAGATCGAGTCCAAGGCGAAGAAGATCGCCGCGCACCTGCTGGAAGCCTCCGCCGAGGACATTGAGTTCAAGGACGGCGTCTTCCGCGTGGCCGGTACCGACCGCACCAAGACCTTCGGCGAAGTCGCGCTCACGGCCTACGTGCCGCACAACTATCCGCTCGACAAGCTCGAACCCGGCCTCGACGAAAACGCCTTCTACGACCCGACCAACTTCACCTACCCGGCCGGCGCGTACATCTGCGAGGTGGAAGTCGACCCCGATACCGGCGAGGTCCACATCGACCGCTTCGTCGCGGTGGACGACTTCGGCAACATCATCAACCCGATGATCGTCGAGGGGCAGGTGCATGGTGGGCTCGGCCAGGGCATCGGTCAGGCGTTGCTGGAACGCTGCGTATATGACGAAACCGGCCAGTTGCTGACGGGCTCCTACATGGACTACGCCATGGCGCGCGCCAACGATCTGCCGAGCTTTACGGTGGAAACCGCCAAGGGCACGCCGTGCACGCACAACCCGCTGGGCGTGAAGGGCTGCGGCGAGGCTGGCGCCATCGGCTCACCGCCGGCACTCATCAACGCCATCGTTGATGCGCTCGCCCCGCTGGGCGTGAAGGACATCCAGATGCCCGCCACGCCGCACCGTGTCTGGCAAACCATTCAAGCGGCCAAGGCCTAGGTAGAGGAGCCCACCATGTACGACTTCGAATACCAGAAAGCCACCGACGCCCAGACCGCTGTCACTGCGCTAAAAACGCACGCAGACGCCAAGTACCTCGGCGGCGGCCAAAGCCTGCTGGCGGCGATGAAGTTGCGGCTGGCGCAGCCCTCCACGCTGGTGGATGTCACGCGCATTCCCGGCATGTCAGGCATCCGCTCGCAGCCGGGCGTGATCACCGTGGGCGCGGCCACACGCCATGCCGACGTGGCCGAGAGTGACGAGATCCTTCGCATGCTGCCCGCGCTAGCGGAACTGGCCGGCGGCATTGGCGACCGGCAGGTGCGCGCCATGGGCACGTTGGGCGGGTCGCTCGCCAACAACGACCCGGCTGCGTGCTATCCGGCCGCTGTGCTGGGGCTGAATGCCACCGTCGTCACCGAGCGGCGCAACATTGCGGCGGATGATTTCTTCCTCGGCATGTATGAGACGGCACTGGCAGCGGATGAACTCATCACCGAAGTGCAGTTTCCCGTGCCGGATCAGGCCGCTTACGTGAAATTCCGCAACCCCGCGTCGCGCTTTGCGCTGGTGGGCGTGTTTGTCAGCCGCAAGGGCAACAACGTGCGTGTGACGGTCACGGGTGCGGCGCCGTGCGTGTTCCGCTGTGCGCCGTTGGAACAGGCGCTGGCGGCCAGCTTCACGTCGGAGGCGGCGCGCAAGGTGGTGGTGTCAGCTGATGATCTGGTGGGCGACCTGCATGCCTCACCGGAATATCGGGCGCACCTGATTCCAGTGCTGACAGCACGCGCGGTTGAGCAGGCGTTGGCGCACCATCACTAAGCGCATTTCTAAGCGCATTTGCTAGGAAACTGCATGCCGGTCGACTCCATCGACGACTGCATCGCGCAACTGCAAGGCCAGGGCTACTTTGCCAGCCGTGAGCTGGCTACAGCCCTGTTCCTCGCGCTGCGCATGCAGCGGCCGCTGTTTCTGGAAGGCGAACCCGGCGTCGGCAAGACCGAACTGGCGAAGGCGGCGGCCGGGCTGCTCGGCACGTCGCTGCTGCGGCTGCAATGCTACGAAGGGCTCGACACCGCCAGCGCCCTCTACGAGTGGGATTACCCGCGGCAGATCATGGCGTTGCGCCTGGCCGAAGCGGCGGGTGAAAAACCGCGTGCCGACACGCTTTACCGGGATGAATTCCTCCTCAAGCGCCCTTTGCTGCAGGCGCTGCTGCCTGACCCCGCCCACCCGGACACGCCACGCGTCCTCCTGATCGACGAGATCGACCGCGCCGATGAACCGTTCGAGGCGTTCCTGCTGGAGCTGCTGTCGGATTTTCAGGTGTCGATTCCGGAATTTGGCACCGTGCGTGCGCAGGTGATTCCACTGGTCATCATGACCTCCAACCGCACGCGCGAGGTGCACGACGCGCTCAAGCGACGCTGCCTGTATCAATGGATCGGTTACCCCGACAAGGCGCGTGAGCTGCAGATCGTGGCGCAGCGCGCGCCTGAAACCGCCGCCCATCTGCAGCAACGTGCGGTGGATTTCGTGCACCGCCTGCGTGGCATCGACCTGTTCAAAGCCCCCGGCATTGCCGAGGCGATCGACTGGTGCCGCGCACTGGCTGCACTGAACGTGATGGAGCTGGATCCGCAGTCCGTGCAGGACACGCTGGGCGTGCTGCTCAAGTACCAGGACGACCTGGCCCGCGTGGACGCGCCGACCATTGAGCAACTGCTGGCGGCACCCGCGTTGCCGGAGTAACCATGGACACGTTGACCGCGCCGTTACCGACGCAGTTGCCCATCCTCGCCCGCAACGTGACGCACTTCGTGCGCCTGTTGCGCAACGCCGGCATGCCGCTTGCGCCCTCACGCGCCGTGGATGCCATCGAAGCCATGGGCCATCTCGACATTGGCCGCCGAGACGACGTCAAAGCCGCGCTGACCGCCTTGCTGGTCTCGCACCCGGACGAACGCACGCTGTTTGATGCCGCATTCAACGTGTTCTGGCGCGACCCGGATTGGGAGGGCAAACTGCGCGCCCTGCTGCTGCCCAAGGTGCGGGGCGGCATTCCCCCCGCGCGCAGCAACCGCCTGGCCGATGCGCTGCGCGCACAACCGTCGAACAACCTGCCGCCCGGCCCAACGCCCGACGGCGAGCGGCACGACATCGTTGCGCCAATGGCGTTTTCTGCAAACGAAGCGCTGCGCACGCGCGATTTCGACACGCTCAACGCCGCGGAGTGGCGCACGCTGCAGCACATGATCCGGCGCAGACGCGTGCACTTGGCGCAGGAGCGCACGCGTCGGCTGAAAGCGGGCTCACGCGGACGCCATCCGGACCTGCGCGCCACCACTCGTCAGGCCGTGCGTGCCGGCGGCGACTGGACCGGCTGGAAATACCGCCAGCCGGTCGACCGCACACCCCCGCTCGTGCTGCTGCTCGACATCTCCGGATCCATGAGCCGCTATTCGCGCGCGGTGCTGTATTACTGCCACGCGCTGGTGCAATCGCGCGAGCGCATCCAGGCCTTTCTGTTCGGCACGCGATTGACCAACGTATCGCGGCATCTGCGCGAGCGTGATCCGGACATTGCCGTGCAAGCCATCGCGCAACTCGTGCCAGACTGGTCCGGCGGCACGCGCATCGGCGCAGCACTGGCCGAGTTCAACCGCCGCTGGGCGCGCCGCACACTGTCTGGTCGTGCCACCGTGCTGCTCGTGACCGACGGGCTCGACCACGAGCACATCGACCTGCTCGACACCGAGATGGCCCGCCTCGCGCGCTTTGCCCACCGTATCGTCTGGCTCAACCCATTGTTGCGCTTTGCCGGCTTCGAGCCCCGGGCACGCGGCGTGCGGGCCATCCTGCCGCACGTCGACGCGATGGTGCCGGCACACCATTTCGACAGCCTGGCGGCGCTGGAGCAGGAATTGGCGCATGCGCGCCGCACCCCGTTTCCCCGCCCCCATCACGCCCGCCCGACCGCCCCATGGAACTAGCCCAGACCCATCTCCTGCCCGTACCCTTGCAGACCGCCTGGGATGCACTCAACGATCCGGCCGTGCTGCAGCGCTGTATCCCGGGCTGCGAGAGCATCACCGCGGCCGGCGACCATGCCTACGAGGTCGCCATGACAGCGGCCGTCGGCCCCGTCAAGGCGCGCTTCAAGGGGCGCATGGAACTCACCGATATCGCGCCGCCGCGCAGCTACAGCCTGCATTTCGACGGCCAGGGCGGCGCCGCGGGTTTTGGCAAAGGCAATGCACAAGTGGAACTCTCGCCCGAGGGGCCGACGGTCACTCGGCTGTCCTACACCGCCAACGCGCAGGTGGGCGGCAAACTCGCGCAGATCGGCTCACGCTTGATCGACGGTGCTGCGCGCAAACTGGCCGACGAATTCTTCCAGCGTTTTGCGGCAGAATTCGGCCCCGCCTCCGATGGCGCGGCCGCGCTCGACAACCAGCCCGCCGAACAGGCCATCCCGGATCTGGCAGCCGGCGAACTCCAGGCCCACGGGGCACCACAAGGCGCACCGAACATCGGCCCCGCCGTGCAGCCTCGCAGTCCGTGGCCATGGATCATCGTGGCCGCAGTGGCCGTGGTGGCGGCCTACTTGTTTTTGCACCACGGGGCATAATCGGGCACCTCCCCGCATTGAACACCGCGCGTAAGCGCAGGAAACGCAGGAAACGCAGGAAACGCATCATGGACAGCGTCGATCTTGAAGTCTTGAAAACCAGCGTGCGCTGGCTGGAACAGGGGCGGCGCGTGCTGCTCGTTACCGTTGTGAAGACATGGGGCTCGTCGCCCAGGCCCGAAGGCGCCATGCTCGCGCTGCGTGATGACGGCGTGGTGGTCGGCTCGGTATCGGGCGGCTGCATTGAAGACGACCTGATCGATCGTGTGCGCCGCGAAGGCCTGCAGCAGGTCAAGCCCGAGGCCGTCAAATACGGCATCAGCGCGGAAGAGGCCCACCGCTTCGGCCTGCCGTGCGGCGGCACGCTCCAGCTCGTGCTGGAGCCGCTGAACGCTGCCAGCGGTCTCGATGCCCTGCTGCACGCCGTGGAAGCCGGTCAACTTGTCGCCCGCACGCTCGACATGACCACGGGTGCGACGCAGTTGCAGCATGCCACCGTCACCGACGGGCTGCAGTTTGACGAAGAACGCTTGGTCACCATTCACGGCCCACGCTATCGGATGCTCGTCATCGGCGCCGGGCAGCTCTCCCGATACCTGTGCCAAATCGCCGTGGGCCTGGACTACCAGGTGACGGTGTGCGACCCGCGCGAAGAGTACAGTGAGGAATGGGACATCCCGGGCGTGGCGATGGTCCGCACCATGCCCGACGATACGGTGGAGGCCATGAAGCTGGATGAGCGCTGCGCCGTCGTCGCCCTCACGCACGACCCCAAGCTCGACGATCTGGCGCTCATGGAAGCGCTCAAGACGCCTGCCTTCTACGTGGGCGCGCTCGGCAGCCGCCGCAACAACGCCAGCCGCCGCGAGCGCTTGAAGGAGTTCGACCTGACCGAGGCGGAACTGGCACGCCTGCACGGCCCGGTAGGCATCTACATCGGCAGCCGCACGCCGCCGGAGATCGCCATCTCCATCCTGGCCGAGGTGACGGCGGCCAAGAACGGCGTTTCGCTGCCAACCATCCTGCAGGTGGAGGGAGCCAAAGCCGCGCGCGAAATTGCGGCCAATGCCACGTCCAGCTGCACAGTGCCGCAAGCCTAAAGTCAGCCTTCTAGCGTGAAAGGTCTACAAAAGGGCGTGCCGAAAGGCGCTTGAAAGGTTACATTCTTATAAATCGCTGATTCTGCGCGGCTTCTGACCGCACCGCACAACACCTGTCATGCGGCGCGGCGAGCCTCGCACCTTGCGCGCCCTGCAGATGTGCCCTTTCGGGGCCTGCGCGCACCACCAGCGTTCCGTGTCCGCGCATGCGGCACCGATGCGGTTATTGGCAGGCGGGTTGGTCGCTCGCTTCGCACTTCAAAGATTTCGAGCTTTCTCGCATGAGTATTCTGCTGACCGGCGCGACCGGTTTTGTGGGCGGCGCTATTGCCGCAGATCTGTCTGCCAAGGATTTGCTGGCCGATACACGCTTTGCCGTGCGCGGCGACACGCCCGCAGACGGGCTCGCGCGCCTGCGTAAAAACCTGCGCCGGTTCCAGTTGCCGCAAGCCGTGCTGGACAGCATCACCGAATCGCAGATCGTGCTGTTCGACCTGCGCAACGCCGGCGAGGCCAAGCTGGGCGACCCGGAAATCATCATCAACTGCGCGGCGCTGGCAACGTTTTCAAACCATCCGTCGCTGTGGGATACCAACGTGGGCGGCGTGCTGGCGCTGGGCAAACTAGCCGCACAGGGCTCGCGCCTCAAGCGCTTCCTGCAGATCGGCACGGCCATGTCGTGCGGCCAACTGGCCAACCACCATGTCCACGAAAGCTGGGATGTGCCGCCGATCGAGCAGCACGCCGTGCCGTACACGTATTCCAAGGGGATGGCTGAGCTGAAGCTGCGCGAAGCCGTGCCCGAGCTGCCGCTGGTCGTGGTGCGGCCGTCCATCGTGGTCGGTCACAGCACGCTGGGCTGCGAGCCCTCGGGCAGCATTTTCTGGATGCTGCGCATGGTGGCCCTGCTCGAGACATTCAGCTGCCAGTTGTCGGACCGTGTCGACATCCTGCCGGTAGACGACTGCGCCGAGGCCATCGTCCGGCTGGCGACCAAGCCTACGCTGGCGCATGACCTGTATCACATCAGTGCCGGCGATACGAACTCCGAGCGCATCGAGACGCTGTACCCGCGCTTCAAGCGCTGCAAGACCCCGGAAGAAGACGCCCAGGCGTTGGCCGGGTACGTGTATCAGGAAAAAATCGCTGAGAAAGCATTGGCGCGTAAATTCCTGAGCATGACGGGTGACGGCAATGTGCGACTGGTCGCGCGCTGCATCCACCTGTATGCCAAGTTCGCCAGCATGAGCTACGTGTTCGACAACACGCGACTGGTGCAGGAGACCGGCTTCCAGCCGCGCTCCATGCTCGCCTACCTCGACCGCTGCCTCGAGACATCGGACGCCGTGCCGATTCCTGAGCAGATGCAGTGGGACTATAAGTAGCCGTCGGGTCTACCCGGCTCGCACGGCGTGTCATGGCGCCGTGTTATAACCATCGGCGCCTCATCTAGCACCTGAGCAAGACTCCGGGCTGCATAACAAGGAGCCGCCGATGCAGTTGCAAGCCCTCGCCAATCTCAACATCGTCACGCTGGTGGATTCGTTCATCAGCCTTACCGCTGCCTTTGCGCTCGGTTCCCTGATCGGCTTCGAACGGCAGGTCAGGCAGCGGACCGCCGGTTTGCGCACCAACGCGCTGGTGGCAGTGGCGGCAGCCGCCTTCGTCGACATGGCCGCGCAGATCGGTAGCCCATCGGACACCACCCGCGTGATCGCCTACGTGGTGTCGGGCGTCGGCTTCCTGGGGGCCGGCACCATCATGAAGGAAGGGTTGAACGTGCGTGGGCTGAACACGGCCGCCACGTTGTGGGGCTCGGCTGCCGTGGGTGCGGCCGCAGGCTCGGACCTGATCGGTCAGGCGATATTGATTTCGCTGTTTGTGCTGGCCTCGAACATCCTGCTGCGGCCCGTGGTGAACCGCATCAACCGCACGCCGCTGAACAACCAATCCGCTGAAGTCACGTACACCATGTGCGTGATCACGGCGCGCGAGCGCCAGAAAGAAGCCTTGGCCGACCTGGAGCGCTTGCTGGAAGAAGCCAGCTACCCCGTCAGCGACCTGTCGGTCGAGCCCTTTGGCGAAGACCATGTGGAAATCGAAGCCATGCTGATGTCCACCGCCGTCAATGCCGTCGAGCTGGACCGCATCGTCACTGTGCTGCAAGCCCAGCCGCACATCGCCCAGGCGTTCTGGAACCCGAGCACGACGGAATAACCGCAGTGCTCAAAGCTCCTGCGTGGCCGCCAGAGCGAAGATCTTCGCCCAGCGCTTCGCTTCCTGGCGACTGCGCATCGGGATCTGCCAATCCGCCTGCGCCTGGTGCTTCAGGCGCAACGCCAAAGACCATGCGCCGTCGCGCTCAACCGCATCGGCGCCGCCAATGTCGGCAAAGAGGAATCGGGCGTCCTGGTCATGCAGGCGCAATGACCCGCGCTTCTGCTCGGCGTCGACGGCAACCTGCCCCCAGCTCCCGCTCAGGGACACAACCCGCTGGCCCTTCACGTTGACGCCATGCACCGCACGGTGGCGGCGGATCAGGCTGATGACGGCCCAGGCGATAAGCGCCGCTGCAAGCAATACCGCAGCGCCACCTGCCACAGCCCCGTAAGCCGAGGCGACTTCTGCGTACAACCGGATTGCGCCGTAGACGAGCAGGCCAATCAGCGCAAACGCGGCAATGATGAACGGCATGGTGAGATTCCTTGATCCTTGGATGAGCGTTCCGGTTATATCAACCGAAACGGCGCTCAAGGCAAGTCAATGCCACACATGCCGATCAAATCGATCGCTTGTATCAATTCCGGTATGGATCGGGTCAGACCAGTCGGAACGCCGCAATGGCAGCGTTCAGCACCTGCGCCTGTTCTTCCAGCGACTCGGCCGCCGCGGCCGCCTGCTCCACCAGCGCGGCGTTCTGCTGCGTGGCTTCGTCCATCAGCGTGACGGCCTTGTTGACCTGTTCGATACCTGAGCTTTGCTCATTGGAGGCCGCGGCAATCTCGCCCATGATGTCGGTCACGCGGCGGATGGAGGCGACGATATCTTCCATCGTGGTGCCGGCACGCTCGGCCAGCGCACTGCCCGCCTCTACCTTGGACAGCGAGGCCTCGATCATCTCCTTGATTTCCTTGGCCGCTGCGGCGCTGCGCTGCGCGAGGTTGCGTACTTCGCCGGCGACCACGGCAAAACCGCGGCCCTGCTCACCGGCGCGGGCGGCTTCCACGGCGGCGTTCAGCGCGAGGATGTTGGTCTGGAAGGCAATGCCGTCAATCACGCCGATGATCTCGGACACCGTGCGCGACGACGCGCTGATCTCGCGCATGGTCGCTACCACGTCGGTCACCACCGCGCCGCCCTGGCTGGCCACATGCGAGGCGCTGTCGGCCAGTTGGCTGGCCTGACGGGCGTTGTCGGCGTTCTGGCGCACGATGGAGGTCATCTCTTCCATGCTGGACGCGGTTTCTTCCAGCGAGCTGGCCTGCTCTTCCGTGCGTTGAGACAGGTCGGCATTGCCGGCAGCAATCTGCTTGGTGGCCGCGCCAATGGATTCGGAGCCGGTGCGCACGCGGCGCACAGTGTCGGTCAACGCCCCCTGCATGCGAGCCAGACCTTCGAGCAGGCGGCCCATCTCGTCCCCACGGTCGACATGTACGGGCTGTGTCAGATCACCCGCGGCAATGCGGTCGAATTGCGCCAGTGTGGCGTTCAGCGGCCCGACAATGGCGCGCAGCAGCGACCATGCGCACACCAGCGCCACCAGCAATGCAAAGACGATGGCCGCAATCACGATCATGCGGAAACGCGCATAGGCTTCGCGCGATTCATCGTAGTTGGCCTTGGAGAAGGCGAGCTGCTTCTTGCTCAGCGCCAGGCTGGTGTCATTGGAATCGCGGAAGGCCTTGGAGACGCCCTTATCCATGATCTTGTCGGCAGTGGCGCGGTCACCGGCGCGCAGTGCCCTGATGATGTCGCGCAGCGTGCCCGATGCGGCCTCACGCTTGGTGGCGACATCCTTGGCCAGGCGTTCCTCTTCATCGTCGCGCGGCAGGGCCAGGTATTTTTTCCACGCCTCGTCCGAGCGGGCGATCAGCTCTTCGGTGCGGTCGAGCAACTGCATCGCGCCCTTGTCTTCCGGATACAGCATCGCCTTGTCGAGCGCGGTGCGGGCGCGCGTGAGGCTCAGGTCGGATTCGCCCAGGGCCAGCGCAGACGGAAACTGGTTGGTGAAGGTCTGTTCGTGTGCACGATTGGCGTCACGCAGGCCAAGCAGCCCAGCCACACCGATGAGCAGGGCCAGCAAAAACAGAATGGAAACCGTAAGCACCAGACGGGTGCGGATGGTCAATCGGGCAGACATGGGCGGGCGCGGCGAGAGTGACGTGCGCGGCTTCTCACGCAGGCGCGACGATCGCGCCGGGCGGCCGGCTACCTTGGCACTATCGGTCGCCCACGGCGGGAACTTGAGGGCGGCATGCACAATGCTTCACCTGACACCACCCCTGGCTCAAGGCGTTAGCCTGCCTTGCCCTTGCGCGCCTGCTGGTAGTCCTCCGCAAACTCGGCCCATTGCTTGAGCGACACCTTGCGCCCGTGCGTGGCCAGCTTCAGCGCCGATTTGCGCCACGCCGTGCCGGCAGCGTAGTCCTGCACCGTCTCGACCAGATCGGTCCCAAGGCGGCCACAACTGCGCAGATGGCACCAGGCGGCCACGCGAGCCATGGTCTGTAGCGCGTCGTCCAGGTTGGCAACAACGTGCTTACCGGAGCCCAACTCCACGCGGTCGGCCGTCGGCTGCAGGCTTTTGACCACGTACGACTTCGGCTTTTCACCCTTCGCCCCGTAAACGACACCACGCAGCAGCGCCGGTGAAATCGCCTGCGAGATCCGCTGGATGCCGACCACACGCCCTGCCTCGCTATGCCACGGCGCCACGCTGCACGCGTCGCCCAGCACGCCGGCCCAAACGCTCGGCACGGAGAGCTTGATGTCGATCAGACGCAGGGTGTCGGGGTCGTTCTCTGGGCGGGCCAGCACCGAATAGCGCTCCAGCCCCAGGCTGCCCGTGCCGGCAATGCGACGCGCGACATCTACGGCAACGAAGCGCTGGCCGTGTCCGTTGCCCTGCTCGGCATACGCCTGGAGAATGCGGCGCGCGCGGCGAGCCTCATCCTTGCTGGCATGTAATGTGCGGCGCCCATCGATGCGCAGGTTGATCTGGTTGCCGTTGCGCTCCGTGCGCTCGGCAATGTAGGCCGCACGGTTGCGCCTGCGCAGGCCGCGCAGCAGGGTACGCACGATGCCGGTGGCGGTGGCACGCTCGACCCAGCGTGGTTTGCCGTCGACCAGCGCAGCCGCATAGGTATCGAGAAACCGCCGGCAGAGGTTGTTTGCGTCTTCGTCAGCCAGCTTCCAACTATGCGCAGCCACTTGTAGGCTGGACAGTACGCGCACGAGATCAACGGTAAACGGTGCGGTCAGTGCCTCGTCGAAATCGTTCATATCGAAGTAGACCAACCCGTTCTCGCCCTTGAAGCTGCCGAAGTTCTCCAAGTGCAGATCGCCACAGACCAGCGTGCGGGGCGGTTCGTGCATGAGCGGCGCATCGATCATCGATGCGGCGTACATGTTGTTGGTGCCGCGAAAGAATGAGAACGGATCGGCGGCGATGGCGGCCAGCTTGCGCGTGAGGCGCTCCGGGTCTCGCCCGGCGTTGTACTCAAGAATGACGCGGGTACTCTCGTGCATGGTCGCTGCCTTATCGATTGTTGGAGTGGAGTGCAATGCCCTCGAAAATCGAAGATTACGCCCTGATCGGTGATTGCGAAACCGCCGCGCTGGCTTCGCGCAGCGGTTCAACTCTCCACTGGCACTGTCCGCAGCGAACGAACATGTCGGCCAGTGGACGGGAACCTAGAAACCGGGATCCGCCATCCCGGTAGAATGGCGGCCCTGCTGATTCAACTGCCCCCGCCATGCCCGACGACATTTCCAGTGCGCCCGAAAGCACCCTGCTCGGCCGCCCCGACAGCCCGTGCGTCGGCATCTGCTCGACCCTCTTCGATGAGGTCTGCCAGGGCTGTGGGCGCACCCAGCTGGAAGTCAGCAACTGGGTGTTCATGACCGACGAGGAGCGCAACGTGGTCTGGACGCGCATCCTGGCCGAAGGCACGGCCCAGGGCTACAACCCCGACGGCAGCCGCAAGTAAGCGCCAAAAGAAAACCCGGCCGAAGCCGGGTTTCTTGTTGACGCAGTAGACCGATCAAGCCGTCTGCGCGGGCTTGAGCTGCAGTGCCTTGTACTCCAGGAACTCCTCCAGCCCGTACTTGCCGTTCTCGCGCCCGTTACCGGACTGCTTGTAGCCACCAAACGGCGCCTGCATATTGAACGGCCCGCCGTTGATGTCGACCTGCCCGGTACGAATGCGCCGCGCCACGCGAATCGCCCGCGCCTCGTCGCCTGACCACACCCCGCCGCCCAGGCCGTAGATGCTGTCGTTGGCGATGCGGATGGCCTCATCCTCGTTGTCGTAGCAGATCACGGTGAGCACCGGGCCGAAGATCTCTTCGCGCGCCACGGTGTCGGTGGTCCTGACGTTGCCCAGCACGGTCGGCTTGACAAAGAAGCCGGTGGACAAGCCCTCCGGCGCATCAGCGCCACCGGTGATGAGTTCAGCGCCCTCTTCCAGGCCGCGGCGGATATAGCCGAGCACGCGGTCGCGCTGTACGGCGGAGATCAGCGGGCCCAGGCGCGTGGTTTCCTGCGCCGGATCGCCCGGCACGTAGGCCGCCGCGAATTGCGCGGCCAACGCCTTCACTTCCTCGTACTTGGCACGCGGCACCAGCATGCGTGTGTGCGCCGAGCAGGTCTGTCCCGAGTTCAGGAAACACGCCGACAACGTGCCCTTGACCGCCGCCGACAGGTCTGCGTCATCCAGGATCACCGAGGCGGACTTGCCGCCCAGCTCCAGCGCCACGCGCTTGACCGTTTGTGCTGCCAGCTCGGCCACACGCTTGCCCGCGCGCGTCGAACCCGTGAACGACACCATGTCGACATCCGGATGGCTCGCCAGCACCTCACCCACCACCGGGCCATAGCCGGTGACGAGGTTGAACACGCCCGGCGGCAGGCCGGCCTC
>F21B_10001312_pt1 | contig 17345 bp, 12 predicted proteins | sample RepKananBrdUF21B_FD_10803 | JGI IMG/M metagenome (IMG submission 10803) | reverse complement strand
GATGCCGCCGACGGCGAAGGCGAGCGCGATCAGCAAGCCGCCCGCCACCACGAAGGGCAGCATGAACGACACGCCGGTCATCAGGTGTTTGTAAGGGCCGGTGCGCTGTTGTTCGGCGGGGGCAGCCGCACTGGCCGACTGGATGGCAGCCGCTTCCACCGTGGCCTCGTCCAGCGCGCGGCGGATCAGCGTTTGCCCATCGTGGATGGCCGCCTTGGTGCTGGCGCGGAAGACGTGCTTGCCGGCAAAGCGCGACACGTCCACCTGCGTGTCCGCGGCAATCAATACGAGATCGGCATCCGCAATGGCTTTGGCGGACAGCGTGTTCTGTGCCCCCACCGAGCCTTGCGTTTCCACGTGGATGGCGTGGCCGAGCGCGGCAGCGGCTTGCGTCAACGCTTCAGCCGCCATGAAGGTATGCGCGATCCCGGTCGGGCATGAGGTGATGGCGACGATGCGCTTCGGCGTGACGTGGGTGACGGGGGCCGGGGCGCCGTGGACCATGCGGTCGAGCACGGCGCGCGCATTGTCGAGCACCTCGTCGATCGTGACCTCGATCGTGCGCGGGTTGGCCTGGCGCGCGGCGTTGTCTGGGGAGACGCCCGCCCACACGACGGCATCGGCGGTCGAGAGCGCTTTGGTATCGATCGTCGGCAGGGTGTCCGGGCTGCGCACATCCACGTCGAGCTTGCAGCCGGACTCGCGCGCGGCGTGGCGCAGCGCGGCACCGGCGAGCATGGCGCGGGTCGTGCGGCCGTCCGCGCCGAGAATTGCCAACAGGTTTGCCATGGTCGGCTCCTTGATGATGTTGACTGCGGAGGTTGCTGTGGACGTCAGGCCACGCGTTGCATGCGGACGGCGGCGGCGCGTTCACGCACCAGCGCGGGTGCCGGCAGGTGCGGGCCCAGGCGTTGCAGCTTGCAGGCGGCAAAGGCCACCGACAGGCGCACGGTGTCTTCGGTGCTCGCGCCGGCATGCCAGCCGGCCAGCACGCCGGCCACCATGGCATCACCCGCGCCGACGGTGCTGGCGGCGCGCACGGGCGGCAGGCTGGCCTGCCACGTGCCCTCTGCGGTGACGAACAGCGCGCCGTCTTCACCCAGCGAGACGATGACCTGTGCCACCCCGCGCGCGTGGATACCGCGTGCGGCGTCTACGACGTCTGTCAGCGTGGGCAGCGCGGTGCCGGCCCACAGTTCCAGCTCGTGCCGGTTCGGCTTGACGGCCGTCGGCAGGGCATCGCGTGGTGCCGCCAGCGCCTGCGTGAGCGGCGCACCGCTGGTGTCGAGCAGGGTGCGCACGCCACGTTGGTTCAACCGCGCAAGCAGCTGTGCATAGGTATCGGCGGGCAGCCCGCCCGGCAGGCTGCCGCACAGCGCAACGCCTGCCACGTCAGCAACCGCGTCGATGCGTTTGCACAGCGCTTCCACATCCGCCGGCGTGGCGTCGATGCCGGGCAGGTTGATGTCGGTGGTCTGCCCGTCGGAGGCATCGCTGATCTTGATGTTGGTGCGGTTGCTGCCCGGTACGCGGCAGAAGCCGTCGAGCACACCCTTGCGCGCGAACAGCGCTTCGAACAACGCCGCATTGGTGTCGCCCAGCAGGCCGGTTGCCACCACGGGCACGTGCCAGTCGGCCAGGCAGCCGGCCACGTTGACGCCCTTGCCGCCGGCCTGGTGTGTGACGCTGCGGCCGAGGTTGACGCGGCCGCGTTCGAGGTGGTCCAGCCCGACCGTCATGTCGATGGCCGGGTTGAGGGTCACGGTGACGATGCGTGCGCTTGCGCTTGTACTTGTCTTCGTACTCATGCTGCGGCCTGCTCCTTACCAACGGCGGCGGCCTTGGGCAGGGTCGCTTCCAGTGCGCGCACGTCTTGGGCGGACGCACAGGCGAGGGCGCGGTTGGCCAGCGCGCTGAGCGCAGTGAAATCCGCCTCGCGCAGCCGCGCCTTGACGGGCGGAATGTCGCGCGGGCTCATCGACAGCTCGTGTACGCCCAGGCCCGTCAGCAGCAGCGCGCCGAACGGATCGCCCGCCAGGCCGCCGCACACGCCCACCCAGCGCTTCTGGCGCGCCGCACCTTGCACGGTCTGTTGGATCAGGCGCAGCACGGCGGGGTGCAGGCTATCGGCCTCGGCGGCGAGGTCCGGGTGCTGGCGGTCGATCGCCAGCGTGTATTGCGTGAGGTCGTTGGTGCCGATGGAGAAGAAGTCGACATGCTCGGCCAGCCGGTCGGCCAGGAGCGCGGCGGCGGGCACCTCCACCATGATGCCGAGCGGCACGTGGGGCGCGTTCACCTGCGTGCGGATGCGTTCGCATGCGGCGCGCAGGGCGATGACCTCGCTCTCCGAGGTGATCATCGGGAACATGATCGACAGGGCGCTGCTGTCGCCATGCTCGCCGGCGTTATCCGCGCCATCGCGCGCGGCGCGATATAGCGCGCGCAATTGCGGCTCCATCAGGTCGGGTCGGCGCAGCAACAGGCGCGCGCCGCGCACGCCGAGGAAGGGGTTTTCCTCCGTGGGCAGGTTCAGATGCGGCACCTGCTTGTCGCCACCGATGTCGAGCGTGCGCACGATCAGCGGCCGGCCGTTCAGGGCCTTGAGCATCTCGGCGTAGACGGCGTATTGCGTGTCTTCGTCGGGCGTGTGATCGCGTTCGAGGAAGAGGAATTCCGTGCGCATCAGGCCCACGCCTTCCGCGCCCAGCGTGATGGCCTCGGCGGCCTGCGCGGGCAGGTTGACGTTGGCGGCGATCTCTACCGTATGGCCGTCGCGGGTACGGGCGGGCAGGCTACGTTCAGCCTGTTCGCGTTGCGTGCGCGCGGCGTCTTCTTGCAGCCAGGCACGCGCGCTGGCGACGGTGGCGACATCCGGGTCCAGCACCATCCGGCCGCCGGTGCCATCTACGATGACCTGGGTGCCAGGCGCCACATCCAGTACAGCGGGGCCGGCGGCTACGACGGCGGGAATGCCCAGCGTGCGCGTCAGGATGGCAGTGTGCGAGGTCGGCCCGCCTTGCGCAGTGACGATGCCGAGGATGCAGCGCGTATCCAGCGCGGCCGTGTCCGACGGCGACAGGTCGGCCGCAACCAGGATGCACGGCGTGTCCGGCAGCGTTTGCGACGTGCCCCGCAACGCTGGATCGATATGCCCCAGCACGCGCCGCCCCACGTCGCGCAGGTCTGCCGCACGTGCAGCCAGCAGCGGGTTGCCCAACGCGGCCAGCCGTTCGGCCAGTCGCTCCACCGCCTGATGCCACGACCAGGCCACGCCGTGGCCTTCGACCATTGCCTGACAGGTCAGCGTCATCAGGTCGGTATCGCCCAGCAATTCCGCTTGGGCCTTGAAGATGCCGGCTTCGGCCTCGCCGATGCGGGCGGCGGTGTCGTGGGCGAGGGCGGCCAGTTCGGCGCGTGTGTCGGCCAGGGCCTTGTCCAGCAGGTCGCCGCCCGTGGTGAGGGCGACGGGGTGATCGGGCACCGTGGCCGCGCCATGCTGCAGCACGTGGACAGGCCCGATCGCCAGCCCCGGGCTCGCCGCAATGCCGCCGATAGCGGGCGCAGCGGCATCGGCTTGCCAGCCGTGCGCGGTCTGGCGTGCGCGGGCGGCTTGCGTGTCGCGCGCGGCCTGGGCCCGTTCCTGCGCGGTCAGGCTGCGGATGGTCTGCTGCAGGCCGTCGAGCGCGGCGGCCGCGTCCGGACCTTCGGCGGACAGCGTCAGCGTGCTGCCAGCAGCGAGCCCCAGTTGAAGCAGCGCGACGAGGTTCTTGGCATCGGCCGTCTCATCGCCATGGCGGACCTGGATGCGCGCAGCAAACCGGCGCGCGGCTTCCACCCACTGCGCGGCGGGGCGGGCGTGCAGGCCGCTGGGGTACTCCAGCGTGAGCGTGCGCTGCTCGGCGAGGTCCGTGCCCGGGGCGCTGGCCACCGGGGGCGGTACGTCGCTGGAGAGCGCGGCGACGATGTCTTCAGCGTTCTGGGTGGTGAAGAGCTGGCGCAGTCGCGCGTCATCGTTCAGCAATCGCGTCAGCCGGCGCAGCAGTGCGATGTGCTCATCCGACTGCGCGGCAATGGCGAAGACCAGATGCGTGGTCTGCCCGGGGTGCCATTCCAGCCCCTCAGGAAACTGCAGCACGGCAATGCCCGTCTGGCGGATCAGGTGACGGTCTTCGCCCATGCCGTGCGGGATGGCGACGCCGTGCCCGAGAAACGTGTTGGCCACGGTTTCGCGGCGCAAGAGGCTGTCGATATAGGAGGGGTCGATACAGCCGGAATCGGCCAGCAACTGGCCTGCGGCGCGGATGGCGCTGGCCTTGTCGGTGGCGTGCTGCTGCAAGCGGATGCGTTCGGCGCAGATCAGGGCGGAAGCCATGCGGCGGAGTCTCCTGCGGCTGCCGGGCTCACAAGGTCGCGGCCCGGCATACGTGTCATCAATGATGGCGAATTGAAATCGATTACAGTTGGGGTGTCAATGTGCGCCGCCGCGTAAAGTGACGGTGATTCCGCTGTTTACGGGGTTTTCCCTGAGAGGCGTCGACATTGGTGGCTGTGTCGCCTTTCGCTATCATGAGGTTTTTGTGGAAACGATTTCAGCATGACGGTTCGGATTAAGGACGTGGCGGCGGCGGCGGGTGTGTCGGTGGCGACCGTGTCGCGTGCGCTGGCCGGCGGCCCAGTGAGCGTGGAATTGCGCAAGCGCGTCGATGCGGCCGTGGCGGCGTCAGGGTATCGGCCGAACCTGTCGGCGCGGCGGCTGCGCTCGCAGCAGGCGCAGACGGTCGGGCTGATCGTGTCGGACATCCGCAACCCGTTCTTCACCAGCGTCAGCCGCGCGGTGGAAGACGCCGCCTACGCCGCTGGTCTGCGCGTGATCCTCTGCAATTCCGATGAAGACCCCGAGAAGGAGGCGATGTACCTGCGCCTGATGGCGGAGGAGCGCGTGACCGGGGTGATCCTTTCGCCCACACGGGGGATTGCCGAAGCGCAGCAACCGGTGGACCTGGGCTACCCCATGGTGCTGATCGACCGCGCCGGCCCGGCATGTGGTGTGGATGCTGTGGTGCTCGACAACCAGCAGGCCGCGCAGGGTTTAGCTGAGCACTTGGCATCGCAGGGCTATCGCCGCATCGGCGGGCTGTTCGGGCGCACCAGCAGCACCGGGGCCGAGCGCCAGGCCGGCTTCGCCGCCGCACTGGCGCGCAATGGGCTGACGGCCGAGGCGCGCTTCATCCTGCCCACCGCCGAGGCCGCCGAGGCCGAGACGCTGGCATGGCTATCGGCGAGTGAACAGTCGGGCGAACGCCCCGACGCGCTGGTCGCCAGTAACGCGCAATCGCTGTTGGGCGTGCTGCGGGCGCTGCGCCGCCTGTCGCTGGAAGTGCCGCGCGACATCGCCGTGGCCGGGTTTGACAACGAGCCGTGGACGGAACTGGCTGGCCCCGGTATCACCGTGATCGAGCAACCGGTGTATGACATCGGTCGCATGGCGATGGCGATGTTGCAGGATCGCCTTGCGCAACCTGACTTGCCCATCCGGCGCGTCTTGCTGACAGGGCGCTTGGTGACGCGGGGTTCCACCCCGCTGCGTGGCGCGTAGCGGGCGATTACAATTTCCGGATCATCGCGGTCACGCACGTTATGCGGCCGCCACCCCACTCCGGAGTCCCCGATGTCCACCCAAGTCATCCGTGCGGCTTGCCCGCACGATTGCCCCGACACCTGTGCCTTGCTCGTCACCGTGGAAGACGGCCGCGCCACCCGCGTGCAGGGCGACCCGGATCACCCGACCACGGCCGGCGTGCTGTGCACCAAGGTCAACCGCTACGCCGAACGCACGTACCACCCGAACCGCCTGCTCACGCCGATGAAGCGCGTGGGTGCCAAAGGTGAGGGCAAGTTCGAACCCATCACGTGGGACGAGGCGCTCGACACCATCGCCACGCGCCTGGGCGACATTGCGGCGCGCAACCCGGAAGGCATCCTCCCGTACAGCTACGCCGGCACCATGGGGTTGGTGCAGGGCGAGAGCATGGCCGCGCGCTTCTTCCACAAGCTGGGCGCGTCGCTGCTTGATCGTACGATCTGCGCGTCGGCCGGTGCGACGGCGCTGCGCTATACGTACGGCGCGAGCCTCGGCATGGACATTGAGCATGTGCAGGACGCCAAGCTGATCCTGATCTGGGGCGCCAACCCGATCGCCTCGAACCTGCATTTCTGGACGCGTGCGCAGGAAGCCAAGCGGCGCGGCGCCACGCTCGTGGCGATTGACCCATACCGCTCGCTGACGGCCGAGAAGTGCCACCGCCATCTGGCTGTGCGCCCGGGCACCGATGCGGCGCTGGCGCTGGCGATGATGCACGTGCTGATCCGCGATGATCTGCTCGATCACGACTACATCGCCAACCACACGCTCGGCTTCGAGGCGCTGCGCGAGCGCGCACAGCAATACACGCCGGAGTATGCGGCCACGCTGTGCGGCGTCGATGCGGCGGATATCGAGTGGCTCGCCAAGCTGTACGGCACGACGGTCGTGCGCGACAGGCAGCCGGCAGCCATCCGCCTGAACTACGGCATGCAGCGCGCGCACGGCGGCGGGCAGGGCGTGCGTGCGGTGGCGTGCCTGCCGTCGCTAGTGGGCGCATGGCGCGATGCGGCGGGTGGTCTGCAACTGTCGACGTCGGGCTTCTTCCCGATCGACAACGCCAAGCTGCAGCGCCCGGACCTGCTGCCCCATGGGCTTCCACGCACGATCAATATGAGCACCATCGGCGATGCGCTGTTGCATACGGGCGATGCATCGTTCGGCCCGAAGGTCGAGGCGGTGGTCGTCTACAACAGCAACCCGGTGGCCGTGGCGCCGGACTCGCGCAAGGTGGCGGCCGGCTTCGCACGCGAAGACCTCTTCACCGTGGTGCTGGAGCACTTCCAGACCGACACCGCTGACTACGCTGACATCCTCCTGCCCGCCACCACGCAGCTCGAACACGTGGATGTGCACAAGGCCTACGGCCACACCTACGTGCTCGCCAACAACGCCGCCATTGCGCCGATGGGCCAGTCGCTGCCGAACACCGAGATCTTCCGCCGCATCGCGCAACGCATGGGCTTTGCTGATGCCTGCTTCGCCGAGTCCGACGACGACATCGCCGCCCAGGCCATCCGCCGTGATGATCCGGCCGCCGCGCACATCGACTGGGCCACGCTCAAGCGCGAGGGCTGGCAGAAGCTGGCGCATCCGGCTGCGCCGCTCGCGCGTGGCGGCTATCGCACGCCGTCCGGCCGCTGCGAGTTCTATTCCGAGCTGATGGCGAAGGACGGCCTCGACCCGTTGCCCGGCTACGTGCCGCCGTACGAATCGGCCATCAGCACGCCGGAGCTGGCCAAGCGCTACCCGCTGTCGATGATCTCGCCGCCGGCGCGCAACTTCCTCAACTCGACCTTCGTCAACGTCGACAGCCTGCGCAGCACCGAAGGCGAGCCGCACCTCGACATCCACCCTGACGATGCACTGCCGCGTGGCGTGGCCGATGGCGAACTGGTCCGCATCTTCAATGACCGCGGCACGATGCAGGCGCGCGCCCGCGTGACCGATCGCGCGCGGCGCGGTGTGGTCGTCGGCCTGTCGATCTGGTGGAAGAAGCTGGCACCCGACGGCACCAACGCCAACGAGCTGACCAGCCAGCGCCTGACCGACATGGGCCGCGCGCCCACCTTCTACGATTGCCTGGTCGAGGTCGCGCCTGTCGCGCAGGCCGCCTGACGAGGCCGCGATGCGTGGCGTTCGCGCGCTGTGCGTGGTGCTGTCGCTGGCCGGCTCGGCACTGCTGACTGGTTGCGACACCCTCGGCTACTACTACCAGTCGGTCGCCGGGCACCTTTCGTTGATGGCGCAGCGCGAGCCGATCGACCAGGCCATCGAAGACGCCCGCACCGCGCACAACGACAAGCTCGCCAAGCGGCTGGAGGATGCCCGCAGCATCCGCATCTACGCCTCGCGCGAGTTGGCGCTGCCAGATAACGGCAGCTACCGCGTGTACGCCAACCTCAAGCGCCCCTTTGCGGTGTGGAACGTGTTTGCCGCGCCGGAGCTGTCGGTCAAGCTCAAGGAGTGGTGCTTCCTCGTCGTCGGTTGCGTGACGTATCGCGGCTACTACGACCGCAATGTCGCAGAGGCCTATGCCGACACGCTGCGCGCCGAGGGTTTGGACGTGGATGTGGCCGGCATTCCTGCGTATTCCACACTGGGTTATTTCGACGACCCACTGCTCAACACCTTCGTCGGCCTGCCCGAGGGCGAACTGGCGCGCCTGATCTTCCATGAGCTGGCGCACCAGGTGGTCTATGCCAAGGGCGATACGGCCTTCAATGAATCCTTCGCCACCGCAGTCGAGACGATTGGCGTTGATCGCTGGCTGGCTGACGCAGCAACGCCCGAAGTCCGCGCGGAATACGCCACATACGATGCCCGCCGCGTACAATTCCGCGCCCTGTTGCTGGACTATCGCAACCGGCTTGAGACGCTGTACGCCAGCCCCGTGTCGGACGATGAGAAGCGCGCCGGCAAACGCGCCATCTTCGCGAGCCTGCAAGCGGATTACGCCAAGCTCAAAGCAAGCTGGGGCGGCTATACCGGCTACGACCGTTGGTTTGCGCAGCCGCTGTCGAATGCGCATCTGGGCGCCGTGGCGAGTTACCTGGAGTGGGTGCCGGCGTTCACGGCGCTATATCACCGCGACGGCGGCGACTGGGCGCGCTTTTACGCCGACGTCAAAACCATGGCGCACGAGCCTAAGCCCAGGCGTGAGGCTACGCTGCGGGCATTGGCTCCGCCGGCGCTGCTTGGGGCAGATGGCGCGGTCACGCAAAAGTGATGCCAGCGGCTGTTTCTGCGCCGGTTTCAAGCACGCACGATGGGCTGAGGGAACCGTCTAAGTTATTGTTTTGACACAAACATCCGCGTACGATGCGGAAAAAATCGAACGACCATTCGAAAAAATCGACAATCGCCAGGAGACACGCCCATGGATAAACCGTGGCTGAAGCAGTACCCCGCCGGGGTGCCCGCCGACATCGATGCGTCGCAGTATCGATCGCTGGCGCATCTGCTTGAAGATTCCTTTCAGAAGAACCGCAATCGCCGCGCTTTCGAGTGCATGGGCAAGGTCCTGACCTACGGCGAGATCGATACGTACTCGCGCCAACTGGCGGCCTGGCTGCAATCGCGTGGCCTGGCGCCCGGCGCCCGCGTCGCGCTGATGATGCCGAACGTGCTGCAGTACCCGGTGGCGCTGGCTGCCGTGCTGCGCGCCGGCTACGTGGTCGTCAACGTCAACCCGCTCTACACCCCGCGCGAGCTGGAACACCAGCTCAAGGACAGCGGCGCCGAAGCCATCATCATCCTGGAGAACTTCGCGACGACGCTGCAGCAGGTGCTGCCCAACACCCCGGTCAAGCATATCGTGGTGGCCAGCATGGGCGACATGCTCGGCGGCCTCAAGGGCATGCTGGTCAACTTTGTCGTGCGCAGTGTCAAGAAGATGGTGCCGGCGTGGGAATTGCCCAGCTGCATCCGCTTCAATACCGCGCTGGAAGAGGGCGCCAAGCTGGCGCTCAAGCCGACCTCCGTCGGCCCGGACGACGTGGCCTTCCTGCAATACACGGGCGGCACGACCGGCGTGTCGAAGGGCGCAACGCTGCTGCACCGGAACATCGTCGCCAACGTGCTGCAATCCGAGGCGTGGATGAATCCGGCGCTCACCAAGCCCGGCCGCGATGGTCGCATGCTGGCTGCCGACGAAGAAATCGTCACGATCACCGCGCTGCCGCTGTATCACATCTTCGCGCTGACGGTGTGCTGCCTGCTGTCGATGCGCAAGGGCGGGCTGGCGGTGCTGATCCCGAACCCGCGCGACATCCCGGGCTTCATCAAGGTGCTCAAGCAGTACCGCTTCCACATGTTCCCGGCCGTGAACACGCTGTACAACGCGCTGCTGAACAACCCCGAGTTCAAGGATGTTGACTGCTCCAACCTGCGCGTGGCCAACGGTGGCGGCATGGCGGTGCAGGAAGCCGTGGCCAAGAAGTGGCTGGAGGTGACGGGCTGCCCGATCATCGAGGGCTACGGCCTGTCGGAAACCTCGCCGTCGGCCATCTGCAACCCAACCGATACCGACAAGTTCTCGGGCACCGTCGGCTTGCCGATTCCGGGCACCGAAATCGCCATCCGCGACGACGAAGGCCGCGATCTGCCGATCGGCCAGGCGGGTGAAATCTGCATCCGCGGCCCGCAGGTCATGGCCGGCTACTGGAAGCGCCCCGACGAAACCGCCAAGGTCATGTACGCCGACGGCTTCTTCAAGACCGGCGACGTGGGTGTGATGGACGAGCGCGGCTACACCAAGATCGTCGATCGCAAGAAGGACATGATCCTGGTGTCAGGCTTCAACGTGTACCCGAACGAGGTCGAAGGCGTGGTGGCAATGTGCCCGGGCGTGCTGGAAGTGGCCGCCGTGGGCGTACCGGACGTGCACTCGGGTGAGGTCGTCAAACTGTTCGTGGTGCGCCGTGACCCGACGCTCACCGAAGAGAAGCTGCAGGAGTTCTGCAAGGAGCAGCTCACCGGCTACAAGCGTCCGAAGTTCATCGAATTCCGCAACGAGCTGCCGAAGACCAACGTCGGCAAGATCCTGCGCCGCGAACTGCGGGATGAGGCGTTGAAGAAGCGTGCCTGAGTCTGCGTAACTCTGCGTAGGCGCAAAGAAAAAGCCGCGAGAGATCGCGGCTTTTTTACGTGTTGCGGCGGGTCAGCCCACGTACAGCAGGATGCTGATGAACTGGCACACGCTGCCTGCCAGCACGAACAGGTGCCAGATGCCGTGGAAGTGCCGTACTTTCTCGTCGAAGAGGAAGAACCCGACGCCAGCGGTATAGAGCGCACCGCCCGCCACCAGCCACCACAGACCCGGCGCAGGCAATGCAGCTGCCAGCGGCCCCATGGCAAACAGCACCAGCCACCCCATCACCACGTAGATCAGCAGCGAGAACAGGCGCGTGCGGCGGCCGATCCAGAGTTCCTGCACAATGCCGATGGCCGCCAGCGCCCAGTTGACCCCGAACAGCGTCCAGCCCCACGGGCCGCGCAGCGTCACCAGCGCAAACGGCGTGTAGCTGCCGGCAATCAACAGGTAGATGGCGCAATAGTCCAGCCGCTGCAGGACGGCCTTGGCCGGGCCGCGCAGGCTGTGATACAGCGTCGAGATCGTGTACAGCAGGACCAGCGTGGTGCCGTAGACCACGGAGCTGACCACCTTCCAGGCATCGTGGTGCAGCGCCGACGATGTCACCAGCACCGCCATGCCGGCAGTGGCAAGGATGGCCCCGGCCAGGTGGCTGAAGCCATTGAAACGTTCTCCGTGATACATGCGTGGATCTCCGGGAAGGCGTGGTGGGCGTGCAATCGTGCGAATGCGAAGGCGTTATTTTTGCACGCGTTGGCATGTTTCGATTGGCGTGCCTTGATGCCGTGGCCAACCAAGCCCACAGCGGCCCCCACCTTACAATCCCTAAATGCCCAGCACAGATCTCCAAATCACGCCAGATCTGACCATTCCTGATACGGAACTGGTCGAGCGCTTTGTGCGCGCGAGCGGGGCGGGCGGGCAGAACGTGAACAAGGTGTCCACGGCGGTGGAACTGCGTTTTGACATCGCCCAATCGCCCTCGTTGCCCGAAGCGTTGCGCGCCCGCCTGCTGGCAAAGCGCGACCGCCGTTTGACCGACGAGGGTGTGTTCGTGATTGATGCGCAACGGTTTCGCACCCAAGACCGTAACCGCCAGGATGCCCGTGAACGTTTGGCCGCATTCATTGCGGCTGGGCTGTCCGTACCCAAGTCACGTATTGCCACCAAGCCGACCCGCGCGGCCAAGGCCCGCCGCCTGGAAGGCAAGCGTGTGCGTAGTGGCATCAAGCGCGGGCGTTCCGGCCCCACCTCTTGGGATTAAGCGCGATGCCAGGCAAATCGCTTTGCCTGGCGCCATGCCGCTTGAGATGTTCGGATGGGTTCGGGTTACATCAACTGCGTATCGCGCGTCTCACGCATGCACAGCACGCCGATCAGGCTAACCGTTGCCGCCACCGACACATACATGCCCACCCAGCTCAGGCCACCTTGCGAGGCCAGCACCTGCGCGATGTACGGCGCAATCGACGCCCCGAGAATGCCGCCCAGGTTGTACGACACGCCGGCGCCTGTGTAGCGCACGTGGGTCGGGAACAGCTCCGGCAGCAGCGCGCCCATCGGTGCAAAGGTCACGCCCATCAAGAACAGCTCGATGATGAGGAACAGCGCGACCAGCGGCGTCGACCCGCTACCCAGCAGCGGTGCCATCGTGAAGCCTGACAGGATGGCCGCGATGATGCCTACGATCAGCACCGGCTTGCGCCCGAAGCGGTCGGATGCCAGGGCCGAGAGCGGCGTCGCCAGCCCCATGAACACCACTGCCAGGCACAGCAGCCCAAGGAATTCGGGGCGCGAGAAATGCAGCGTGCTCACGCCGTACGACAGCGAGAACACCGTCGAGATATAGAACAGCGTGTAGCAGACCACCATGGCCAGTGCGCCCAGCAGCGTCGGCCACCAGTGGCGCGACAGCAGTTCGGCAACCGGTACCTTTACGCGCTCCTGCCGGTCGATGGCGGCCTGGAAGGCCGGCGTTTCCGCAATCTTCAAGCGCACGTACAGGCCCAGTGCCACTAGCACCGCGCTTACCAGGAACGGCACGCGCCAGCCCCAGCTGCGGAACTGCTCGTCCGACAGGGCGACCGCCAATCCGAAGAACAATCCGTTCGAGGCCAGGAAACCTACCGACGGCCCAAGCTGCGGAAACATGCCGAACCACGCGCGCTTGCCGGCCGGTGCGTTCTCCGTTGCCAGCAGCGCTGCGCCGCCCCATTCGCCGCCCAGGCCGATGCCCTGGCCAAAGCGCAAGATGCACAGCAGGACGGGCGCCAATGTGCCGATGCTGTCGTATCCCGGCACCAGCCCAATCAGCGTGGTCGAGACGCCCATCACCAGCAGCGAGGCCACCAGCGTCGATTTGCGCCCAATGCGATCACCAAAGTGACCGAACAGGAACGAGCCGATCGGTCGCGCAATAAAGGCGATGCCGAACGTGACGAAGGCCGACAGCGCCTGCGCCGTGGCCGAGCCATGCGGGAAGAACACCGGTCCGATCACCAGCGCAGCGGCCGTGGCGTAGACGTAGAAATCGTAGAACTCGATGGCCGTGCCGATGAAGCTCGCAAAGACGATGCGCGAGCGGCTTGCTTGGGTGGCGGCATCGGTGGCTGTGTCGGCGGCAGGCGCTGCCAAGGTAGAAGGCGTCGAAGAGGACATGCAGGTCTCCCGTGGGGTTCGCGTTGTTGTCGTTATGAGGGCCGCCCATCATGCATCGGGCGGCCCGCCAGAGCATAGCGTGCGGCCATGCAAAAAGGCACCCGAAGGTGCCTTCCTGCGCCCGCCAAGGAGAGGGGCGGCGGGCAAAAACAGTCTGTGCCGCGCGTCAGAACTTGTGGCGCACACCAATCGCCACGCCCAGCTGGCTGTTCGAGTCCGGCGTGATGAAGTACGTCTGCGATGCGGCAGGCAGGTAGCCAACGGACATCCCCGTGGGCGTGTAGCCGATCGAATCCCAGTTCAGCGAGCCGTTGCGCGAATAGGCTGCGGTCAGGTACACGTCGGTGCGCTTCGAGAAGTTGTAATCGGCGATGAAGTTCCACTGCTGCGGCTTGCGCGGGTTGGTCGTCACGCCGCCGATGGTCGCTTCCTTGATGTTGTCGTAGTAGTACGACAGCGTCAGGCCCAGCGCCGTGGTTGCCTGGTAGTTCACGCCCAGCCAGTAGAGATCGTCGCGGTGCGGAATCAGGGCCGGCGTGCCGGTGCTCGGGGCCTGGGTGTTGCCATAGCGGTAGCCGCCCATCACCTTGACCGGGCCGACCGTGTAGCTGGCGGCCACGGCTGCGCGCTTGTCGCGGCCGTAGTCGTTGCCCGGGCCGCCGGCGAGTTCCTGCACCGACGGCACCTTCACTTCGTCATACGCCACGCCCAAGCCGAACGGGCCGGCAAAGTAGTTCGCACCGATACCGTAGGCCGAGTTGGCCGTGTTGCTGCCCGCGCGCTCGCCGAAGGACCAGTGGCCCACGACCGTCAGCGGACCGAACGCGCCGGTGTACTTGATCACGTTGTCTTCGCGGAAGTTCGCACCCAGCAGGCCGACCACCGGCTCCCACTGCGTGGCGTAACCGCTCGGCGAGAAGTTCGCCATCATGTCGAAGATCGTGGTGTATTGGCGGCCCAGCGTGACCTTGCCCCAATCGCCCTGCAGGCCCACGAAGGCTTGCCGGCCGAACAGGCGGCCGCCTTGCTGCAGCGTGCCAGTGTCCATGGCGAAGCCCGATTCCAGCACGAACAGGCTCTTCAGGCCGCCACCGATGTCTTCGACGCCGCGCAGGCCCCAACGGTTGGAAGACAGGCCGCCTGCCTGCATCGCAAGGCGCGAACCGCTGCTGCCCGGAATGGCGACGCCTGCCGCCGTTACGTTCTGCTCATGGTTGACGTATTCGACGTTCGCGTCGACCACGCCGTACAGCGTCACACTCGACTGAGCCTGCGCAACACCCGCAAACGTGCCCAGCACTGCCAATGCCAGCAGCGATTTCTTCATCGGTCGGTCTCCAGATCCTTATTTATTGAACTTGGTGGCAGGCAGACCCTCCGTTCCCGTCTTCCCGCCCCACGACTTTCAAGTGAAGTCGCTGATTAATGTAGCAACGTGTTACAAGCCTCGGTCGAAATTTGCGAACGAATGTTCGCAAACGCCCGTTTGCTGTCTGATCCGGGCAACAGGCTGTTTCAAATTCAGAAATAGAAATGTGATGTGCGCTTGCGATTCCTCGCAGTTTTGGATGCGATCCCAATGCCAACAGGGTTATCCCGTACAGTTGTGTTTGGTGGCCGCGCATCTGATCGGACGCAAGGCCTTGCTGGGCTGGGGTCGTACAATGACGCATGCGCCGCACGCCATTGCCGGCGGCGCCTGATCTCAGGATCGACCTGCATGCTCGACAATTTCCTTCCCGAATTCGACCGCGCCCTGCGCGCCGTGGCCGGCATCACTCGCGCCAGCCGACCGAACCCCGCCGATGCCGTCATCGCCTCCGGTGCCTCTACTTCTGCCGATGGCGCCGATGACGCGGCCAAGCTCTCTGAGGCCGAGCGTCGTCATGCCGCTGGCCTGATGCGCGTCAACCACGTTGGCGAGGTGTGCGCCCAGGCGCTGTACCAGGGGCAAGCGCTGTTTGCGCGTGACCCCGCCATCCGCGCGCAACTCGACGAAGCTGCCCGCGAAGAAGAGGACCACCTTGCCTGGTGCGCCCAGCGCCTGCAGGAACTGGGCGACCGCCCAAGCCTGCTCAACCCGCTGTGGTACGCCGGTGCCTTCGCCATCGGGGCGCTGGCCGGCCGCCTGGGTGACAAGATCAGCCTCGGCTTCGTCGCCGAGACCGAGCGCCAGGTCGAGCACCACCTGGACGGCCATCTCGACAAACTGCCCGAGCAGGACACTCGCTCGCGCGCCATCGTCGCCCAGATGCGCGACGACGAGATTCGCCACGGCGACAATGCCCGCGAGGCCGGCGGCATTGATCTGCCCGCGCCCATCCGTCAAGCCATGCGTGCCGCCTCGCGCGTCATGACGACCGCCGCCTACCGCATCTGAGCCGCATGCCGCCACCCGGCGGCAACCCGCTCTCCACCATTCGCCCGACTTGCGCTGCAGTGGCCCTTTGCCTGCCGCTGCGGGCTTTGTCGCGCTCTGTTCTCTCACGTGGTTTCTACATAAATCACGCTATCTCCTTCATTTGATTGGGAAAAGTGGCAGGGGCGCTCTGCCGGGGCTCGCTAAGTCATTGTTCTGATTGCAAATTTTCCCTCTCGCAGCCCCTGACAAGCCTTGACCGCCTAAAATGGTTCCTCTAAAGTGGGAAACAGTGTCAGAAAGTGTAGTTTTGTGGTTTGAAGAGGCGGTTTTGCGAGCCAATTGAAGGCGGTAACCCCGCCGACCGGAGAGAGAATCCAACGTGTTCCAGGGTGCGTCGGCGCTGACGCTGGATGCCAAAGGGCGGATGTCGATTCCGTCGCGGCACCGCGAAGCGCTTCAGCTGCAGGCCGAGGGCCGGGTGACTGTGACCAAGCACCCGGACGGTTGCCTCATGCTGTTTCCGCGCCCGGAGTGGGAACGCTTTCGCGAGCGCATCGCCGCGCTGCCGATGGAAGCCCACTGGTGGAAGCGGATCTTCCTGGGCAGCGCCGCCGATGTGGAGCTCGATACCGCCGGCCGCGTCCTCATCACACCTGAATTGCGCACGGCGGCCGTTCTGGAACGCGACGTGATGCTGCTCGGCATGGGCAGCCACTTCGAAGTCTGGGACGCCGCCACGTACACCGCGAAGGAGCAAGCCGCCATGGCGCAAGGCATGCCCGACGCCCTCAAGAATTTCTCCTTTTGATGACGCGAGATGACAACCCAAGCCAGTTCGGGACTGCGCCATCAAACGGTGCTCTTAGACGAAGCGGTCGATGCGCTGATCTGGCGCGACGACGGCATCTATATCGATGGAACTTTCGGGAGAGGCGGGCACAGCCGGCGCATCCTGGAACGGCTGGGGCCCGGCGGCAGACTTGTCGCCTTCGACAAGGACCCGGCAGCAATCTCCGAAGCGGGCACCATCCAGGATGCCCGCTTCGCTATTGAGCATGACAGCTTCGCGCAGATGGCCGAGTGCCTGGATGCGCGCGGCGTGGAGCGGGTGGCCGGCGTGCTGCTCGATCTGGGCATCAGCTCGCCGCAGATCGACGAAGGCGCACGTGGCTTCTCGTTTCGGATGGATGGCCCGCTCGACATGCGGATGGACACCACGCGCGGCATCACCGCAGCCCAATGGCTGGCCGAGGCTGATGAGCGCGACATTGCGAGGGTGATACGGGACTATGGGGAAGAACGGTTTGCTGTACAGATTGCAAAGGCGATTGTTGCTCGCCGGGGCCAATCCGGGGATCGAGGTCCTCTCGATCGCACATCCGAGCTTGCCGCGCTCGTGGCGCAAGCCGTCAAGACACGCGAGAAGGGTCAAGACCCTGCGACCCGCACCTTTCAAGCTTTACGGATTCACGTCAATCAAGAGCTTGCGGACCTCGAAACCGGTCTGAAGGCTGCCTTTGATCGCCTGGAACAGGGGGGACGTCTCGTCGTGATCAGCTTCCATTCGCTGGAAGACCGCATCGTCAAGC
>F21B_10010903_pt1 | contig 17582 bp, 10 predicted proteins | sample RepKananBrdUF21B_FD_10803 | JGI IMG/M metagenome (IMG submission 10803) | reverse complement strand
AAAGAACACCGGTACCACGGGTGGGTGCTGGTCGAACTGATCCAACCCCTTGACCTCACCATTGAGCGAGTGCGTCAGATACAGCGATGCCAGCTTGGGCACGGCGATCTCGAAGCGGTTGCTGCGCGTGGCAGCATCCGGGATGCCGAACAGCACGGCGGGCACGCCGCGCTCGGTCTGCCAGATGCCTTCCATGGCGGCCAGCTTGGCCGGTTGGTGCTCCAGCGTGTTCAGGCCGTGTGCATCGCCTGCGACGATCTGCAAGGGGATCAACATCGCTGCCAGCACCACGCCCGTCTTGAGGCTGGCACGCACGTCGGCACCGCGGTCATTGCGCAGCCAGCGATAGGCGGAAAGCCCTGCCAGCAGGAACGACACCGTCAGCCCAGAGGCCAGCAGCATGTGCGTGAACCGGTACGGGAACGACGGGTTGAAGATGATCGCCAGCCAGCTTTGCGGATGCGCGCGGCCGTCGATCATCACGTAGCCAGTGGGCGTCTGCATCCACGAGTTGAGCGCGATGATCCAGAACACCGAGATGGTCGTGCCCAGCGCCACCAGGAACGTCGCAAACGTATGGATGCGCTGGCTCACGCGGCCCGTGCCGAACAGCATGATGCCGAGGAAGCTGGCCTCCAGAAAGAACGCGGTCAGCACCTCATACGCCAGCAGCGGCCCCGCAATATTGCCCACCGTGTTCATGTAGCCCGGCCAGTTGGTGCCGAACTGAAAGCTCATCGTCACACCGGACACCACGCCCAGCGCAAAGGTCAGCGCAAAGACCTTCACCCACAGGCGGTACGCGGCCATCCAGGCCTCGTCGCCGGTCTTGCGGTAGCGCAGCTTGAAGAACAGCAGCACCCAAGCAAGCGCGATGCTGATGGTGGGAAAGAGGATGTGGAACGTGATGTTGGCGCCGAACTGGATGCGCGCCAGGGCAACAGGATCAAGTGACATGGTGCTTCTCGGGGCTACTTCGATTTGCCGCCAACCACGACGGCAAGCTTGTTCTTCATTTCCAGCAGCTTGTGCACCTTGGCGCCCATCTTCATGAGCTGCTGCAAGGAGTCGGCATCGAGCTTCTGCACGTCGTCAAACCAGTTGGTCATGAGCGTGATGAGCTGGTACATCTCCTTCATGCGCGCCTGGGCGTGGCGGTCATCCGGGTCTGTGGGGGATTCGAGCATCACGTCGCGCAGCAGCGAAAGCGTGGGGTCGATCTCGCGCTTGCGGCGCTCTTCAGCCAGCGTGCGGAAGATGGTCCAGATGTCGTCGGGGGCCGAGAAGTATTCGCGCCGGTCGCCAGGCTTGTGCGAGAGCCGCACCAGCTTCCACGACTCCAGCTCCTTCAGCCCGATGCTCACGTTCGAGCGCGAGAAGCCCAGCGCCTCGGCAATCTCGTCGGCGTTGATCGGTTCGCGTGCCGCATAGAGCAGCGCATAGATCTGCCCAACCGTGCGGTTGATGCCCCAGCGGCTGCCCATCTCGCCGAAATGCAAGACGAAGCGCTGTTTCAAGGGAGAAAGTTGCATGGTTTTGATCTTTCTCAATTTTCAGGAATTTCTGAAAGTTTAGTCGTCTTGTGCGTTTGCACAATGCGGCGCGCTGTCGCGGCTGTCCGGTCTCAAAGTCAATGGCATCCGTCTCACCGTTGACGGTCCAGCGTCTCAGAGTTTCTTGAGAAAGAGGGTATGGAGGGCATTAACGAGCATGCCATTCCTGTGACGTCAATCGGAGGGGAGATGGGTTGCGCTCGAGGTGAATCGAAAACAACAATGCCGACATGCTCCCACCTATGACACGCGATCTGCGCGCCGCGAACGCGAACTCCCGTCGCGAACTGCTCAAGGTCGTCATTGCGACATCGCTTGTCACGTGTCTCGAGTTGTTCGACTTCACGGTGTTCAGCTACTTCGCGGTGATGATCGGTGACCAGTTTTTTCCGGCCACCGATCCGATGACGTCGCTGTTGCTTGCGGTCGGCACCTTCGGTGTTGGCTTCTTCATGCGGCCACTTGGTGCCATGGTGATCGGCGCCTATGCAGACCGGGTCGGCCGCCGCGCGGCCATGACGATCACCATCTGGCTGACGGCCGCAGGGACGGCCGCAATCGCCGTATGTCCACCCTTTGCGGCGATTGGCGTGGCGGCACCATGCATCATCCTCGTCGGTCGCTTGCTGCAAGGCTTTGCCGCCGGGGGCGAGGTGGGGGCGGCCGTGACCTTCGCAATGGAAGCCGGGCCGCCATCACAACGCGGGATTCTGGTCAGCTGGCAATACGCCAGTCAGGCTGCGGCTGCGTTGTTCGGTGCGTTGCTGGGCACACTGCTCACGAGCACGATGTCGCCGGCGAGCCTGACGCAGTGGGGTTGGCGCATTCCCTTCCTGATTGGATTGCTGATTGTGCCGGCGGGTCTCTACCTGCGGCGTCAGCTGGTCGATAGCCCGGCTCGTGGTGCTTCCGGTCGCAGCACCTCCCTCCCGATCGTCGAGCTGTGCCGGGAGCACGGTGGAACGCTCGTGCTGGCCACGTTGACGAAGATCTGGAGCACAGTGCCGGTCTACGCCGTCATCACCTTCATGCCGAGTTACGTGACGCGCGTGTTGCACATGCCGGCCATCATCGGGTTCTTGTCGTCCACGCTGTCGACGTTGCTGCTGGTCGTGGTGTCGCCGCTGTCGGGCCTGCTGGCGGACCGGTTGCCGCGCCGCAAGCCGTTGGTACTTATTACGTCGGGGGCGACGGCGCTGCTTGCGTATCCGGTTTTCGCGATGATGGCGCACGCTAAAGGGCCGCTGACCGTGTTGTTCGGGACGGCCGTCATTAGCGTGTTGTTGGCGCTGGGCACCAGCATCGGCGCATTGCTTGTTCTCGAAGCGTTTCCGGCACGCGTGCGCGCCAGCGGCTTTGCGATTTCGCATGCGCTGGGTGTCACGCTGTTTGGTGGCACCGCGCAATTCATCATCACCGGGCTGATCAAATGGACGGGCGATCCAGTATCCGCAGCCTGGTATGTGGCGCCCGCATGCCTGGTGAGTTTCTTGGCGGTGCTCGCGTTCAAGGAGCGCCGCGCAGTAGCCTGAAACCGATGGCCTGAAACCGCGACGTCTTACGCGCTGATTGCAACCTGCGCGCTGTGCGACACCCTGGGCCGCGCGTAGAACGTCTTGCCCGTCAGTGCCCGGAAGTCTTGCGGCGCCATGTCATAGGCACGGCGGAACGCGCGCGTGAAATCGGACGAGCTCTTGAAACCCAACCCGAACGCGATGTCCGTCACGGTCAGGTCGGGGCGCTGGACCAACTCATCTGCCGCCTCCCGCAACCGCAGGTGGCGGATGTACGCGCCCAGACCGCCCTCGTGCTGAAACAGACGATACAGCGTCTGGCGAGGCAGCTGCAGTGCTTGCAACACGGTTTCCGGCGAGAGGTCTTCCTGGCGCAGATGCATCTGGATGTACCGCCGCACCCGACCGAACATGGCGGCCCGTGCCGCAGCGCGGGCATTGCCGCTCAGTTGGGCTTGCTTGCCGAATGCAGAGACGAGGAGTTGCGTGCTCGCATGAATGGCGCTGCCCGCGGCGTGTGCACTCATGTCTGGAATGTCACGGCTCAGCGCCGTCACGTGCTCGACGATCAGTTGCGTGAGCGGCGTCGTGTTCTCGATCAAGCGACCGTGGATCGCCTCAGGGTCGGGAAACGTTTCTCCCACGAGTGCGCCCGGCACAAAGATGGTGGCGACCCGGCAGGCGCTGCGCTGCATGCGCACGGGCTGACCCATGTGCAGGGCGAGGATGCTGCCGGCAGCCAGCGTGTTGTCGCGCGATGAGGACGAGCGCACAGCAACATCGTTGACACCGCCTTCCAGGAACACATGGAAAGCGTAATCGCGGATGGAATCAGTCGAAATGCGCGCAAGCGAACGGTCCAGCAGCATCGCATCGGACCGGCAATCGGTGAACGTCGCATCACCGACCTTGTAGCGATCGATGGCGGCGTGAAACGGCTTCTCCAGATCAGCGCGTGATGGCAGAACGTCGATGATGTGGCCGACCCGCTCTCGCCATGCCATTAGAGGCTTCTGATGCGTCTGCTTGCACGCATCGAAATGGCTGTAAACGATAGAGGGTTCACACGGCGAGCGAGCGTCAGCCGTGAGCGCGCAAGGTTCCATGCAAGAGAGTCCCGCCCCGTGAGTATTCTGTGCTGTGGTACAGCTTATGAACTGCTTATTGTGGTGATGACTGTAGCGAAGAAATTGCGCGCAGCGCGGCACTCCCCCCTAAAGGGTGAGGCTCGGGCCCAACACCTTGCCTGCAAAGTGACGGCGCCGTGGTTTTATGGGGCTTGGCGGCGCCTGGCGAGGGTCAATGGCCCGTGGCTTCTAGGTGAAGCGCTCCCGTTTGGCGTGGCCGTGCTGGAGCAACGGTGCGTATTCGTGGAGTTCGCGGGGCGCGATGTCGAACGCGCGACGGAAGGCACGCGTAAAGCTCGATGCATCGTTGAAGCCCAGCCCCGAGGCAACGTCTTGTATGCCCCGCTGCGGAAAGCGCACCAGTTCGTCGGCGGCCATCCGTAGCCTGCGACTGCGGATATATGCGGCCAGGCCGCCATCGTGTTCGAAGATGCGGTACACGCTTGCGCGCGAGAAATGCAGCGATGCCAACACGCTTTCCGGCGACAGGTTCGGATCACGCAGATTGCTCTCAACATGCCGCCGCACTTTTCCGTAGACAGCAGCGCGCACCGCCGCACGGGCGTTGCCTGCCAGGCCCGCCTGCTGGCCGTAGGCCGCCAGGATCAACTCCACCGCGGTGAGAAAGGCCTGCTGCGCGGCCTCCTTGCTCAGCCCAACGATCTGCTGCCTGAGCGCCACGACATGCTCAATCAGCAAGCGCGTCAGCGGGGTGGTGGCGTGCACCCAGCGGCCATGCAGCGAAGCCGCATCGGGGAATGACTGTTCCACCAGCGCACGCGGCACAAAAAGAAGAAGGAGTCGCCCCTCAAAGCTGCGGATGGTGCACGGTTGATCCATGTCCAGCGCGAGGATGCTTGGCACGCGCGGGATATGCGCGGCGTCAGCGCGCGGCTTGCCACCCTGAAATTGCGACGGCGGCCCTGCCAGGAAGATGCTGAACGTGACATCACGAACGCTCTCGGTCGAGACCCGACCCAACGATCGCACGGCCAGATTGGGGCCGGTGTGAAAGTCGAAGAGGCTGAGATTGTCGATCGTGTAGCGTGACAGCGATGCGTTGAACGTATCGTCGGCCTGCTTTGATGGTGGCCGTATGTCATAGACCGGGCTCATCCGCTCTTGCCAAGCCAAAAAGCTTTGGCGGGCGTCGCCTTGCACGCTGAAATCGCTGTGCACGATGCCGGGTGCGAGCGTTGGTGGCGCTGGCGGCAACAACAGGCGACTGAGCGTTGGCGCAGTGTGGAGGGCGTCGTCGTTCAATGCGGTGCTCATCGCGGATCACTGTGCGCAAGCGACGATTCGCACGGCGAGCGAACGTCAACCGTGAACGCGCAATGTGCCATGCAAGAGAGTCCCCGCCCCGTGAGTATTTTGTGGTGGTGCTGTTATGAACGGCGTCTTATGGCTGGGACTGTAGCGAAGAAAACACCTGCAATCACGCGCGACGGCGCACTCCCCTACAAAAGGGTGAGACACAAGACCAACACCTCGCGTGCGGAGTGGCGTCGGCTAACAGCGTTGCGCCAGCACGTCCTCGATCAGCCCGGTGACGGCTTTCAGGACGCGGTCGCGCGGCAAGCTCTGGTAGCGCACTGCAATGGTGCGTGCCGCGTCACGGTATTGCGGATTGGCCAAGGCATCGTGAAGCACCTGGCCGAAGCGGCTCTCCACATAGGCGGGCAGGATCCCCAGGCCAGCGCCCGTTGCGGCCACACGCTCGGTCACCATCAATTGCTCGATATGCAGCGGCAGCAGCAACATCGGCACGCCGGCCAGCAGGCAGTTCAATGCCGTGCCATGGCCTGCGTGGGTGATGGCCAGCGTGCAGCCGGCCAGCAAGGGCGCCATTTGCACAGGCCGCCGGAATAGCCGCAGGCGGCGGTGGCGGCTCGCCAGTTCGTCGCTGATATCGGGAATGACGGCAATCACCTCGGCGCCGGACGCCTCCAGCGCCGTCAGCACGGTCCCCAGCCAGGGCTGCGTGTGCAGATACACGAAGACGTGCGGCTTGTTGGGCTGCTGCCATTGCACGCGTTCGCCGGTATCTGGCTCGGGCACTGGCCCCAGGAAGGTGGTGCCGGGCGGCCGCGATGCTGCGTAGTGGTCCAGCTCCGGCAGCGTCAGTAGCCGCGTGTGGTCTGCGGTGAGCAATGTCGTCAGCGCCTGCGGCTGGTCGAACAACGCCTGGATGGTGCGCTCCACTGCCGCCTGCGTTTGCGCGCGCGCCTCGGCGTGGTCCGCTTCCCATGGGCGGAAGCACGGCGCCGGAGACAGGGTAGGGGGGATGGTGAAGCCGGTGCCGACCTGGACGCTGCGAATGCCTGCCCGCTTGGCCGCCAGCAAGGCAAGCGGCGCGTGCTCGATCACCACGAGATCCGGTTCGAGCGCGGCGTACATGTGTTGCCAGGCCTGCACCATGCCGCCCAGCAGATCGGGTTGCGTGGCGCCATAGGTGGCAAGAATATCGACGTAGGTCGCAATCTCGCGGCCCAGCGGCGTGATGTCTGCGGGGGCGGGGCAGGCAAACCAGCGGATGCCATGGGGCGCCAGATAGCGCTGGGCCAGGGCCATCGGTTTGAGCCCGAACATCACCTCATGGCCGTTTGCCTGCAGCGCCAGGGCAATCGGGAGCAGGCGCCACAGGTGCCCGTGGTTCTCACCCAGCTCCCACGCAAAAACGATCCGGCTCATGCACGGTCCTGGTGCGCGGTGTTGTGGGCCCGAGGGTGCATGCGAGGCATTCCTGTGCAGCGTGTGGTGTTGAGGTAGCGCAGGGATCTTATAGAAATTTCCAAATCGCGCGGAACTTTCCAAAAACTGAGACGCACGGTCAAGACCACCCCCAAAAAAATCGCCACTATCGAGTCCGACACAGTTGTGTCAGCAGTCCGGGGGGAGTTGGTAGCGGCTCAGGGCTGTCGGTCAAACGCTCGCTTGCGGCATCCGATGCCGCATCAGAACAGAGCCTGCCGGCAGGTTTGCCTGATCCAAGAACGTAGCAGCAGAGGCGCGCAGAAGATAACAGCGCCATTTGCCAGAACGTACCGGATTGCGAAACGGGGAAGTCGTTCGACGCAAGCAAACCGCACCGTGTTGAGGCGCAGGGGAAACCGACAGGCAGACCTTGAGCCTCAACACGTGTGCTGGGGCGCGGCTCGGATTGGCCGTTCAACCGCCTATCTCAGGTACAAAAACAATGGCTCAACGCAATCAGTTTCCTAAACAGAGCACCTTGACGCTGGCAATCGCGGCCGCGCTCTCCAGCATGGCCCCGGCCATCGCTGCGGCCGATACGACTGTCAGCACCGCGATCACCACCCAGCAGTTCTGGGGCGCCGGCAACTACACGGTAACCAGCAGCGGCAGCGTTTCGAGCGCCAGCACTGCGCTGATGACCGATGGCACGCTGGGCACGCTCAGCAACAGCGGCACGATCCGCGGGACCAATGTCGGGATCGGCTCTTACGGCGGCTCGATCGATACGTTGAACAACGCAGCCGGCGGCGTCATCAGTGCGATCGGCCAGGCGGGGAGCAACGGTATGAACGGCGGCATCATGATGCCGCCTGGTACGCCGCCTGGTACGCCGCCAATGCCCATGCCCGGCGGGCCAGGGAGTGGGGGCGGAAACGCGTTTGGCCTGGCGGCAAGCAACATCACGACGCTGAACAATAACGGCACGATCATGGGCGTCGGCGGTACCGGCGGCGCTGGCGGTTCTGGCGTGCCCAGCGGTGTAGGCGGCGCAGGCGGTAGCGGCACGGGCCTGATCAACAGCGCGCTGATCACGACGCTGAACAACGGCGGCACCATCCTTGGCCAGGGCGGCAACGGCGGCATTGGCGGCATTGGCGGAATCGGCGGTCAGGGCGGCACCGGCTTCGGTATTGAGAACCAAGGGACCATCGTCACGCTCAGCAACACCGGCGCCATCAATGGGTTTGGTGGCGTTGGCGGGGGTACGGGCAGCGTCGCTGCAGGCTATGGCATCACTAACGGAGGTGCGATCACTACGCTGAACAACGCAGCGAGTGGCGTCATCCAAGGTGGTGTGGCGGCCATCGTCAACAGTGCCGCGATCGGTACGTTGACGAACAGCGGCACCATCAACGGCAGTGCGTTGGGGATCAATGGTTCCGGCGGCACGATTACCGCGTTGAACAACAACGCTGGCGGTACCATCACTGGCGGCAATACCGGCATTGCCAACAACGGCACCATCGGTGCGCTGACCAACAGCGGGACCATTAGTGGTACTGGTACCAACTCCGTTGGCATCACAAGCTACGGCGGTACGATCAGCGCGTTGACCAACAACGCGAGCGGCGTCATTAGCGGTAGCGTCACAGGTATCAACAACTTCGGCACGATCCAGACGCTGAGCAACAGCGGCACCATTCTTGGCCTCCCCTCGGGTACCGGTCAGCAGAATGCCGGCGTTTTCAACGGCGGCTCGATCGGCACGCTCACCAATAGCGGCAGCATTAGCGGCGGCGGCGTTGGTATCACCAACCAAGGAACGATCAACTCGCTGACCAACAACGGTGTGATCAGCGGTCGCGTGCCAGGGCTTTACAACACCAGCATGATCGGCACGCTGGTCAACCGCGGAACGATCAGCGGTGGCACCGTGGGCACCATGCCATTTGTCGCCGGCATTCTCAGCGCCGGGTCGATCGGCGCGGTGGATAACAGCGGCACCATCACGGGCGCTGGCAATGCCATCGTCAACGGCGGGTCGATTGGCACGATCACCAACTCAGGCGTGATCGCCGGCAATATTACGAACCAGAGCCCTCAAGCCCTGACCATCAATGGTGGAGCGGGCTCGACATTCGGCACGCTGACCGGCTTTGGCGGAACGATCGGCACGATCACCAGCTCTGGCACGAACGTTGTATTCGGCTCGGGCAACCTGGTGTTGAACGACAACATTGGTGCCGCGCCCACCAACATACTCAGCGTTGGCCCAGCCGTGGCCGCTCCCACCGGTCAGGTGGCCGTGAGCAACACGGGCGCAGTCCTGCAGGTCAACAACGCGATCAACATTCTTGGCACCTACAACCAGAGCGCGGCCGGTACGCTGCAGATCGGCGTGAACACCGGTGCGATCGCCAACGGCGCCCTCACGGGCGACCGCGGCTATGGCCGACTGATTGTCTCGGGCGCGGTGAACCTTGCCGCGGGCTCGGCCGTTTCGTTTGCGCAGGTCAACCCGTATCCGTTTGCGGCTGGCCAGCGTTACGTGATCGTCGATGCGTCGAGCACCGGCACCAACTACAACGAAGGCACGCTCCGGTATTCGATCCGCGGTTACAACAGTGTCCTGACCGGTGCGAACGTCACGGCCAATGGCCGTAGCGACCTGGTGGTGACCGTGGTCAGCGCAGCTCTGATCCCGACCACGAGCCCTTCGCCGGCACCTGCCCCGGCACCGGCTCCCGCGCCTGCCCCGGCTCCCACCCCGCCGGCGACCGTGCCGAACGCCCAAGCGGCGCTCACAGGCCTGTCCCAGTACACGGGCATCAGCGATCCGGGCCTGCTGAACCTGTACAACGCCTCGATGGCGCTGAACCTGGGCAGCAGCGACGCGGCCAACCGCGCCGGCAAGCAACTGAACCCGGTGTCGCAGGGCTCGACCGCCCAGGCTGCACTGGCACCGACGCTGGATGTGCTCAACATCATCTCCACGCATGCGGACAGCGTGCGCCTTGCCCAGGCCGGTGGCCTGAGCGGTGTCTCGACCGGTGAAGCCGGTCCGGCATGGGGCGTGTGGGGTCAGGCATTCGGCGGCCACGCACACCAGGGCCAACGTGATCAGGTGGATGGCTACAGCGCCAACTTCGGCGGCCTGCTGTTCGGCGTCGATCACGCGGTCAACGACGCGTGGCGTGCGGGCGGTGTGTTCAGCTACAGCAACGCCAAGATCAGCAACACGGGCGACACCGACGGCAACTCGACGCGTGTGAACTCGTTCGGCCTGATGGGCTACGCCAGCTACACGGGCAGCCCGTGGTACGCAAACCTGTCGGCGGGTGCCGTGCAGCAGCACTACGACACCACCCGCGCCGTCAACTTTGCCGGCTTCTCGGGCAATGCCGACGGTAGCTTCAGCGGCACGCAGTATGTGGCCCGCGCGGAAGCCGGCTATCCGTTTGCGACCGCCGTTGCCACGGTCACGCCGCTGGCCAGCCTGACGTATGGCTACCTGCGTCAGAACGGCTACACCGAATCGGGCGGCAATGGTGCAGCGCTGTCGGTGGGTGCGTCGCACACGACGTCGGTCACCAGCGACATCGGCGTGAAGTTCTCGCGTGAGCTGGCAACCTCGTACGGCACGCTCGTGCCGGAACTGCAGGTGGCATGGCGTCATGAGTACAACAACACGCGTACGCAGACGCAAGCCAGCTTCGCGGCAGACCCGACGGGTCAGACCAGCTTCACGTCGCTGGGTGCCAGCCCGGTGAACGACTCGGCGGTGCTCTCGGCCGGCGTCAAGCTGCTGCGGGCAAACAACCTGAGCATCAGCGCGCGTTACTCGCTGCAAGTGGGTAGTGGGTATGTATCGCATGCCGGCAGCCTGCAACTGCGCCAGCTGTTCTAACGTCTTGAAGTGATGTGCCAATGGCGCGCCTCCCGAAAGGGGGAGCGCGCTCATTGCTTTATGGGGGGCGGTCAACCAGACTCCCGCAGGCGGTCCGATCGGACTGGTTTTTCCCCATTTGATTCATTGGAGCCACGCATGTCGAGCGCGCTCAATTCCGACCCAATCAGCATTCCCGAAGCGCTCAACCGTGCGTATGCACACTGGAACGCAGGCCAGGCAGCCGAAGCCGAAATCTATTGCCAGCGTGTGCTGGCCGCGTGGCCGGGGCAGGCCGATGCCTTGCACCTGCTCGGGCTCATGGCGCATGCCTATGGCAACCTGGATCTGGCCATTGCGCACGTGCGTCAGGCTTGCATGGCCCCACGCGCACCCGCCATCTATTCCAGCAACCTGGCGGAGATGTATCGCCAGAGGGGCATGCTGGCCGAGGGTCAGGAAGCGGCCGAGCGTGCGGTGGCGTTGGACTCATCGCTGGTTCCGGGCTGGAGCAATCTCGGCATCCTGCTGCAGGAAGCGGGCAAGCTTGAGCAAAGCCTCGCATGCCTGGAACGGGTGGTGGCGCTCACGCCCGATGCACCGGAAGCGCACAACAATCTGGCCAATACGTACAGGCGTCTGGACAGGCTAGGCCAGGCCGAGCAGCACTACCGCCAGGCGTTGGCGCTGAATCCGCACTATGCCGAGGCGCACAGCAATCTCGCTTTCCTGCTGACTGCGCACGGGCAGTACGACCAGGCCGCCGCAGAGGCGCGCCTGGCCATCGAACTCAGCCCGCATCTGATTGATGCCTACCTGAACCTGGCCGATGCGGAGGCGACGCGCCATCGGCATGCCGCGGCGCTGCAGGCGTTGGATGCGTTGCAGTCGTTTGCACCACAGCATCCCGCCGGACTCGTCGCCCGGGCGACGGCGTTGAAGCAACTGGAGCGCCTGGACGCTGCGCTCGCGTGCGCACAGCAGGCCGTGACCCTGGCGCCGCGCAGTGCCGAAGCCCATCACGCGCTGGCGCAGGTGCTGCAGGGGCTGGGTCAAACCGACCAGGCGCTCGCGCATTTCGAGCAGGCTGCAACGTTGCCCGGCACAGTGGCGGAAGAGGCATTGGTCGGGTGCGCCATGCTCCTGATGGAGTCAGGCCAGAAAGAGGCCGCTCGGGCGGCGTTCGATCGGGCGCTGTCGATGTTCCCCGGTTCTGTACGGGTGCTGACGGCGCGCGCCGAAGCCAAGACATTCCAGGCTGGTGATTCGGATGTCGACGCCATCGAGGCCTGGCTCGCCAGCGAGGCACCGAAGCCATTGAGCGAACGCATCACAGCGCATTTCGCGCTTGGCAAGGCCTACCTCGACCTGCAGGATGCGCCGCGCGCCTTCGCGCACCTGCATACCGCAAACCAGCAGAAGCGCTCGACGTTCGGTTACGACGCCAAGGCGACCCGGCAATGGATGCAGCGCATCGCTGAAGTCTTCACTGCCGAGCGGATGGCGCACTTGGCGGGCGCCGGCGCGCAGTCTGATCTGCCGGTCTTCATCGTCGGGATGCCGCGCTCGGGCACTACGCTGATCGAGCAAATTCTGTCGTCGCACTCGCAGGTCACGGGCGCGGGCGAGCTTTCGACGCTGCGTCTGGTGGTGGAGGGTGCCGGGCCGTTCCCCGATATTGGGCAGGCGTTGACGGCAGCGGGCGCGCAACACCTGGGCCGCGCCTACCTGGACCGTATCGAACCGCTGGCACAAGGTCGGCAACGCCTGATCGACAAGATGCCGGGCAATTTCATGTATGCGGGGTTGATTCCGCTGATCCTGCCCGGTGCGCGCATCATCCATTGCCGGCGTAATCCGGTGGATACGTGCCTGTCGTGCTACACCAAGCAATTCGGCGGTGAGCAGCCGTTCTCCTACGATCTGGCGGAGCTTGGCGAGTTCTATACCGACTATCAGAAGCTGATGGCCCACTGGGCCCAAGTCCTGCCGGCCGATCGCTTCATCGAAGTGGACTATGAGCACGTGGTGGATGACTTGGAGGGCGAGGCGCGGCGCCTGGTCAGCTTCCTCGGCCTGCCCTGGGAAGACGCCTGCCTGCAGTTCCACGCAAACGACCGCGTGGTGCGCACCGCCAGCGTCAACCAGGTACGCCAGCCGATCTACACCACGTCCAAGGGGCGCTGGCAGAAGCACGCAAGCCACCTCGGCCCGCTGCTCGCTGCACTCGGGATCAGCGCGCCATGAACATGAATACGGTTGATGTCGCGACGGTCGAGCGCCAAGGCCGTGCGCTGCTGGTCGATGGGCGCTTGACCGAAGCGGAGGCGTTCGTACGTCCGTTTCTGGCGTCCGGCACGGGGCCGCTGGTGTTGTGGCAGTTGCTGGCCGACGCGATTCGCCCGCAAGGCAAGATTGCCGAGACACAGTCCATCCAGGAGATGCTGGTTGCCAACATGCCCGGCAATCTCACCGCACGCTTCAACCTGGCGGAAACGCTGCTGCTGCAAGGCAACTTTGAGCGCGGCTGGCGCGAGTATCACCACCGCTACGGCATGCCGCACACGGCAGCGATCGAGCGCAAGGTCCAGCGCCCGCGTTGGACTGGTCAGCCCATCCGCGGCAAGACGCTGTTGATCCACGATGAGCAGGGTTACGGCGATACCTTCCAGTTCCTGCGCATGGTGCGCTGGGCGAAGGAGCGCGGCGGCGCGCGCGTCATCCTGGAGGTGAACGCGGAGAGCGCATCGCTGGCCAGCCGCTGCAGCGGTTTCGATGCGCTGACCGTGCGCGGCAACCTGCCGCCCGCGTTTGACGTGCATTGCGAGCTGATGAGCCTTCCCATGGTGATGGGCCTGAAGCTCACAGACTTGCTTGGCACAACACCGTATTTGTCGGCAGACCCGCAGCGTGTAGCCAAGTGGCAGGCACGTCTGGCCGGTTTGCCGCGCCCACTGGTGGCGCTGGTGTGGGCCGGGCGCCCCACGCACGTCAATGACGCCAACCGTTCGATGAGGCTGGTAGACCTCGCACCACTGTGCCGACCCGATGTCACCTTCCTCTCCATCCAGAAAGGGCCGGCTGCCCAGCAGGCCGCATCGCCGCCGCCGGGTATGGCGATGGTGTCGCTCAGCGACGAGATCCAGGATTTTGAGGACACCGCTGCCATCCTCGCCGTGGCCGATCTGCTGATCTCGGTGGATTCGTCGCCGGTGCATCTGGCCGGTGCGCTGGGCCGCCCTGCGTGGGTGATGCTGCCGTTCGTGCCGGACTGGCGTTGGTTGCTCGGCCGCAGCGATACGCCGTGGTACCCGAGCGTGCGCCTGTTCCGCCAACCGTCTCGTGGCGATTGGGGCAGCGTCATGGGTGACATGGCGCAGGCGTTGGCCCAGCTTGCCGGCGGGCAAGGATGATGCGCGCACAGAAACCGCTCTTCCGGCTGCTGTTGCTCGTGTTTTGCGTCCTACTGTCTGCGTGCGCGACGCTCGACCGCAACGCGCACGCAGACGCATTGGCGGCACCGTTCCAATTGCATCGAGAGCTGGTGAAAACCGACCACTTCGTCCTGACGGCATTCGCGCGCATCACGCGCCCAGACCAGCCCCTCACCATCTATATCGAAGGAGATGGGCTGGCGTGGATCTCCCGCGTCGAACCGTCTGCTGACCCGACACCGCGCCATGCCACTGCGCTTGCCCTGGCAGCCGCGGACCCGTCACCGAACGTGGTGTACCTCGCGCGCCCATGCCAATTCACACCCATGGCGCTGAACCCGCAATGCGGTGTGCCGTACTGGACTGGCAAGCGCTTCGCGCCGGAAGTGGTGGCAACGATGAATGAGGCGGTAGGCCATTTCGGTGCGAAGTTGCCGGGCCAGCCCGTTCACCTTGTCGGTTATTCCGGAGGCGGAGCGATCGCCGTGCTGGTTGCTGCATACCGTACCGACGTCGCGTCCATCCGTACCGTGGCGGGCAATCTGGATATCGAGTTCATCAACCGTCGGCACGCGGTCTCGGCGATGCCGGAATCCATGAATCCGATCGACGTGGCATCACGCGTGGCAACGGTTCCGCAAGTGCATTTCAGCGGTGCGGAAGACACTGTGGTGCCGCTGGAAGTGGCGCAACGTTTCGTGCGGGCCGTTGGCGGCCGCTGCGCGCAAGCCGACACCGTGCTGGGCCTTGCCCACGACGGCGACTGGGCTGGGCAATGGCCCGCGCTACTGGCACTCACACCGATCTGCAAAACACGCTCAGGGGCATGACATGCAACGGATTCCTTCCACGCTTTGGCTGACTGGGCTGAGCGGCGCCGGCAAGACGACGCTCGCGCTGGCGTTGGCGGAATCGCTCACCGCTCAGGGCGTGCCTTGCCGCGTGCTCGATGGCGATGTCGTGCGCAAGCAGCTCTGCCCCGACCTCGGTTTCTCCAGGGAAGACCGCAGCGAGAATGTCCGCCGCGTCGCGCAATGGTGCGCGCAGATCAACAACACCGGTACGTGGGCCATTGCCGCGTTGATCTCGCCTTACCGCAAAGACCGGGATAGCGCTCGACAGATCGTCGGCGCATCACGTTTTTTCGAGGTGCACATGGCGACGCCGCTCTCGGTGTGCGAAGCGCGTGATCCGAAGGGGCTATACAAGCGCGCACGCGCTGGGGCAATCACCAACTTCACCGGCATCAGCGATGCCTATGAGCCCCCACAGGCCCCGGCGCTTTCGTTTGATACCGGCTGCGAGTCGACGGAATCCTGTGTTGCGGCAACGTTGGCGTTGCTGAGGGGCACGGACGAGATGTTGCCGGCAACGATACGAGGCAACTGCTGATGGCGACGGACGTGCGGATTCCGGCGCGTTTGGTGATGTGGGAGCGCGCTCGCACCGCCAAGCGATCCCAGTGATCATCGCGCGCCTGGAAACAGAATTCCGCGGGTGATTCGGCGCTGCCGGCGGACGGCTACGTGACCGGGAGCGCGTGGCGAGCAGGGGTTCATACGAGCCCGGAAGAACGCGTCGACAAGCTGGGCACACGATCCAGCGCTGGATGCGCACCTACCTGAAGTCCGGCTGTGAACCCTAGTTCTCTGATTTCAAAGGGGGTGGGAGGCCGACAGCGGAACCCCTTGAGGCGAACTTCACGGCAGGTCTCAGACCGGATGGCAAGCCTTCCGTCTACCCGCGTTTCTTAGGGCTCTTGCATGTGAGATTTTTTGCTAAGCAAACGTATGGCTTTTTATATTGACCAGGCAATTTCAGGGTGAAAATCCATGAATTAACCAATATGAGTGATTATCAAAAGTGATCCGTTGGAATAATCGAGCGAACTTCCTTGGCAGGGCAAATGACGATCTTCTCCTTGCGTTCGCCGTTGTCGTGGATGATGGCGGTAAAAAACAAAATTCCTTTTCGTATAAGGGTTCTTTGCCAGTCTGATTTGTCACGTTGGATCTGTGGCGATGTACCTGGCCTCCATAAAGAAAAATCATTCTCATCTAAAGGCGTCTCGGGGAGTTCGGCCTATTTATATCTAATACCCCACTAACGAGGGGTGATTTTTCTATTAATAAGTGCGGATTCCTGCCGAAAACCCGTTTGTAAAACAAATCAGCAAGGAGAGGCCCCGCCATGCGTGTCAACGAACCGGTTACCCAGCGCGAATACGAGTTCCCCGACAACGCCACGCTCATGTCGACCACCGACACACAGAGCTACATCGCCTACGCGAACGCGGCGTTTGTCGAAGTCAGTGGTTTCTCCAGAGAGGAGATCGAGGGCCAGCCGCACAACATGGTGCGTCACCCGGACATGCCGCCGGAGGCCTTTGGCGACATGTGGGCCACGCTTAAAGCTGGCCAGCCCTGGACGGCGCTGGTCAAGAACCGCCGCAAGAATGGCGACCACTATTGGGTGCGGGCCAATGCCACGCCAGTGGTGCGCAATGGTCAGCCGACGGGCTACATGTCGGTGCGCACCAAGCCCTCGCGCGAGGAGATTGCCGCTGCCGAGGCGCTGTACAAGGATTTCCGCACCGGCCAGGCCGGCAGCCGCAAGTTCCACAAGGGCTTGATCGTGCGGACAGGGTGGATGGCCTGGCGCTCGGTGTTCCAGGTCATGCCCGTGCGCTGGCGCATTCGGCTCACGTTTCTCACCTTGTTGCCGACGCTGCTGGCCGCGGCGTGGGCGTTCGGCTTGTCTGGCACGGCGCTTGGCGGTTTTGCTGTGGCATTGCTCGCGGCGCTGATGCTGGGCGCCTGGTCATTGAAGGTGCAGATCGCTACGCCGCTGGAAAAGCTGCAGGAGCACGCCCTGAGCGTGGCTTCGGGCGAGAGCCGCAAAGTCGCTATCGCCGACCGCACGGACGAGATCGGCATGACGTTGCGCTCCATCAGCCAGCTCGGGCTGATGTTCCGCTGGCTGATCGACGACGTGGCCGAGCAGGTGGTCAACGTGCAATCGGCCAGCCAGGAGATTGCCAAGGGCAACGGCGACATCAACATCCGCACGGAACAGGCCGCCGCCAGCCTGGAGGAAACTTCCAGCTCGATGACGCAGATGACCGCCACGGTGGCCAGCAACGCAGAAACGGCCGGGCAGGCCAACACGCTATCCAGCGTTGCCACACAGGCTGCGCTCAACGGTGGCCGTGCCATGGAAGAGGTGGTGGCGACGATGGGCGCGATTTCGCAGAGCGCCAAGCAGATCGCCGACATCATCGGCGTGATCGACAGCATTGCGTTTCAGACGAATATCCTGGCGCTCAATGCGGCCGTGGAAGCAGCGCGCGCCGGCGAGCAGGGCCGCGG
>F21B_10003571_pt1 | contig 17625 bp, 16 predicted proteins | sample RepKananBrdUF21B_FD_10803 | JGI IMG/M metagenome (IMG submission 10803) | reverse complement strand
CAACGAGCAACGCCAGCAGCATCTGAGCAAACGCGCCAACCCCAAACTGCTCGAGCAGTACGCCGCCGAGCATGCCGCCGCCGGCAATCGCCGCGTTCCAAGTGGTAACCAGCATGGATTGGGCGACATCCGCGGCATCCCTCGCCGTCTTGGCAAGCGCCGTCTGGAACAGCGTTGGAACCCCGCCGTATGCCAACCCCCACGCTGCCACGGCCAAATAAACGCAGGCCGACTCGCGGCTCGCCCAACCCAAGACTGCGGTGGCCGCACCAAACAGCAGCATGCTGGCGAGTGTCAGGTGACGCAGGTGTCGATCGATCAGCACGCCAACGCCGCCGATGCCCGCAAGCGCAGCGATGCCGAACGCCAGCAACACCAGATCGACCTGATCGCCCATCTTTACGGTCGCAAGGAAGGGCGCGATATAGGTGTAGAGGATATTGTGGGCGAGCACGAAGGTCAGCACGGCAAACAGAACTGAGCGCACCCCTGGCACGAACAATGTGCCGCGCAATGACAAGCGCCGCCTGGCGGCAACGCTGGCGAAATCGGGCACCCGCACGCGTACCCATACGATCAGGATCACGGCCAGCAAACTCATGATGCCGAAGCCGGCACGCCACCCGATCACGCTCCCAAGAAGCGTCCCTGCCGGCACCCCCAGCGACAGCGCCAGCGGCGTGCCAAACATGGCGACGGCGATCGCCCGCCCTTGTTGATGCACAGCGACCATGCGCGCAGCATATCCAGCGAGCAGCGCCCACAGCAGACCCGCCGACATGCCAGCCAGAAACCGGGCCAGCAGCGTTAAGGCGTAACTCGTGGAGACTGCCGTCACCGCATTGGCGAGCGCAAACCCTGCAAGGGCGGCCAAGAGCAATGGCCTACGCCGCAGATGTTGTGTCAGCGTGATCAACGGGATGGCCGCCACCAGAGACCCGACCGCGTAGGCCGTGACAAGCTGGCCGACCAGCGCCTCGGAAACCGCCAGCCCCCTGGCCATGGGCGGCAGCAAACCGGCCGGCAACGCTTCGGTCAAAACGGTGATGAACCCCGCCATGGCGAGCGCCAGCAGTGGGGCCACGGGCAAACGGCCCGCAGCACGGGCAGATGCACCACCTTGGTGTTCGGGCTGGAGTTCCAGCTCTTGTACGGTCCGCATCAACGCGTCTCCTGCAAGGCGTCGTAGACAGCATCACGTACGTCGGTCACGAAGCGCCCCGACATGCCCTCATACAAGGTGTTGGTGAAGGCGACGACGCTGAGCTTCTGCGCCGGATCGACAAACCATGCATGTCCATACGCCCCACCCCATCGCCAGGTCCCGTCAGTTTCCGGAGAACAGGCTAGCTGCCGGTCCCGCAGCACAGAAAAACCGAGGCCAAAGCCGAATCCCGGCGCATCGCGCAGTTCAAGCCCTCCAGTCTGGTCTCGGCCCATCTCGCTGACCAGGTCGTCAGGCAGCAGCGCGCCACGGCGCTCGCGCAGGGCCTCGAGAAAGCGCAGGAAGTCGGCCGCAGTGCCCGCCATGCCAGCACCGCCCGAGGGGAACGCACACGCATCGAAGATGCGGGAGGGGCTGTAGCGGATGCCAACCGTGCCCTCAAACACCGGCAAGATTTCACCTTCCTGCAATCGGTGTGGTTGCGGTTGGTCACTCACGTAGGCGGTCGCCACACGCTGCGCGTCGCGTACGAAAAAGCCGGTATCCGTCATGCCTAGTGGTTCGGTCACCAGTTCGTGGATCGCCACGTCCAGTGGTGCGCCGACAATCCGTTCGATCAGCGCCCCCATCACGTCGATCGCGAGCGAGTAATGCCATGCCGTTCCCGGCTCAAAGAGCAGCGGCGCGCTGGCGATGCGCCGCAGGTTTTCTTCCTGGCTGATGCCGGATGCGTCCATGCCGTCGGACACGGCAGCCCGGGCATAGGGGCCATCAGGGTCCGCTTCCAGAAAGCGATAGCCCAACCCTGCAGTGTGGCTGAGCAGTTGCCGCGACGTGATGCGCGCGAGCCGCCCATCGGCCAAACGCGGCTGGAATGCGGGCAGATAGAGGTCAACGCCCTCGTCGAGATCCAGCTGGCCCCGTGCAACCAGCACCAGCGCTGCGGCTGCAACAATCGGCTTGCTGACCGAAGACAGCCTGAAGATCGTGTCAAGCGTCATCGGGCGGCCACTTTCGCGGTCGGCCAAACCAGCGGCCTGCTGATGAATCAGTTGGCCGTCACGCGCGACCAGCACGACGGCGCCGACCAGTCGTTGCGCATCGATGGCCTGTTGAAGAACGCGTTGGACACGTTCGTCCAGGGGCGCGGATACGGTTCCTGCGCGTTGCAGAAGTGTGGAAGCAGACAAGGTGAACTCCTTTCTTGATCAAACTTCCGCCACGATAGAAAGCCCGCGATTCAAGAAAAAGTGGGGTAGATTTCACTTCTATCAGGACATAGATGTCCGCAATCAAGGACGTAGCTTGGACAGCCTCAACAATTTTGTCGTGTTTGTGCAGGTGGCTGAGACACGCAGCTTTGTCGCAGCCGGCCGTCTGCTGGGTGTGTCGGCATCGGCCGTTGGCAAGAGCATGGCAAGACTGGAAGACCGGCTTGGCGTACGCCTCTTTCATCGCAGCACACGCAGCGTGACCTTGACCGCCGAGGGCACGTTATTCCTGGAACGCAGCCGCCGCATCCTGGCCGAGATCGAGGCGGCGGAGTTGGAGTTGCGCCAGGCTACCGATGCGCCTCGCGGCCGCTTGCGCGTCAGCCTGCCGCTGGTCAGCTCCTTGGTGCTGCCGGTACTCAGCGACTTCATGCGCATGTACCCCGATATCGAACTGGACCTCGACTTCACGGATCGGCTGGTCGATGTCATCGAAGAAGGCTTCGATGCGGTGGTCCGAACGGGTGCGCCTGCCGACTCGCGGCTTTCAGCCCGCAGGCTCGGCACGTATCGGGCCATGCTGGTTGCCTCCCCTGCCTATCTGGCAGAGCGCGGCACGCCGAAGGTGCCGGCTGATCTGGCCAACCACAGTTGCCTGCACTATCGCTTCCCGAACAGCGGCAAGCTGGAGCCGTGGCCATTGCGCCGCGCGCCAAGTGAACCTGAATCGATGATCCCGACATCGATGATCGGCAACAACATCGAGGCACGCCTGTGTTTTGCGCTGCAAGGCCTGGGCATTGCCTTCCTGCCGGACTTCTCGATCCGGAAAGCGTTGGCCGATGGCCAGCTATGTCCCGTGCTGGCCGATCACCTGGACTGGGAAGGGACCTTCAACGTGCTGTGGCCGGCCAGCAAGCACCCGTCCCCCAAGGTCCGGGCATTGGTCGACTTTTTATGCGCACGCGTGTTTCCCGCCGACACTGTGGCAAAGCCGCCCCGTCGCGCGACCACCGTGCGCGGTACGCACCAGCAATCGGGCTAGTAGGCATTCCGCTCGGTGCGCCTGCCCCCAGTGACGCAATGCTTCGTCAGCCAAAGATCCCCATGAAGGCATGGCGCAGCAACAGCGCAGCCAGCACAAGCATGGTCGTGCCGATCAGGCCATCGAGCACCTGCCACGCGCGCGGCTTCGCAAACCACGGCGCCAGCCAGCGCGCGCCGAACCCCAGCAACACAAACCAGAACGCACTGGCTGAACTTGCACCCGCGACGAACCAGCCACGCAATGCCGCCGGCTGTTGGGCGCCAATGCTGCCGACCAGCAACACCGTATCCAGGTAGACGTGAGGGTTGAGCAGCGTAAAGGCTGCAGCCTGCGCCAGCGCAGCGCCCCGGCTCAAACCATCACCGCCTTCTGAGGCCCGCAATTGACTAGCGTGTCGCGCACGTTGCAGCGCCCGCCACCCATACACCGCCAGAAAGGCGGCGCCGGCCAATGCCATAGCGTTGGCAAGCCCAGGGCGCTCGCCCAGCGCCTGAGCCATGCCCATGACGCCGGCCGTCAACAGCAACGCGTCTGCCACCGCGCAAAACAGCACCACGCTGCCCACATGCTCACGGCGCAGCCCTTGACGCAATACAAACGCGTTCTGCGCGCCAATGGCGACGATCAACCCCAGGCTCAGGACCAAGCCCTGAAGGGAGACAGATAGCGCCAGCGAATTGGGAGTCAGCAAGGTGTCCATGCATGCAGCTTGCCCGCACCAACCAATGAAGACAAACTATCCTTACTTCACTCAATTCAGTTTTACTTAACTCATGCTGGATTACGCCGCCCTCTCTGCATTGGCCGCCGTCGTTCGGGAAGGCAGCTTTGAACGCGCTGCGCGCGCTCTCCATGTCACGCCATCGGCGATTTCACAGCGCATTCGATTGCTGGAAGAGCGCGTGGGCTGCGCACTGGTGGTGCGCGACCAACCCTGCCGGGCGACTGAGACGGGGCGACAGCTTTGCCAACATGTCGACCGCGTTCGACTGCTCGAACAGGAGTTGCAAGGCGCGCTACCCGTGCTGGCGCCGGAGGGTATTGCGCGGGTGCCGCTGCCCATTGCCGTGAATGCCGACAGCTTGGCCACGTGGCTCGCCCCGCCCATTGCGGCCTTCGGTGCTGAACACCCGGTGCTGATGGAGGTGGCGGTGGACGACCAGGACCACACCACCGAATGGCTGCGCAGTGGCGCCGTGCTGGCCGCCGTGACTGCTACGGCTCGCCCGGCTGCCGGTTGCAATAGCCGGCCGTTGGGCTCCATGCGCTACCTTGCGGCCGCCAGTCCGGCGTTCGTGCAACGCCATTTCGCTGACGGGGTCGGCGCCGGCAGCTTGGCCCGCGCGCCCAGCCTGCTGTTCAACACCAAAGATGAATTGCAGGCGCGCTGGGCACGGCGTCTGTGCCACCGGCATGTCGAACTGCCCCGGCACATGCTGCCCTCGCCTCAGGCCTTTGTGGCGGCCGCAGTTGCTGGCATGGGATGGGGTCTGCATCCGCAGGCGCTGATCGCGTCGCACCTCAAGGCGGGCACACTGGTTGAACTGGTGCCCGACACGCCGCTGGATGTGCCGCTGCACTGGCAGTACGCGCGGGCGGCATCCGCATTACTAGACGGATTGAGCCGCGAAGTTTTGACGGCGGCTCACGCCGCCCTGCTGCCACCTTGAAGTGCCGCAGAGAAACGTTGCGACGCGCGCCTCATAACGAAGTCGTTTCCAAATGTTAATGGCGTGAGCGATGGTCGACTTGCCGGGAAGACAACGGGTGGTGCGAGAACCGCTCGCAGCATACAGTTCATGCCATGAAAAAAGCCCTCTACGCCCCGTCCCTTGTTCTGCTGGCGCTGCTTGGCGCATGTGGTTCGTCCACGCCACCGCAACAGCAGCTTCCCGATCAGGCCAAAACGGACAGCACGGCCAGTGCCGATAGCGGTTGGATAGCACTACGCATCAAGTACATGGATTGCACCCAACGCCGCGCCGATGACGGCGTGCCCGGCAACGCACAGACAAAGGCCGTGGTGTCGTCTGCATTGGACGCATGCGCAGACGATCTGCAAGCCATGCACGATGCCTTCCGCGACCATCTCAGCGCGCAGATGAGTTCGTCCGGTGCCCGCAAAGCGGCTGACCGCGTCACGCAAGAAACCCGTGACAAGGCGCGTGTCTATCTCACAAGCTATGTCGACTACGCCCGTTACCAGGCGAAATCACGCTAAGCCCGCGACACGCCGCCGACGCGACTTACAGCATCTCCAGCGGCCGAGGCCCCTTCGGGGGCGGAAAGAGACGATCCAGCTCGGCCAGTTGTTCTAGTGTCAGTTCGCGCTCCAGTGCCCCGACGTTCTCGCGCAAACGCTCGCGGCGGCTGGTCTTGGGAATGGCGATGATGTCGTCGCGCGCCAGCAACCACGCCAGCGCTACCTGTGCCGGCGTCATGTCGCATTCCTGCGCAAACCGCACCAGCTTCGGGTGACGTGCCAGTTGTGCCTGCTCGATGGGGGAATACGCCATCACGGGCACGCGGCGTTCGCGCAGCCACGGCAGCAGATCCCATTCGATACCGCGCCGGCCCAGGTTGTAGAGCAACTGGTTGACCGCAACCTGATCGCCACCGGGCGCGTCCCAGAGTTCTTCCATATCCGACAGGTCGAGATTGCTCACACCGTAGTGACGAATCTTGCCCTCACGCTGCAACGCCTGCAGACCTTGCACCGTCTCTTCCAGCGGCACGCTGCCGCGCCAGTGCAGCAGGTACAGGTCAATGCGATCGGTACCGAGCCGGCGCAGGCTGCGCTCGCACGCGGCTGCAATACCCCGCCGGCTGGCGTTGTGCGGATAGACCTTGCTGACGAGAAACACCTCGTCGCGCCGCCCGGCAATCGCCTCGCCGATCATCTCTTCGGACAAGCCTTCCCCGTACATTTCTGCCGTGTCGATCAGGCGCAGGCCGAGGTCGAGCCCCAAGCACAGCGTGGCGACTTCCTCGGCGCGTGCGGCGCGGCCCTCGCCCATATTCCACGTTCCCATACCGAGCGCCGGCACGCGCTCGCCGTCGGGCAAGGTGACATGTTTCATGCGTGATGTTCCGGTTGGAGCCGGCGGGTGGTTGCGGCCTGTATTGCCCCACGATACCCACTCGCGCTCGTTAGCACCCTATGAATCTACAAGACAACAGGCACACGGGTAAGGCCCGATCCGTCCGGTCAGAAAATACGCGGCAAATGCCTGCTAACGCGCCGATTGCGCCCGGCGCGTTCGCCCTCCACGACCCACGACCTCACGCAACGCTTGCGCAAACCGAGCGACAACGGGTGTCGCTGCGTCTTCGTCAAAGGTGAATTCCACATCGAAGCGATCGGACACCTCTCGCAGCGGTACGAGCTGCACCGTGGGCGGACACAGGGCGGACAGGCTCTCCGGCACAAACGCACACCCCATGCCCGCCGCCACAAGACCCACCACGGTTGGGATGTCGCTGCCGATCTGGGCCACGCGCGGCGTGAAGCCGGCGCGCTCGCACTGCCGCATCAAGAAGCGATGGTGCGCCGAAGAACGCTCCGGATCGAACCACACGAACGGCTGATCCGCCACGTCGGCCAGCCGCTTCGGCGCCTTGGGGTGAGCAGCTTGCGCTGCGGGCATGGCCAGGACAAAGCGGTCGCTCAACAGCGCAATACCGGACAGATGCGGTGCCTCATCACGACGCCAAGCCATGATGCCGCCGTCGATCTGCTTGCGCGCAATGGCGGTAGCCTGCGCTGCGGAAAGCATCGGCGCCACCGAAACCTTGACCTCTGGACACGCGGCACGAAACGCCTGCAGCACGTTCGTCACGACGGCTGCGCTGAGATAGTTCGGCAGCACACCCAGGTGCAGTTCGCCAAGCTGACCTGCAGCGCAACGCAAGGCACGATCGCGCCCGGTTTGCAGATCCGCCAGCAGTTGCCGGGCGTCACGCAGAAAACTCTCACCGGCGGCGGTCAACTGCACGCCCCTCGCCTTGCGTGCCAGCAGCGGCGTGCCAACGGCGGCTTCCAACTCAAGGATCTGCCGCGACAAGGCGGGCTGGACAATGCCGATGGCCCGCGCGCCCGCCACTACGCTGCCGGCCTGCGCGACCGCAATGAAGTAGCGAAGGTGGCGTAGTTCAATGTTCCGCATATCGATTCGGTAGGCGCTTATCCATACCTATCAAGCATAGCAAATCCGTTTATAAAGCATTTGTATGCATAGCCATGAATGCCTAGGATGACTGCTTCCTTGAATATGCGTTGCTGCACATCACGATCAGACATGACGCTCCACATCCACACGCCTTACGTACAGTCCCAAACCTATTCACGGCAGCTTGGCAAACCGGTGTGGCTGAAGATGGACGCCGCGCAGCCGTCCGGCTCGTTCAAGCTGCGCGGCATCGGTGCCCTGTGCGAGGCGCAGCGTGCGGCGGGTGCGCAACGGTTCGTCTCATCTTCCGGCGGCAATGCGGGGATTGCGGTGGCCTATTGCGGGCGCGAGCTCGGTGTTCCCGTCGCGGTCGTGGTGCCGGAAAGCACACCGCAACGGGCGCGCGACCTGATCCGCCAGGAAGGTGCAGGGCTGATCGTGCATGGCGCCGCGTGGGCAGAAGCGCATGCGTTTGCACAGTCCCTGATCGGCCCGGGGGACGCCTTCGTGCACCCATTCGACGATCCGGTCATCTGGCACGGCCACGCCACACTGGTGGACGAGATGGCGACCTCCGGACACAAGCCCGGCGCGATCCTCCTCGCCGTCGGCGGGGGTGGGCTCTTGTGCGGCGTCATGGAAGGGCTGCAACGCAACGGATGGTCCAACGTGCCAGTCGTTGCCGTGGAAACGGAGGGAGCCGACTGCTTCGCGCGTTCAATCGCACAAGGCAAACCCGTCGAACTCGCCACCATCTCGAGCGTGGCCACCTCGCTGGGTGCCAAGCGGCCGTGCGACGGAGCGCTCGAATGGGCAGCCCGCCGCGAGATCTACAACGTCGTGGTGTCAGATGCGCAGGCCGTGAAGGCTGCGCTCCGGTTTCTTGACGAGCACCGCGTGGTGGTCGAGCCGGCCTGCGGGGCAGCATTGGCGGCGCTGGATTGCGGGCACCCTGCACTCAAGGCAGCCTCCAGCATTGCCGTGGTCGTGTGCGGCGGGGCCACGGTCACCGCTCAGCAGTTACACGACCTGGCAACGCGATTCGATTGACTACCCCATCGGGTTCACGCCAATCCAGCGTGCGTGAAGATAAAACGCAAACGCGCCCCAAGCGACAACGCCTATCACAACGGGAATCACATCGCGTGAAAGCACCCCGCCGGGATAGACCACGCCTTCCACGCGATCCCGCTGACGCGCGGCCGCGAAATCGACCAGCGCCCAGACCAGGAAAGCGCCAAACAACACGACCGCATGCAACGTGCCATTTGCCAGCAAATGCGCCAGCGCCCACAGCACCACGCTAAGCGCCTGCGGATGCCGGACCCACGCCTTGAAGTGATTACCCGGAACGTACGCCGCCGCAAAGAGGATGAACGCCGCCAGTGTCAGCAAGCCCGCAAGATGGGGCGCCCACGCCGGCCGAGTCCACAGCACGAGCGGTTCGTGCCGCGCGATACCGTATCCCCAGATAACCAGCGCCAGCCCGACGATGGAGGCGACGGAGTACGCACCTTTCCAGCCCTTCTCGCCCATCTGGGCGATCCAGGCCTTGCGCCATCCCTCCGCAACAATGCGAACGGAATGCACGCCCAGGAAGATCAGCAGACCCAATATCAGGACGGACATGGCGGGCTCCTTTAGCCAGACCCACGCTCGTTGTCGAGCTCAAGGCGGTGGCGGCAACACGCGCAGCGTGATCGACGGCTGTTTGTCAAAAGAACAAACGCCCCTCGGGCCTGACCCCGAAGGGCGTTTTGCCGCCGCTTACAACGCGTTGAGCGGAATCTTCAGATACTGCACGCCATTGTGTTCAGCCGGCGGCAGCGCGCCCGCGCGGATGTTGACCTGGATGGACGGCAGCATCAGCGTGGGCATGCCCAGCGTGGCGTCGCGCTTGGTGCGCATCTGCACGAAATCATCCTGCGTCACGCCATCACGCACGTGGATGTTGGCGCGGCGCTGTTCAGCCACGGTGGTGTGGCAAGTGGCCTCACGCCCTGCAGGCGGATAGTCATGGCACATGTAGAGCCGCGTGTCGGCCGGCAAGTCGAGCAGACGGCGAATCGACTGGTACAGCGTACCCGCATCACCGCCGGGGAAATCACAGCGCGCCGTGCCCACGTCGGGCATGAACAGCGTGTCACCAACGAACACGGCATCTCCCACCTGATAGGCCATGTCCGCCGGCGTGTGGCCCGGCACGGCCAACGCCCTCGCTTCCAGGTCACCAATGTGGAAGACCTCGTCCGGCGTGAACAGGTGGTCAAACTGCGAGCCGTCGAGCTGAAATGACGGCTCCAGGTTGAAGATCGGCTTGAACACGCCCTGCACCACGCGAATACGCTCGCCGATGGCGATGCGTCCGCCAAAGCGGCCACGCAGGTACGGCGCAGCCGACAGGTGATCGGCATGGGCGTGCGTTTCCAGCAGCCATTCGACGCGCAACCCGTGCGCCTCGATGAAGGCCGCCACACGGTCGGCCGACAGGGTGCGCGTACGGCCGGATTTCGGGTCGTAATCAAGTACCGAGTCGATCACAGCGCACGGCGTACCCGGCCCCGCATGGACCACGTAGGTCACGGTGCAGGTGTCGGTATCGAAAAATGGTTCGATCTGGGCGTGCATGTTGGGGCTTCCGCAAACAATCTATATTTTTATAGAATATCGCCAGATATTCTGTCTGCCAATAGCGCCGCACCGAGCGACCGGCAGAACAACACGCACCGCGCCCCGATGACTGACCCGACGACCGATCCGACCGACATTGTGCCGCTCCCCGAAGCGGCCATCTCCATGCTGCGCGACTCTGCTTCCCAGGCATGCGCGGTACTCAAAGCCATGGCGCATGAAGACCGCCTGCTGTTGCTCTGCCAGCTCACACAGGGCGAGCGCAATGTCGGCGAGCTGGAAGCGCTGGTCGGTCTGCACCAGCCCAGCCTGTCGCAGCAATTGGGCGTGCTGCGCGATGAAGGCCTCGTCAGCACACGCCGCGAGGGCAAGTACATCTACTACCGGCTGGCCAGCTTCGAGGTCATCCAGATCATGCAGACGCTGTCTGCGCTGTACTGCGGCAAAGTCCTGAGAAGCGTCCGATAAGTCGCCCTGCATGGCACCGGCTTGTGATGCGCCAACGCCGTGCCAATCATCGAAGCACCAGCCGGTTTGCCCGGCAGCCCCAACTGACATTGCATGCATTCCGAATCCCCCTCCTTGCCCGCGTCCTTGCCTGCCGTCGACTGTGACGTGCTCATTCTTGGCGGCGGTGCTGCCGGTATCGGCGTGGCGGCCAGCCTGCGCCGACGCCGCCCGCAACTCGGCATCACCATCGTCGAGCCGTCTGACGTGCACTACTACCAGCCAGCGTGGACGCTTGTGGGTGGCGGCGTGTTCGATGCCAAGGCCACGGCGCGACAAACCGATTCGCTGCTTCCGGCCGGCGTGCGGCGCATTCGCGCAGCCGCTACGCGTGTGGATGCCGATGTGCACCGCGTGCAGCTCGACAACGGCCAGACGCTTGCCTATCGCCAACTGATCGTCTGCCCGGGGCTGCGTCTCGCGTGGGAGCGCATTGAAGGCTTGGAAGCGGCACTTGGCCAGAACGGCGTTACGTCCAACTATAGGTTTGATTTGGCGCCATACACGTGGTCCTTGGTGCGCAGCCTGCGCTCTGGCGGCGCGCTGTTCACGCAGCCGGCCATGCCGATCAAATGCGCTGGCGCACCGCAAAAGGCGATGTACCTTGCGTGCGACCACTGGCAACGCACACGTGTGCTCGACCGCGTCAACGTGGAGTTCAACCTTGCCGGGCCAGCGCTGTTCGGCGTCGAGGCCTTCGTACCGCCGCTCATGCGCTATGTGGAGCGCTATCGCGCCAAGCTGGCATTCGGCTCCACGCTGGTGGCCGTCGATGGCCCCGCACGCATGGCCTGGTTCGAGCACAAGAATGCCGCCGGCGAAGTCGTGCGCACTGCCAAGCCGTTCGACATGCTGCACGTGGTGCCGCCGCAGGTGCCGCCCGCCTTCATCGCCGAAAGCAGCCTGGGCGATGCTGCCGGCTGGTGTGAGGTCGATCCGGCCACGCTGCAGCATGTGCGGCACGTCGACGTGTTCTCGCTCGGCGATGCCAGTTCCACACCCAACGCCAAAACAGCCGCTGCGGTGCGCAAACAGATCGTCGTGGTCGCCGAGAACCTGCTCGCGCATCGCGAAGGCCTGCCTCTGCCCACGCGCTACGACGGCTACGGCGCCTGCCCGCTTACCGTGGAGCGCGGCAAGGTCGTGCTGGCCGAGTTCGGCTACGGCGGCAAGCTGCTCCCGACCTTTCCGCTGGCACCCACCGTGGCACGCAAGTCCGCCTGGTGGCTCAAGAAGACGCTGCTGCCCTGGCTGTACTGGAACGCGCTGCTCAAGGGACGCGAATGGCTGGCGCGGCCAACCGCAGCTTCGGGGCGCTAAACCATGTCGCCAGTGGAAATCGGCTGGATCGTCAGTGCGGGACTGGGTTCGGTGGTGGGGCTCATCCTGGCGCTCACGGGTGCGGGTGGCGCCATCGTCGCGGTGCCGCTGCTGATCTTTGGGCTGCACCTGTCGGTGTCTGAGGCGGCGCCGATCGCACTGCTGGCGGTGGGCTTGTCAGCGGGGCTGGGCGCCATGCTCGGCCTGCGTGAAGGCAAGGTCCGCTACAAGGCCGCAGGGCTGATGGCGGTGTGCGGCGTGGTGGTATCGCCATTCGGCATCTGGGTTGCGCACCGTGTGCCGAATACACCGTTGACGCTGCTGTTTGCCGTCGTGCTCGCCTATGTGGCGGTGCGCATGTTCCGCCAGGCCCGCGCAGAAGCGCCTGCGGCAGACGCTCCACGACATGCAGCGCCACCCTGCCACCTCGACACCACAACGGCCAAACTGGTCTGGACGCTGCCGTGCGCGCGCGCGCTGGCCGCATCGGGCATGGGCGCCGGGTTCCTGTCTGGGTTGCTGGGCGTGGGCGGCGGTTTCGTCATCGTGCCGGCCTTGCGCCGCGCGACTGACCTGCCAATGCAGACGATCGTTGCCACATCGCTGGCGGTCATTGCGCTGGTCTCCACCGGCGGCGTGGTGGCATCGGCCATTGGCGGGCATGTCGACTGGCATATCGCGCTGCCGTTTGCCGCCGGCGCACTGACCGGCATGCTGGCCGGACGCCGCTTTGCGAAGCATCTGGCCGGCCCGGCACTGCAGCAGGGGTTCGCTGCATTTGCCGGCGTGGTCGCCCTCGGAATGATCGTTCGCACAATGATTTGACCAATCTGTTGCGAAAGCGGTACAATCGACGATTCCGGAGCGTAGCGCAGCCTGGTAGCGCAACTGGTTTGGGACCAGTGGGTCGGGAGTTCGAATCTCTCCGCTCCGACCAAAATTTGGCAGTCAACAAAAACAGCTTACGTTCATCGCGTAAGCCGTTTTTGTTTGGGCGGCAGATGGTGTCATACGGCAGTGCTATAAACACGGTATCCGTACCATCTCGCACCACCCGTAGAACCGCTCCATGAATCTCATCCTGTGGCGCCACGCCGAAGCCGAAGACGTGGCCGCATCCTTGCGCATCCAGCGCAGCACCGATCTCCAACGTGAACTGACCAAGCGCGGCGAAAAGCAGGCCGAGAAAATGGCCGCCTGGCTGCGCCCTCGCCTGCCGGAAGACACGCGCGTGCTGGTCAGTCCCGCCGTGCGCACGCAGCAGACTGCACGCGCCCTCACCGAGCATTTCCAGACGTTGCCCGACATTGCGCCGGGCGCGGATGTCAGCGCCATCCTCGCGGCCATCGACTGGCCCTCGAGCACGAACCTGCTGCTGGTCGGCCACCAGCCGTGGCTCGGCCGCCTGGCCAGCCTGCTGATTGCGGGCGTCGAAATGGACTGGAGCGTGAAGAAAGCCGCCGTGTGGTGGCTGTGCCGCCGCATGCGCGAAGACGAGGCGCAGACCGTGCTGCGCGCGGTGGCCAACCCGGATCTTGTGTGACACGTCATCATTGTCATAGTTACGCCACGCAAAATTCACGCAACGGTCACGATTGACTCGCTTTTGTCGCTGATCTGTCATGCGGCGTCTCTAGAATCGCCCCCGAAAGCAACCCTCAGCCACCCTAGGGGATCCGAATGCGAGACCTGCCGACGCCCACCCAGCCGTTGATCGATGCACTGCCGAGCCTGAATCTAGGCAACGCACGGAGGGGCCTTCCTCGCTCACCCGACGCTGTTCCGGCGCGTGACAAGCCTGTTCTGGCCGTTTCGTGGGCGCGCCACCAGGATGAAGTGACCGAGGCGCAACGCCTGCGCTACAAGGTCTTTGCCGAGGAAATGGGCGCCCGCCTGCCCTCGGCCCACGCAGAACTCGACGTCGACATGTTCGACGCCGTGTGCGATCACCTGATCGTGCGCGACCAGAAAACGCTGCGCGTGGTCGGCACTTACCGCGTGCTGCGCCCGGACGCGGCCAAGCAGATCGGCTGCCTGTATTCCGAATCCGAATTCGACCTCGTGCGCCTGACGCACCTGCGCCCGAAGATGGTCGAACTGGGCCGCTCGTGCGTGCACCGCGACTACCGTTCGGGCAGCGTCATCATGGCGCTGTGGGCGGGCCTGGGTGAATACATGCAGCGCTACGGCTTTGAATCGATGCTGGGCTGCGCCAGCGTGTCGATGGGTGACGGCGGTCACTTTGCCGCAAGCCTGTATCGCAGTTTCGTCGACGACGGTTCGTTGGCGCCGATCGAGTACCACGCCTTCCCGCGCGTACCGCTGCCGGTGGATGAGCTGAACCAGAACCTGGAAGTCGACCCGCCCGCGCTGGTCAAGGGCTACCTGCGCCTGGGCGCCCGCATCTGCGGCGCACCGGCCTGGGACCCTGACTTCAACGTTGCCGACTTCCTCACGCTGCTGCGCCTGTCGGACATCAACCCGCGCTACGCACGCCACTTCCTGCGCGGCTGATCACTCACCGCTGCAAAGCAAAACGGCCCGGTTCGAAAGACCGGGCCGTTTTGTTTGGATCGGCACCACAAGGTGCCGAATTACCGAAGGGCTATACGTAAGTCACCTTGTAGCGACGGCCGATGCGCTGCCATTCATCGGCTTCCTGCGTGAGGCTGTACTCGACCAGCGGATTCTGCTCGATCCACCCCTTCGGTAGCTCCACCTCAAAGCCGCCTTCGTTGAGTTCGCCCTCGCTCTGGCGCACCTTCAGACCCGGCAACTGGATCGCACCGCGCCGGCGGCACAGCACAAAGGCCAGACGCAGACTGAACAGCATCCGCCAATCCAAGAACTTGCCGCCGCCCGACAGCTTGCCGAGCTTGCCCGCATGCCCCAGCAGCAGCGTCGCCAGACGTGCCTGGTCGGTCTTGGAGAAGCCCGGCATATCAGCATGGCTGGCAATGTAGGCCGAGTGCTTGTGATAACCACTGTGCGAGATGCTCATGCCGATCTCGTGCAGGTTTGCGGCCCAGCCGAGCAGTGCAAGATTGTCTTCACGGCGCTCATCGGGCGGATCGGGAAACTGCGACAGCAACGCCGTCGCCGCATCGCGCACGCGATGGGCCTGCGAGCGATCGACGTTATAGCGACGCATGAACTGCTCGATCGTCACCGTGCGCATGTCTTCGTGGTGGCTGCGGCCAAGCAGGTCGTACAGCACACCCAGGCGCAGCGCGCCGTCGGTCACGTCCATGCGGTCGATATCGAGTTCGGCAAATACGCCGAGCATGATCGACAGGCCGCCCGGCAGCACCGGAATGCGGTCCGACTTCAGGCCGCTCAACTTCAGCCGGTTGGTATTCTCCGACTTGATCACCGCACGCTTGAGGCGCTCCAGCCCTTCGCGGGTGATACCGTGGGCGCTCCCCTTCTCGCTCTTGTCATTAAAGCCGTTGAGCTCGATCAGCTCGGCCAGCGCGCGCGCCGTGCCCGACGAGCCCACTGCCTGGTTCCAGCCGGCCGTGCGGTACTGCTGCACGAGAATCTGGATTTCGCGACGCGCGGCCAGCTCGGCCTGCTTCATCGCGTACTCATCCACGTTGCCGTTCGGGAAGAAATGGCGACTGTGCGAGACGCAGCCGATGTAGAGCGATTCCATCAGCTTGGGCTTGTAGCCATTGCCGATGATGAACTCGGTGGAGCCGCCGCCGATGTCGACCACCAGCCGGTTGCCCTGACACGCCGGCGCATCGTGCGATGCACCGAGATAGATCAAGCGCGCCTCTTCACGGCCGGCAATCACTTCAATGGGGAAGCCGAGCGCAGCTTCCGCCTCGATCAAGAACTCCTGCGCGTTCTTGGCCACGCGCAGCGTGTTGGTGGCCACTGCACGCACGTGGTCAGGCGAGAAGTCGCGCAGGCGGTCGCCAAAGCGGCGCAGTGCGTCAACGCCACGACGGCGTGCGGGTTGATCCAGGTATTTATCTTGCGTAAGCCCGGCGGCCAAACGCACCGGCTCGCGCAGCGCATCGACCTGGAAGATCTGGCTGCTGCTGGTGCCATTGGCAGTCACGGTTTCGTCGACGCGGCCGATCATCAGCCGAAAGCTGTTGGAGCCCATGTCGACAGCGGCCAGCAGACGGGGTGTGGGACTCATGAATGGAAAACGGGTTGAAACGCGATGGGCGTTTTTAGGGATTGTGATTCGAAGCGCTGCGCCACAAAATATGTCTCTATTGTGTCGTCAACGTGACAATTCAAATGTGTCACAAATTTGACACCAGAATATGGAAAAGTGGCCGGATAGTCATTCGCTGGAACAGAACATGTCGACATTGCCCGCGGGCGATCTGCTCAATCGCGAACTGGGCATTCTTGAATTCAACGCCCGTGTGCTGGCCCAGGCGGCCGACCCTGGCGTGCCGCTCATGGAGCGGCTGAAGTTCATCTGCATCGTGTCGAGCAATCTGGATGAGTTCTTTGAGATCCGTATTGCCGGGCTGAAGGAACAGATGCGCGACAACCCGTCGTCCCTCACCCCCGATGGCCTGTCGGTACAGCAGGCGTTTGGCGTGGTGACGGAGCGGGTGCGGCAACTGGTCACGCAGCAGTATGCCATGCTGCAAGACGAGATCCTGCCCCTTCTGGAGAAGGAAGGCGTCTTCTTCCACATGACGACCAACTGGAATGAAGCCCAGCGCGCCTGGTGCCGCAGCTTCTTCCAGCACGAGTTGGTGCCCGTCCTGACGCCGATGGCATTGGACCCGGCGCACCCCTTCCCGCGCGTGCTCAACAAGAGCCTGAACTTCATCATCGAGCTCTCTGGCAAGGACGCCTTCGGCCGTGAAGCCGAGCTCGCCATCGTGCAGGCGCCCCGCGCCCTGCCCCGCCTGGTGCAGATGCCGCCGGAGCTGTCGGGCTATCCGTATGGGTTCGTGCTGCTGTCGTCGTTCATGCAGGGCTTTGTGCACGAGCTGTTCCCGCAGATCGACGTGCATGGCTGCTACCAGTTTCGCGTCACGCGCAATTCCGACCTATTCGTGTCGGAAGATGAAATTACCGACCTGCGCGAGGCGCTGCAGGGCGAACTGTCCACGCGCCACTTTGGCGATGCGGTGCGCCTGGAAATCGCGCATGACACGTCGCCTGCGCTGGTGCGCCGCCTCTTGCAGGAATTCGGCCTGACCGAAGCCGACTGCTACCGCGTCAAGGGCCCGGTGAACCTGGTGCGCCTGCTGCAAGTGCCTGACATGGTCGACAAGCCGGCACTCAAGTACCCGCCGCACGTGCCGGCGACGGTCAAGCAGGTTGCCAACAGCTCCAACATCTTCGACGCCATCCGCCAGGGCGACATCCTGCTGCACCACCCGTACGAGAGCTTCACGCCCGTGCTGGAGCTGCTGCAGCAGGCTGCGCGCGACCCCGACGTGGTGGCCATCAAGCAGACCGTCTATCGCACCGGCAATGAATCGCCGGTCATGGAGGCGCTTATCAAAGCCGCGCGCAACGGCAAGGAAGTGACCGTCGTGGTCGAGCTGCTGGCGCGCTTTGATGAAGAAACGAACATCAACTGGGCCG
>F21B_10002262_pt1 | contig 18158 bp, 19 predicted proteins | sample RepKananBrdUF21B_FD_10803 | JGI IMG/M metagenome (IMG submission 10803) | reverse complement strand
AATCCTCCGCCGCCTGCTCCGCCGGCCAATCCCGGATATACGCCTTCAGCATCCGGTTCTCGAAACTCTGCGCCTCCAGCACCGCGCGCGCGACGTCGTAGAACGAGATCACGCCCATCAACGTACGGCTGTTGAGCACCGGCAGGTAGCGCACATGGTGCTCCAGCATGATGCGGCGCACTTCATTGACTTCGGTTTCCGGGGTGCAGGTGACCGGATGATCGTCCATCACCTTGCGGATGGTCGTGCCCTCGCCCACCGTGCCGTGGCCCTTGGCCAGGACCTTGATGATCTCGCGGAAGGTCAGCATGCCGACCAGCTCGCCGTACTCCATCACCACGAGCGAGCCGATGTCGTATTCCGCCATCGTCTGCACTGCCACCTGGAGCTTGGTTTCCGGGGCCACGGTGTAGAGCGTGTTGCCCTTCACGTGAAGGATATCGCTGACTTTCATATTGCGTCTCCCAAGGTATCGGGGTGCCAGTCTGCCGGGGGGCGACCGCGCGCGGGTTGTCGTTATGGTTGTGTTTCGATCCTAGCCCAAATCCAAGGGCGTCGACAAGCACATGCACAAAAAATGCGGCAGAAAAAACCTGTCAAAAACCGCGCCCGCTCGGCGTTTGCCCGAGATGCACTGCAACAGGGAGCAGTGCTAGCATGCCCCGTCTCGACCCTCATTCGGTGCTTGAATCCATGTCCAAAGCCCGCTTCGACACGCTGGCCCTGCATGCCGGTGCCGCGCCCGACCCGGCCACGGGTGCGCGCGCCACGCCCATCCATCTCACCACGTCCTTCGTGTTTCGCGACAGCGAACACGCCGCCTCCTTGTTCAACATGGAGCGCGCAGGTCACGTCTACTCGCGCATCTCCAACCCGACCGTCGCCGTGTTCGAAGAGCGCATGGCAGCGCTGGAAAACGGTGTCGGCGCCATCGCCACGGCTTCTGGCCAGGCGGCGCTGCATCTGGCGATCGTCACGCTGATGGGCGCGGGTTCGCACATCGTTGCCTCGTCGGCGCTGTATGGCGGCTCGCACAACCTGCTGCACTACACGCTGCGCCGCTTCGGCATCGAGACGACCTTCGTCAAGCCCGGCGACATCGACGGCTGGCGCGCCGCCATCCGCCCGAACACGCGCCTGCTGTTTGGCGAGACGCTCGGCAACCCGGGGCTGGATGTGCTCGACATTCCGACCGTGGCATCGATCGCGCATGACGCGGGCGTGCCGCTGCTGGTCGATTCGACCTTCACCACACCGTGGCTGCTGCAACCGTTCGCGCACGGGGCAGACCTCGTCTACCACTCGGCGACCAAGTTCCTGGGCGGGCACGGCACGACCATCGGTGGTGTGCTGATCGACGGTGGCACCTTCGACTACGTGGCAGCGGGCAAACACCCAGAGCTGACCGAGCCCTATGCGGGCTTCCACGACATGGTGTTTGCCGAGGAAAGCACCGTCGCCCCCTTCCTGTTGCGCGCACGCCGCGAGGGCCTGCGTGACTTCGGCGCCTGCATGAACCCGATGGCGGCGTGGCAGTTGCTGCAAGGCATCGAAACGCTGCCGCTGCGCATGGCTCGCCACGTAGAGAACACCCGCCGCATCACCGCCTTCCTGGCGAGCCATCCGATGGTGGCGTCAGTGGCCTACCCCGAACTGGAATCGCACCCCGACCACGCGTTGGCCAAGCGTTTGCTGCCCCGTGGCTGCGGTGCCGTGTTCAGCTTCGACCTGCGCGGCGATCGGCGTGCAGGCCAGCAATTCATTGAATCGCTCAGCCTGTTCTCGCACTTGGCCAACGTGGGTGATGCGCGCTCGCTGGTCATTCACCCGGCATCGACCACGCACTTCCGCATGGACGCCGATGCGCTGGCCGCTGCCGGCATCAGCGAAGGCACGATCCGTCTGTCGATTGGCCTGGAAGACGCCGACGACCTCATCGACGATCTGAAACGCGGCCTGAAAGCCGCCGAGCGCGCGATGTCCGCCTCATCTGGAAAATCCGCCGGCAAAGCCGCATCCAACACAACCGGAGCCCGCTGATGGAATGGACCGTACAAGGCGCACACGCTTACGCCTACACCGGCGGCAAGCCGTTCAATCCGGCGCTGCCGTGCGTGGTGTTCGTGCATGGCGCGCAGAACGATCATTCGGTCTGGGGGCTGCAGACCCGCTGGTTCGCGCACCACGGTTTCAGCGTGCTGGCGGTTGATCTGCCCGCACACGGCCGCAGCGGCGGTGCGCCCCTGCAAACCGTGGAAGCCATGGCCGACTGGGTAATGGCATTGGTGCAAACCGCTGGCGTCTCGCAGCCGGTGATGGTGGTCGGGCACAGCATGGGCTCGCTGATTGCGCTGGAGTGCGCCTCACGATACGCCAGTCGCGTGCGCCGCATTGCGCTGGTAGCCACCGCCTGGCCGATGAAGGTGTCGGATGCGCTGCTCGACGCGGCGCTCAACAACACGGCCAGCGCGATCGACATGGTGAACGTCTGGTCGCATTCCAGCCTCGCCAACAAACCGTCGGCGCCGGGGCCGGGTTTCTGGATGCATGGTGGCAGCCAGCGCCTGATGGAACGCGTGGCGCACGGCACCGACGCCCCCGTCTTCCACACGGATTTCTCCGCTTGCAACGGCTATGCACGCGGCGCCGAGGCCATGGCGGCCGTGCAGTGCCCGTCACTCGTGATCGTTGGCGAGAAGGACCAGATGACACCGGCAAAAGCAGGCCGACAGGTGGCTGCCGGATTGGCGGGCAGCCGCGTCGTGGGCCTGCCTGCCGGACATGCGGTCATGGGAGAATGCCCGGACGGCACGCTCGATGCACTGATTGCCTTTGCGCGCGAGCGAGAGCCAGCTGCAACTGCCGCGTAACTGCGCCCGCCAGGATTCAGGAGACGCATCATGGCCACCACAGAGACCCCCACCTTCAGCAGCTTCGCCGAGTTCTATCCGTTCTATCTGGGCGAGCACCAGGACCGCACCTGCCGGCGCCTGCATTTCGTTGGTTCGAGCATCGCCCTGGTGTGCCTGATCCTGCTGATCTTCACCGGCAACCTGTGGTGGCTGCTCGGTGCGGCGGTCAGCGGCTATGCGTTCGCGTGGGTTGGGCACTTCGGCTTTGAGAAGAACCGGCCCGCCACCTTCCGTCACCCGATCTACAGCCTCATGGGCGACTGGGTGATGTATCGCGACATCTGGACCGGGAAGATCCCCTTCTGAGCGATCAGGCGCGAGCAGCAGCCGGCACCGGCGACATCGGCGCTGGGGCAGCAGTCTGACTGGCGGCTGCTACACCGCGCTCACCAGTGGCAAACACGTTCTCCAGCGTGCTGTCGAGCGCAGGATTGTGCAATTGGGCGGCCAGCGCCTGGGTATCCCCAAGAAGCCGCGCCAGCGACGTGCGAGGCAGGCGCGGCAGGTTCAGCACCAGCTTTTCATAGAGCGGACGCAACGTGGTCGTATGGGCATCGCACAGCAGCGCCCAATGTGCTTCGCTGCGATCCTGCTGCAGCTTGCCGACCAGGTGCAGCGCCTTGAGCTTGGCCAGCAGGTCAGCCAGGTATTCCGCCTCCAATTGCAGACGCCGCCCGATCTCGAGTTCGGCCACTGTGCGTGGCGCCTGTTCGCGTGCGCGGTACAGCAACAGCAGAACCCCCAGCGCATCGAAGAACTCGCTGCCCGGAAACGTACGCCGCTGCCAGTAGCCCTGGCGGATGATCGGCAACGTCGATGCAATGGTCGCGCCCAGCAGGGTCACCAGCCAGCTCACGTAGATCCACGTCAGGAAAATCGGCAGCGTCGCAAACGCGCCATACACCGCGGTGTACGTGGGAATGTGCGCCACATAGGAACCAAAGATGCGCTTGGCGACTTCAAACGCCACGGCGGCAATGAGCCCCGCGAGAAACGCGTCGCGCCGCGCCACATAGGTGTTCGGCACAAAGACATAGAGCATTGCAAACGCAATCGCCGACAGCAGGATCGGCACCACACCCACGATCACGCCCAGGCCGAACGGCAGCTTGTGCACATAGCCCGCCGAAATCGACACCATGTACGAGCTGACCGACAGGCTCGCACCAATCAGCACCGGGCCGAACGTCACCAACGCCCAGAACACGAGCACACGCTGCGCCAACGGCCGGCGTTGGCGCACGCGCCAGATGGCGTTGAGCGCGTTCTCGACCGTCAGCATGGTCATGACCGACGTCACCACCAAGCCGATCAGGCCGGCAGCCGTCAGCCCCTTGGCGTTGGTGGAGAACTGGTTCAGATACGTGAGGATCGGCCGGCTGATGTTGCCCGGCACGAGGTTGCTGAACATGTAGCCTTCGATGTCCGCACGAAAGCTCTTGAACATCGGAAACGCCGTGAACAGCGCAAACGCCACCGTCAAGATTGGCACCACCGAGAGCACCGTCGTGAACGTCAGGCTGCCGGCCACCTGCGGCAGGCGGTCTTCGCCCGCGCGGCGCAACGCATAACGCGACAGCGCACGCAGCTTGGCGGCATTCCATTGACGAAGCGCACGGAGATCAAAAAGCATGAAGAATGAGACGGCGCAAGGCCAATGAGGGAGATTGGGGGGCGCAACTATAATACCGCGACGCTCTCAACGCTTTGTTATGAAAGATATCCTGGTCCTGTACTACAGCCGTCATGGCAGCACCCGCGCGTTGGCCGAGGCCATCGCCCAAGGCATTGAAAGCGTGGATGGCGCCCAGGCGCGCGTGCGCACCGTGCCCGTCGTCTCCACCGTGTGTGAAGCCACGCAACCAGACGTGCCCGATGGCGGCCCACCCTATGTGGAAGCGCGCGATCTGGAGGAATGCATCGGATTGGCACTGGGCTCGCCCACGCGCTTCGGCAACATGGCCGCCCCGCTCAAGTATTTTCTGGATGGCACCACACCGCAGTGGCTAGCGGGTGCGCTGGCGGGCAAGCCGGCCTGCGTATTCACCTCCACGGGCAGCATGCATGGCGGGCAGGAAACCACCCTGCTTTCGATGATGCTGCCGCTGCTGCACCATGGCATGGTCGTACTGGGCCTGCCCTATCAACAGAGCGAACTGCTTTCCACCGATGCCGGCGGCACGCCCTATGGGCCGTCGCATGTCGCGCATCGAGGTGACACCGCACCACTGACCGCCCACGAGCGCACGCTCGCCACCGCAATGGGTCGCCGGCTTGCCCAGACCGCCCTGAAGCTCGCAGCATGACGCTCGCCGATCAACCCGTCGTGGAATCCCGGGCACTGCATGTGCTGAGTGTCTGCAGCCTGATCGCGCTGATTGCGCTGTGTGCCGCGTGGGAACTGTGGCTCGCGCCGGTGCGCCCGGGTGGTTCGTGGCTCGCGCTCAAAGCGCTGCTGCTGGCGTGGCCGCTGCCTGGCGTGCTGCGCAAAAACCGCTACACGATGCAGTGGGCTTCGATGTTCATCTTGCTGTTCTTTACCGAAGGCACGGTGCGCGCAACATCCGATGCCGGCCTGTCGCAATCGCTGGCGTGCGTGGAGGTTGTGCTAAGCGTGACGTTCTTCTTCGCCACGATTTTCTATCTGCGTCCGTTCAAGCGTGCGGCCAAAGCACGCGCCAAGCAAAGCCCCCAAGAGAGCACCTGACCCGCCATGACCCACGATGCGTTTCTGCAAGCCTGCGTTGACGCCATCGGCGCCGCGTATGTCCTGACAACGCCGGAAGACCAGGCGCCCTATCTGACCGATTGGCGCAAGCGTTTCACTGGCTGCGCCCGTGCGGTGCTGCGTCCAGCCGATGCGTCGCAAGTGGCTGCGCTGGTGCGGCTGTGCGGTGAGCACACGGTGCCGATGGTCCCGCAAGGCGGCAACACCGGCCTGTGCGGTGGCGCCACGCCTGATATGGAAGGCAACGCGGTCGTCATCTCGGTGCAGCGTATGCAGCGCGTGCGTGCGGTCGATCCGATCAACAACACCATCACCGTGGATGCCGGTTGCATTCTGGCCAACGTGCAGCAAGCCGCAGCCGCGGCCGATCGCCTGTTCCCGCTGAGCCTGGCCGCCGAGGGCAGTTGCACCATCGGCGGCAACCTGGCGACCAACGCGGGCGGCACGGCCGTCCTGCGCTACGGCAACGCGCGCGAACTGTGCCTCGGCATAGAAGCTGTGCTGCCCAACGGCCAGCTGTGGAACGGCCTGCGCGGCCTGCGTAAGGACAACACCGGCTACGACCTGCGAGATCTGCTGATCGGCGCGGAAGGCACGCTCGGCATCATCACTGGGGCAATGCTGAAGCTGTTTCCGCAGCCGCGCGCCAAGGTGACGGCGCTGGCGGCATTGCAATCGCCGCGTCAGGCACTGACATTCCTGTCGCTCGCACAAAGCCATGCGGGCACGCTGCTGACGGGTTTCGAGTTGATGTCGGCGTTCTGTCTGGAGCTGGTGCGCAAGCACTATCCGCAGTTGCGTGTGCCGTTTGCGCAGGCGTATCCGCAGTACGTGCTGCTGGAACTGTCCGACCTGGAGAGCGAAGAACACGCCCGTGCGCTGTTCGAAGCGCTGATGGAAGACGCACTGGCCCGCGGCGTGATCGACGATGCGGCGGTGGCGGAATCGGTGGCGCAATCGCGCGACTTCTGGAACCTGCGCGAGCACATCCCGCTGGCGCAGGCCGACGAAGGCAAGAACATCAAGCACGACATTGGGGTGCCCATTTCGCGCATCGCAGACTTCATCGACGTGACCGACCGCGCGCTGGCGGCGGCCTACCCCGACATCCGCATGGTGACTTTCGGCCACCTTGGCGATGGCAACCTGCACTACAACGTGTCACCGCCCGAAGGGCATGAGCACGAGGCATTCCTGGTGCATCAGGACGGCATCAACCGCATCGTGCATGACAGCGTGCATGCGCATGGCGGCTCGATCTCGGCCGAGCACGGCATCGGCCAGCTCAAGCGAGAAGACAACGCGCGCTACAAGAGCGCGGTCGAGTTGGCAGCCATGCGCGCGATCAAGCAGGCACTGGACCCGCGCGGCCTGATGAATCCGGGAAAGGTGTTGTAAGCCTCGTCGGCTTTAGCCGAGCAGCTTGAACGTGTAGTTCGCCGCGGCAAAGAGAATCGTCGCTGCCAACAGCCACAGCAGCAAGCGCGGCACGCCACTGGGTGGCAGGCGGTGACCCGCAGCATTGGAACGGTCGCCAATGCGCCCACTCTGCGTATTGCGGACATACGTGGACCGCGACGCCCCTGCCGGGCGTCGTGCGTGACGTGTACTCATTCGTCGTTTCCTCCCTGCCCCATGGCTGACGCCTCGCCTGGCTCCCTGTTGCCGGCGAAACACAGCAGCCTCCCAAGGCTGCCCAAACAAGACTCCCGTTTTCCCGTCTGGTCGGAACCGAAAAAGACATCCGTCACGCCCTTTTGGCGTGTGTAGGCACAGCGTTCCGCGTCGTTGCGCGGAATTTCGAGTTGAATCGTTACTTGTTATGGCACTACCCGACGCCACGAAATGTATCAAAGAATCCCCCTAATGGGGGGTACGTATTTTAGGTATCACCGTTTGGATGATGCGTGGGAACGACGCTTGCGGACTAGTTGGGGTCAAACCGACCTCATTGCACTGTCACGGAGCCATCCATGCCTTCCGCCCAGCCCGAGTTGCGCTTGCGCGCGCACATTACGCCGCCAACACCGCACGAGCCGCCGCCGCATCCACCACCCGAGATGCCGCCGCCAGACGAGCCGTCTCACGACCCCGTCCATGACCCGGAACCCCTGACACCACCGATCGAGCTGCCTCCGGGCGAAGTGCCGCCGGAAATCCCGCCCCAGCGCTAGCGCGCCGCGGTTTTCGGCATCCGCCATCTGTTAGAATCGCGGCCTCCCAGGCATCCGGAGGCCGTTCGTCGCTAACCTGCCTGGGCAGCGCACACATCTGCCCATAGCTCAGTTGGATAGAGCATCGGCCTTCTAAGCCGACGGTCGGGGGTTCGAATCCCTCTGGGCAGGCCAAAATCCCTCAATAAAATCAAAGAATTAGCTGCAATTGACAGTGTGGCGGTTTCGTTGGATTTAGCACCTGGGCACACTTTCACTGTGCCCACAATGGGCCCGGATTCTACCGCCCCACGCCCTATATGGAGCCCGGAACAACCCCGTAGTTGGGTTATTGCTGTGGCTTACTCTTCCGCCCCGCTTCGAAGATCAGGCTTATCTGCTCCTCCGACGACATACCCGCCTCAGCCATCACTTGCAAGAGGTCTGGCCTCGGCTTACCGCGTCGGGGCTTCGTGATCGGTGTAAAGGAAGGCACCGGAGCGGGCCACGTCAGATTCGACTTAGCCTGCTCGTCAAAGAACTGCATTAGGGCGGCCTCGGGGAACCGCCAAGAGCGCCCCAGTTTCACGCCCGGTATCTTGTGGGTGGCTGCCATCGTATTAACGTGTGCCACCTCACACCCCAGTGCCTCGGCTATAGGCCTAGGTCTTAGTTGGTTGATACGTCTCTCGATGCCGCTTTAGTTCTTCGTCGGTGAATCGGTACGTCTTGAAGAGGTGCGGATGATCCCTGTAATTAGGGTCGATGGCATAGGCCGCTGCTTTGTCGATGAGAGCGGCTGTGTGGTCTGGAACGTACTGCATGGGTGCCGTGTAGATGCGGCGAATCCTCCTGAGATGTGGTGTTTTACACCAGTTTCGCCCCAATAAATCCCTTACCGATCAGTGGCTTAGCACAACTTTCCATATGTAATACAGAGCGAGAATACTCGAAGGTAGCACCGGTGCAACTCTGCACTTACTCCCTTTGGTGAGTCACGATTAGAGCCACTATTGGATACGCTGGCCCTTGCTAGCCTAGTTTGCGGCCGCTGACACACCGTCAAAGACTTGGAGCGCTATGGACATCAAATCACTGAGGGCAAAGGAGCGGGAAGGCGTCCTGAAAGTCGTATTCGAAGGCAGCTTCTTAGACGGCGTATTCCAAGTGGAACGCTTTAACCGAGTTTCCATGCGGACGCGCTCTTACGATGAGCTTCCTCTGGCTGATATTTACCCGACCAAGACGCAGGCAGAGCTTAGGAACGCCATCGCGCAAGTCAGACAGCTAGGAGAAAGCGCACTTACCTATGTTTCTGCCGTCATTGACAAGTGCCCGGAACGGGATTCGCTCCTATCGAAAATGTTTGAAGACAACCCCGGATTCTGCAAACAAACCTACGATTTGGCCCTGAACGACGCTTTTATCATGATGCGCTAGCTTGCCGTCGCGGGCTAAATTTTCCCGGCGTCTCGCATCCGCTGCCTTACGGTCTCTAGCTCGTCGGCCTGTTCTTCTAGGTCTGCAGCGTACAGGCCCCTGCTGTGTTCCGGCATGTCCTCCTGCGTGATAGCGAATGCGGCCAAACTGGCAGCCAGTCCCAGCAACAGTGCCCTAGGCGCGCTGATTTTCCCCTGCAATCTTGCCTCGGCATAACTGCACGTTACTCTCCACCATCAAGACGCCCATCTATACGGGTTGAATTTCCGGGGCCAGATCGTACCTCTCGGCGACAGACGAAGCCCATCGGCGATGTTCGTCGGTGGATGGGTGAAAATGAATTTCAGTCTGAAAACGCGGCCACTGACCGGCCTGTCGGATCAGATAGACCACCTCGGCTTCTATCGTCTCGATGTCCAAGCAGGAATCAGCCGTGGGCGGGTCACGATGACACCAGATGTCCAGATTGGCTGATGACAATCCATGCCGCCAAGCGTAGCCGTGATAGCCGTTTTTGCCGCTTGCGCTCCACCCTAGACGCAGCCGGTTCCGAACAGGCTGCTTGGTGATTCCGACGTAAACAGGTCGATCTTCGACACTGACGATATACAGCTTCGGCAAGCCAGATGTGGCGAACCCGGAGAACTTGTTGGTTCCCCTAGGACATTCCACTGTGAAGCGACTGCTGTCGAAGAACAGCTTATATCTGCCCACCCATTCAATTTGCACGAACTACCTCTCAAACGATTCCAACGCTACCTTTGGTACACCACCCGGCAGCACGATGCCTCACTCTCTCGTGACAAGCGTCAATACGCGGTTCAAAAGGTTCAGTTCGTGGATGACCGTCTGGGCATATACAGACCGAAGCCGGGCGTCGCGATACGCCACAAGATGCGGTGAAACGAGAACGGACAGCTTATACGCGCCGATTCTTTTCGTCAGCATCTTCACCCGGCCCTTGTCGCTTGTGCCACTGCGCTTTGTTGGCGACACGTCTCGCAGGTAACGTGCAAGCAGGTTAGCCAGCGTGGTCGTTCGGCTTCCTCTCGGTTGACGAACACGCCACGTTCGATCTCGGATTCGACGATACGGCCCCATGCGACAGCATCGGCACGAGTTTCAAAGTCTTGGTGCATGGCGGAAACTCGAAACGAAGTACATAGAGCCCGCTGATTCACATCAGTGGGCTCTATCGCATCTGAACAGCTGTCAGCAACTACGTTACACGGCGGGATCAACACCACCAGGTAAAGATGCGTTGGCCAGGTTCTGCTGGAGTTGCTCGCGGGTCAGCTCACCCTCCCAGCGGGCCATCACGAGCGTTGCGACGCCGTTGCCGATGACGTTCACCAACGCACGCGCTTCGCTCATGAAGCGGTCGATGCCGAGGATCAGGGCCATGCCGGCGACCGGGATGGCCGGCACCACGGCCAGCGTTGCGGCCAGGGTGATGAAGCCGGCGCCGGTGATGCCCGAGGCGCCTTTCGACGTCAGCATCGCGACGAACAGGATTGTGAGTTCCTGCGTCAGCGTCAGCTCCGTGTTGGTGGCCTGGGCCACGAACAGGGCCGCCATCGTCATGTAGATGTTGGTGCCGTCCAGGTTGAACGAATACCCGGTCGGAACCACCAGGCCCACCACCGACTTCGAGCAGCCCAGCTTCTCCATCTTTTCCATCAGGTGCGGCAGCGCCGATTCCGACGAGCTCGTGCCCAGCACGATCAGCAGCTCTTCCTTGATGTACGCGACAAAGCGGAAGATGTTGAAGCCGACCAGCCGCGCAATGATGCCCAGCACCACCACCACGAAGATGATGGCCGTCAGATAGAACGTGCCGACCAGCTTGAGCAGCGGCACCAGCGAGATCACGCCGTATTTGCCGATGGTGAAGGCCATCGCACCGAACGCGCCGATGGGGGCCACGCGCGTGATGACGTGCACGATGCGGAAGAACACGTGCGAGATCTGGTCGATGAAGTCCGTCACCATCTGCGCGCGTTCACCCATGGCCGAGAGCGCACCGCCAAACAGCAGCGCGATCAGCAGGATCTGCAGGATGTCGCCCTTGGCGAAGGCATCCACCACCGTGCTCGGGATGATGTTCAGCAGGAAGTCCACCGTGCTGGCCGATTGCGCCTTGGCGGCGTACTGCGCCACGGCCTTGGCGTCGATGGTGTTCACGTCCACGTTAAAGCCGTGGCCCGGGTTGAAGATGTGGCCAGCGGCCAGGCCGATGATCAGCGCGAAGGTCGAGACAACCTCAAAGTAAAGCAGCGCCTTGCCGCCCACGCGGCCCACCTTCTTCATGTCGCGCATGCCGGCAATGCCGGAGACGACCGTACAGAAGATGATCGGCCCGATCACCATCTTGATCAGTTGGATGAAGCCATCGCCCAGCGGCTTCATCTTCACGGCCAACTCGGGCGAGTAATGGCCCAGCAGAACGCCGATGACGATGGCCGTCAGCACCTGTACGTACAGGATTTTGTAGAACGGTTTTTTCATGTCTTCCTCGAGTGTCACAGACCGGCCGTGCGCTCAACTGCTCGCCCGGTCCGACCCGCCCTGGTGTGGTCTCTCTCCTGCCTTGCCACGCCGACGCATCCGGCGTTTCCCGCGGCAGGGCGTTCTTTATCGCAAGGGCTATGCCAGTGTTGATTTTCTTGACCAACAACCCGCCAGCCCTTGTGCCACCTAGCGCCAGCCTGGTGTGCTTACGATGGCACCCGGCCCACCCGTCGTCAATCCCGGAATCCGCGCACACGGGCGTCCAGACATCCGGAAAACGTGTTGCGACGCAGCATCGCGCGGCCAACTCACGGGAAGTCGCCACCCTGGGGCCGTATAATGCCGGCTCGTTACGCAAATCCACACTGTGCGCCCGGTGCCTGGAAACCTTCCAGATCCTGCCCCGTGCGCCGTCACCTCAGCCCTCTGAGCCAGTCCTGTCCGCCCATGAGCAGCCACTACCAGCACCACGTTTTCTTCTGCCTGAACGAACGCGAGGACGGCTCGCGCTGCTGTGCCGACTTTGGCGCCAAGGCCATGCAGGAATACGCCAAGAAGCGCTGCAAGGAGCTCGGCATCAACGGCGAAGGCCGCGTGCGCATCAACAAGGCCGGCTGTCTCGACCGCTGCGAACTCGGCCCGGTGATGGTGGTCTACCCCGAGGCCGTCTGGTACACCTTCGTTGACAAAGAAGACATCGACGAGATCATCCAGAGCCACCTGATTGACGGCAAACCGGTCGAACGGCTGATGGTCGACCGCCCTGCCAACGCCTGATCGCATTCGCATTTCCATGAACGTGCATACCGAAGAACGCCTGATCGCTGGCCCCGTTGGACAGATCGACCTGTCGATCGACCTGCCGGAAGGCGCACCACGCGGGCTGGCACTGGTAGGCCATCCGCACCCGCTGTTTGGCGGCACCAAGGACAACAAGGTCGCGCAGACCTTGGCACGCACCTTCGTCGGTCTCGGCTATGTGACGGTGCGCCTGAACTTCCGCGGCGTGGGCAAGACCGAAGGCACGCACGACAACGGTATCGGCGAGCAGGACGACGTGCTGGCGGTGCTCGACTGGATGCGTACGCAAACCGAATGGTCGGCCGATGTGGCCACGCTGCCGCTGGCACTGGGCGGCTTCTCGTTTGGCAGCTTCGTCATCTCGCAGGTAGCACGCCGCCTGGCTGAGGCCGGCACGCCCGCCGAACGCCTGGCGCTGGTCGGCACCGCCACCTCGCGCTGGGACGTGGCACCGGTGCCGGCTGACACCATCATCATCCACGGCGAGCAGGACGACACCGTGCCGCTCATCGACGTACTCAACTGGGCGCGCCCGCAGGAATTGCCCGTCATCGTCATTCCGGGCGCGGATCATTTCTTCCACCGCAAGCTGCATCTGATCAAGCAGCTCATTACCGGCGCCTGGGCGCCACGGCCCTAACCCCTTTGTTTTTCCGGATGCCACGCCTTCCCCCCATGCGCGGCATCGCAGATACACCCTCCTCAAGCAGACCGCAGGACCCGCCATGCAGACCCGTTTCACCGCTTCCGCCTTCTCTTCCGCCGCTGTCACCGTTGTTGCCGCAGCCACGCTTGTCACGGCGTTGCCGGCCGCGGCGCAGTCCGTGCCTGCCCCGCAAGTCGCGGCCCGCTCGTGGATGCTGACTGACGTGACCAGCGGCCAGGTGCTCGCTGGCGCCAACATGGATGAGCGCATTGAGCCCGCCTCGCTCACCAAGCTGATGACGGCCTACCTGGTCTTTGAAGCCGTGCGCGACGGCAAGCTCAAGTACGACCAGATGATCACGCCCACGGAGACCGTGCGCACCGTCAAGACAGATGAGTCACGCATGTTCCTGGAGCCGGGCAAGCCCGCTTCGGTGCGCGAGATGACGCAGGGCCTGATCGTGCAATCGGGCAACGATGCCGCGCTGGTGCTGGCCGAAGCCGTGGGCGGCACGGAGACCAACTTCGTGATGCTGATGAACCGCGAAGCGCAGCGCCTGGGCATGAAGAACACGCACTTCGCCAACGCCGCCGGCCTGCCCGACCCGAACCACTATTCCACCGCACGTGATCTTTCGATCCTGACGTCGGCACTGATCAAGGATTTCCCGCAGGACTACAAGTTCTACTCGCAGAAGGAATTCACCTATAACAACATCAAGCAGCCCAACCGCAACCGCCTGCTGTGGCTCGACCCGACCGTTGACGGCGGCAAGACCGGCCACACCAAGTCGGCCGGGTACTGCCTGGTCACGTCGGCCAACCGTCCGCTGCCGGATGTGCCGGGTGCGAATCGCCGCCTGCTGTCGGTCATCATCGGCACCAAGAGCGACGGCATCCGCACGCAGGAAAGCCTGAAGGTCCTGAACTACGGCTACCAGTTCTTCGACACCGTGCGCCTGTACCAAGCCCAGGCGCCGCTGCAGACGCCTGATGTGTACAAGGGCCAGGCCAAGACCGTGAAGCTGGGCGTGGCCGAAGACAAGTGGATCACCGTGCCCAAGGGCGCAGGTGCTCGCCTGAAGCCGGTGCTGGAGCGCAAGGATCCGCTGATCGCCCCGATCACGCAGGGCCAGCAGCTTGGCACGGTCAAGGTGATGGACGGCTCGACCGTGGTGTCGGAATTCCCGGTGGTGGCGCTGGAAGCCGTTCCGGAAGCCGGCTTCATCGGCCGCACGATCGACACGGTCAAGCTGTGGTTTAAAAAGAAGTAATCGACCCCATTTACTTCGACATGACTTCTTCGCACACACCCCCGCCGCCGGGCCACATCCCGCCCGAGCAATCGCTGATCGAGTATCCGAGCGACTTCCCCATCAAGGTGATGGGGGCGATGCAGGATGATTTTGCCGAGACGATCGTCAAGCTGGTGCAGCAGCACGATCCGGAGTTCCACGCCGGTCGCTTGGAAATGCGCCCGTCGTCGAGCGGCAACTACCTCGGCCTGACGGTGATCGTGCGCGCCACCAGCCGTGAGCAGCTCGATGCGCTGTACCAGGCGCTGACCAGCCACCCGATGGTCAAGATCGTGCTGTAAGGCGCCTCGCGCACCAAGCAAAACGCCCCGGTCATGCCGGGGCGTTTGCTTTTGCGAAGCCGATCCGGCATCACCCTTTGGCGACGTGGCCCAGGCAGACAGTGTTGTCGTCCATCAACCGCTCCAGCTTGAGCTTGAACGCGGCAATCTCCGGTAGCAACCATGCACGGAACGCCTGCATCTTGGGTGTTTGCAGCGCGCTGTGGGGGCAGACGAAGTAGTAGTTCCACGGGCATGGCGTTGTCGTCTCGAACAGGCGCACCACGCGGCCGGCCAGCAACTCGTTGAAGGCCAATGTCGGGCGGATCAGCGCGATGCCCTGCCCCGCCGCTGCCGCCTGCAGCAGCAGCGATGAATCCTGGAACATCAGCCCACCGCGCGGCTCGACAAACCCCTCCATACCAGCGGCCTCGAACCAGGGCGTCCAGTCCTCGCCCTCGCTGCGCAGCAAGGTCATGCCCGCCATCTCGGCCAGCGTGCACGGCAGGCGGCCACCGTTGTACGACGGGCTGCAGATCGGGAAGAACACGTCGTCGAGCAGCTTCTCCACATACAGGCCCGGATAGTTGCCCGAGCCCATGCGCAACGCCACATCCACCTCTTCACGCCCGAAATCGACCAGCGCGGGGCTGGAGAACAACTCCACCTCCAGTTCGGGGTGCTTTTCGATGAAGGTGCCGATATGCGGTGTGAGCCAGCGCGCGGCAAACGAGGGCATGGTGCTGATGGCCAGACGGTTGTCACGGTTGCCGGCGCGCAACTGGTGCGTGGCCTGGGCGATCTGGTCAAGCGCCTCGCGCACGCGATCGGCGTAGACACGGCCCGCATGGGTGAGCGTGACGCGCTTGCCGCGCCGCTCGAACAGCGGCACACCGAGATCTTCCTCCAATGCGCGCATCTGGTGGCTGACCGCGCCGTGCGTGACGAACAACTCCGTCGCCGCGCGCGAAAAACTCTCATAGCGGGCCGCCGCCTCGAACACCCGCAGTGCGCCCAGCGGGGGCAGGCGCATCGGTTCGCGGATCTCCGTCATATTCCCTCCGGATTTTGTTGTGCTGCTTCTTATCTCTATGTGAGCTGCACTATCAAAGACAACAATATATATCGTTTTGTACTAGGCAACCAACCACCTAGACTACTTCCACGGCAGGCCCCGCCTCGATGCCGTGAAGGAGCCGATCATGAAAGCTGTACTAACAAAAATTGTATTCACTCTCCAACCCGGCGAAGTGGTGGCACTGCGTATGCCAGCGAACCAGAACCTGCGGGTTGAAGAAGCTTTTGGCCGTGACGTGTGGGTCACGCACGAGAACAAAGCCGGCGACGAATGGCTGCACGCTGGCGGCAGCGTCGCCGTCACGCGCGGCGAGGAAATCGTTGTCTCGGTCGATCCGAAAGCCGCCGGCCCGGTGTCGCTGGCGATGGAAGCGGTAGATGGCCACATGCCGCGCAAACCGTGGCACGTGACAGATGGCTGGCGGCATACGCTGGCCGCGCTCGGCTGGAATGAGCACGCCGAAACGCCGATCGTGGCGGCCTGAGCTGGCCACCTGAGCACGCCGGACCCGTTTTAGCCTCCTTTTGCGGCCGATGCCGCGAAAGCCCGATGCCGGTGCGATGCATCCCATCGCACCGGCATCGTTTTTTGAGGCCAACCCTACGAGCCGACTGGGCAAAGGCGCCCCGGCGCCATCGGCGGCCCTGCGATACACTCGCGAGCATGATTCCGATTGACATCGTCGAACGCGGCTTGCTGGACTACGCCGCCTGCTTCGACGAAATGCAGACCTTCACCGCCAACCGCAACAAACCCGGCGGTCCCGACACCCCCGACACGATCTGGCTGGTCGAACACCCGCCGGTGTTCACGCTCGGTCTGGCCGGTGATCCGGCACATCTGTTGGCCCCCGGCAACATCCCGTTGGTCAAAGTCGACCGTGGCGGACAGATCACTTACCACGGCCCCGGCCAAGTCGTTGCTTACCTTTTGCTCGATCTGCGCCGCCGCGGGCTGTTCGTGAAGGCGCTGGTCGACGCCATTGAAGCGGCCGTCATCGAGACGCTCGCCACGTATAATGTCGCCTCCGAACGCAAGGCTGGCGCCCCCGGCATCTACCTGTCGAGCGGGCCGCATGCTGGCGCCAAGATCGCTGCGCTGGGGCTGAAGATCCGCAACGGCTGCAGCTACCACGGCGTGAGCCTGAACCTGGCGATGGACCTGTCGCCCTTCACGCAGATCAACCCGTGTGGCTATGCCGGCCTGGAAACCGTCGACATGGTGACCGCCGGCGCCCACGATGCGTCCGGGCGCGTCGTCGACGCGAACGACTGGCAACCCGTTTCCCGCGACCTGGCCAATGCGCTGGTCGCCCAATTGCAGCAACGCGCGCAAGCGCAACCTGCCGAAGCCGCTACCGCCTAGCGGCCGGCATGCAGCCGACCCAAGCGTGTGTCACAAGCGCACGCGGAGAACACGATGACCGATTCCGCCACCGGCGCCACTGTCGCCGAAACCTCTGCAGCCCCGTCGAACAAACCGTACGACGCCACCGCTAAGCAGAAGTCGCTCGACAAGACCGCGCGCATCCCCATCAAGATCGTGCCGGCCGAAAAGCTCAAGAAGCCGGACTGGATCCGCGTGCGTGCCGCCACCGGCAACTCGCGCTTCTACGAGATCAAGGACATCCTGCGCGCCAACAACCTCGTGACGGTGTGCGAAGAGGCCAGCTGCCCGAACATCGGCGAATGCTTTGGCAAGGGCACGGCCACGTTCATGATCATGGGCGACAAGTGCACACGCCGCTGCCCGTTCTGCGACGTCGGCCACGGCCGCCCGGACCCGCTCGACGTGAACGAGCCGGAAAACCTGGCCAAGACCATCGCCCAGCTCAAGCTCAACTACGTCGTCATCACCAGCGTCGACCGTGACGACCTGCGTGACGGCGGCGCCCAGCATTACGTGGATTGCATCAGCCGCACGCGCGCGCTGTCGCCGGCCACGCGCATCGAAGTGCTGGTGCCCGACTTCCGCGGCCGCCTGGAAAAGGCGCTGGACATCCTCCAGGCATGCCCGCCGGACGTGATGAACCACAACCTCGAAACCGTACCACGCCTGTACAAGCAGGCCCGCCCGGGCGCCGACTACGCGCACTCGCTCAAGCTGCTGAAGGACTTCAAGGCGCGCAACCCGAACGTGCCGACCAAGTCCGGCCTGATGGTCGGCCTGGGCGAGACCGACGAGGAAATCCTCGAAGTCATGCGCGACATGCGCGAGCACGACATCGACATGCTGACCATCGGCCAGTACCTGGCGCCGTCCGGCCACCACCTGCCGGTGCTGCGCTACGTGCATCCGGACACCTTCAAGATGT
>F21B_10008674_pt1 | contig 18160 bp, 14 predicted proteins | sample RepKananBrdUF21B_FD_10803 | JGI IMG/M metagenome (IMG submission 10803) | reverse complement strand
CGCGGCGCCGGTCGACTTCACCCGCATCGACGAGCGCGCGATCTTCACCAATCCGCAGACCGCGACGCAGCAGGTCGGCACGCTCCAACTGACCGGGCGCGTCGATCTCTCGCCGAGCTGGGATCTGGCCGGAAACGCCTATGTCCGCCGCTTCAGCAACCGGTACGTCGACGGCAACGACGGGAATTTCGAGAACTGCAGCACGCGGTCGAACTTCCGGGGGCGGCTCTGCTTCGAGGATGACGGCTTCTCGCCCGCCGCCGGCCAATCTCCGGCCGCCTTCCGCAATCAGTTCCTGATCCTCGGGCGTGGCCTCAATGCGCCGGGCATCCCGTTCACCGCCGGCATCCCCTACGGCACGCTCGACGTGACAGGGACCGAGGCGACGGGCTACGGCGGCTCGCTTCAGGCGGCCAACCGGGACCGCGTCTTCGACCATGCCAACAGCTTCGTCGTCGGCGGCAGCATCGATGTCGCCGATTACAGCTTCAAGTCGTCGAGCACGCTCGGCGTCATCAACCCGGATCTCTCGGTCACGACCGACCCGAACAATCCCTTCTACGGAACCATCCCGGGGCTCGGCACGCAGCAGATCCGGACCGCCGGGGCGCTCGGCATCGCCCCGAGCCAAGTGATCGGCTCGAACCTTTATATGGGTCTCTACGCGAGCGACACCTTCGACGTCACCGATCAGCTCTCGCTGACCGCCGGAGCGCGGCTGAACTTCGCCCGCATCTCCACGCAGGACCTGACCGGCTTCTCGCCCGACGTGACGGGCACCCACTACTTCACCAAGATCAATCCGGTCGCGGGGCTGACCTACCGCTTCACCCCCGAACTGTCGCTCTACGGCGGCTACTCGGAGTCGAATCGGGCGCCGACGCCGCTGGAACTCGCCTGCGCCAATCCCGACCGGCCCTGCCTTCTGCCGAACTCGCTCGTCGCCGACCCGCCGCTCAAGCAGGTCACCGCGCAGACCTACGAGGTGGGATTTCGCGGCCTGGTGCCGAATTTCTACGAAGACGGCCTGCTCAGCTACAAGCTCGGCGCCTTCCGCTCCGACCTGAGCAACGACATCATCCAACTCGCCACGCCCGGCAACGCGGCCCGCGGCTACTACGTCAACGTTCCGGCGACGCGGCGACAGGGGATCGAGGTCGCGGCGGAGTACACGCGCGGTGATCTCTCGCTCTACGCGAACTATGCTTTGATCGACGCCACCTACCGGTTCAACGGCACCCTGTCCTCGCCCAACAACCCGCTCTCCGACGATGGCGCGATCTTCGTCACGCCGGGCAAGAAGGTACCGCTGGTGCCCGAGCATCAGATCAAGGCCGGCTTCGACTACCTGCTCCTGCCGGGCTGGCGTCTCGGGCTGAACGTCCAGGCCTTCTCCTCGTCCTTCTACCGCGGCGACGACTCGAACTTGAACCGGAAGCTTCCGGCCTATTACGTGCTCAACCTGAACACGAGCTATCAGGTCAACAAGAACCTCGAAGTGTTTGGTCTGATTACCAACTTGACCAACAACCGGTACACGACCTTCGGCACCTTCTTCGAGCCCGGTCTGGTCGCCGGACGCTACCCGGTCAACGACCCGCGCACCACGACCCTGGCGCAGCCGCTCTCGATCTACGGCGGCGTCCGCTACGTCTTCGACGCCGATGTCGTGCCCGCGCCTGTAGAGCCGCTCGTCCGCAAGTTCTGAGAACGCGGGAACGAAGTGTCGCGGGTGAGCGCGACCGTCCCAGCGGGCCATCGTGCCCGCTGTCAGCACCTGCTATGGGATGCATCTATGGCAGGGGTTGCCGTCCGATCGTGAGACGGGCCGACGGCCGGTCTCGGGCTGAGAGTGCCGAACGGAACCGGCTGATCGGGTTGAGGGTGATGAGGCTGGTGAAAGCCTCGTCGATGTCGGCCCGTCGCCCGTAGCGGACGGGCAGAGGGCGGACGTGGTTGAACCAAGCGCCGGTCCGTTCAACCGCCCAAGCGGGCATGCCCAAGTCTCTCACGGCTCTCGATGCCCTCGCGGGCGATGCGTGGCACGATCCCGCCCGCCCGGCGCTCCTGTCGACGTAGCTAAGCGCGCCAGGCCTTGTCGGCGTGGAGTTTGGCAGGGCGCGGCCGTCGGGTGGGGCCAAGTCGGCGGCAGAAACAGAGCAGTCCCGCATCAGAGATCGTCGGGAAGCAGAGGTCGATCCGTGCCGGACCGACGCCTCTTCGACCGCCACGCACCGTTCTGTCGAGCGCTTTTCATCGAAAATCGACCTTTGCCGGATGACTTGCCAAGAAATCCTGGGGATGCCGGGAGATTTTGGCATGTTGCGCAGCAAGCACATCGAGATTTTTCAAGTCTATCGAAGGGTAAAACGCGCGAATTTCAGCGAAAGGCAGCGTTTGTCGGCTTTCGCTGAGCCCAAATTGTAATTATCTCTTATTTCGCTGAACGGTCTTTTCGGCCGCACCGGCATCCTGCTTCTTGGGAGAGACGGTCTGAATGGCGCCGCTCGGCTGGCGTCAATCCTGTTTGCACGTCCCAATTAGAGTCGTGCCGAATTCGAGGTGGTCAGGCACGTCTTCAAAAATGTCATCACCTCGATCTGGGAGGGATCAAGCAATGGCGATCAGCTTCAATAATACAGTTTATCAGCCGGGTTTCTTTGGAACCGATGACGGCGGTGCGCCGACCAGCGGCACCTTCCGGATCGACGACGTCTACAGCTATCCCGTGACCGTCAACGGCACCGTCACCAACCCCGGCGATACCGTCACGTTGACCTATACGCTTCCCGGCAGCGCGACGCCGACGTCGCAGACGCTGACCGCCACGGCGCTCGACAATCCCAACATGATCCTGTTCACGGGCGGCAGCGTGCCGGGCAGCCAGGCGGGGGGCACGAACCGCTTCGTCTTCTCCAACGTCGAGCTGTTCGGCAGCGGAAATCCGAACCGGACCGCCTTCACGGACGACGGCAACCGCACGCTCGGCGCCTATGCGCCGCTCTGCTTCACCACCGGAACCCTGATCCGCACGAGCCGCGGCGACGTGGGCGTCGAGGATCTCCGCGTCGGCGACATCGCTGTCACCGCCTCCGGCGGCCTGCGTCCGATCACCTGGATCGGCCACCGCGAGATTACGGCCGCGGCGGCTCTTCCCTTCCATCAGCAACCGGTGCGGATCCGCGCGGGCGCCTTCGGCGGCGGCCTGCCGGTTCGTGACCTCAGCCTCTCGCCCGGTCACCCGGTGCTGGTCGGTGCCGATGCCGGCAGCGAAGGCGGCGTGCTCGTGCCGGTAATGTGCCTGATCAACGGCACCACGATCGCCCGGATGCCGGTCGAGACCGTCACCTACTGGCATGTCGAACTCGACGGCCACGACATCCTGCTGGCCGAGGGGCTGCCGGCCGAGAGCTACATCGACGGCGGCGACCGTGCCTTCTTCACGGAAGCCTCCGATCACGCCCTGCACAATCCCGATTTCGTGCCCGCGGGCTGGAACGCCCGGTGCCGTCCGGTCGCGGCCGACGGCCCGGTCGTCGAGGCGGAGCGGCAGCGCCTCGACACGGTGTTCGCCGGCACACTGAGCGAGCACTGCGCCTGGGATGAAGCGGGCACCTGGGCCGTCTGACGCCCGCCGGTACATGGCCGGTACATGGGATGACCCAGCAGGTTGGATGACAGAGAAAAGGGGACGGCAGGAATTCTGCCGCCCCCTCTCCGTTTTGGGCCCTTGCCGAGGGATTACCGTCGCGGCGAAGGGATCAGTCCTTGAGATCGGCGGGCACCTTGCCGCCGTTCTCTTCCAGCTTCTTGATGACCTGCTTGTGCAGCCAGATGTTCATCGAGGCCGAATCGTTCTTGTCGCCGGTGTAGTGCAGCTCGTCGGCGAGCTGCTGGCGGGCGTGCAGGCTCGAATCGAGGTCGAGCAGCTTCATCAGATCGACGATCGAGGTGCGCCAGTTCAGCTTCTGCGGGTTCTTCGCGGCGAGGTCGTTGAGCACGGCCTCGACATCGACCGACCCGCCCGAGGCCGTGCCGCCGCCAGCGGGCGTGGAGGCCGGGGCACTGCCGCCGGAGGAGGGCTGTGCCTGGCTTCCGGAGGGCGTGGAGGACGACGTGCCGGCCTCGGCGGCCTTCGCCTCCGACGCGCCGAACGGGTGAAGGATCTTGCTGACGATGCTGCCGATGAGGCTCATGGCGTGAGGTATCCTGTCGTCTGTCCCACGGCGTGGATGCCGCTTTCGGCTGAATAAACGGCAGGAGGATCGGGCCGTTCCGTCGCAGGCCGGCAAAGCGTCGCCGCTCGCCCGGTCGCCGCCCTGGTGGCCGAGGCCGGCGACCAGGGCGGAGGCGCATTTGGAAGCGCGTTTGGAAGATCGCGCCTGCTGTGCCATGGGGAACGCCGTCCGGCTCCCTGGAACCCGTATCGATGCGCAATCTGTTCAAGGCCTTCGGCCTGATCGCGGGGCTTCTCGCCCTCCCCGTGCCCTTCGCGGTCCCGCTCGCCGCCCAGACCGTGCCGGTGCGCATCGGCGTCATTCCCGTCATCGGTGCCGCACCCGTCTTCGTCGCCAACGGCGAGGGCTGGCTCAAGGAGGCGGGGCTGGCGCCGGCCTTCACCACCTTCGAGTCCGGCCCCAACATGATCCAGGCGCTGGCGTCGGGCACGATCGACGTCTACGTCGCCGGCATCGCGCCGCTCGCCGTCGCCCGCACCAAGGGCATCGACGTCCGGGTCGTGGCCGCCACCGCCATTGAGGAGATGGTGTTCGTGGCAGCGCCCAAGCTCGCACCCTACTTCGCTTCCGCCCCGAGCAAGGCCGAGGCCTTCAAGCAGTTCAAGGCCAAGGAGGGCCGCCCCGCCCGGCTCGCCACGCAGCCGCCGGGCTCGGTGCCGAACACCACCCTCCAGCACTGGCTCTGGCAGGTGGCGAAGGCCGACAAGGCCGATGTCGAGATCGTCCCGATGGGCATCGATGCGACCCAGCAGGCACTCTTGGCCGGGGCCGTCGACGGCGCCTCGATCCGCGAGCCGGCGCTCACCATCGTCCAGGGCCGCAACCCGAAGATCGCGCTGGTCGCCACCGGCGGGGAGATGTTCCCCGACCAGCCGGGCACCGTCGTCGCCGTCTACGGCAAGTTCGCCGACGCCAACCCGAAGGCGGTGGAGGGGCTCGTCTCGGCGCTGGTCAAGGCGACCGACCTGCTGAAGACCGACCCGGCCCGCGCCGCCCCGCCGGTCGAGGCGGCGCTGGGCAAGGGCATCACGGACGTCGCCACGATCCAGAAGGCGCTCTCCTCGCCGGCCGCGAAGTTCGTCGCCGACCCGCGCACGATCATCGAGGCGACCAAGCAGATGCAGACCTATCAGGTCTCGATCGGAACTCTCGACAAGGAGGCGCCGACCGACGGCCTGTTCGACGCCAAGCCGTTCGAAGCGGTCAAGAAGCCCTGATCTCCCTCACGCCCCTGACGCCATGACCTCGTTCCGCTCGGCTGCGCTTGCGGCCGTCGGGCTCGCCGCCTTCCTCGCCCTGTGGGAGGCGGCGCCCCGGCTCGACCTCATCAACCCGGCCTTCCTGCCGCCGCCCTCCTCCCTCCCGACGGCTTTCGCCCGGGAGATCGCGAGCGGCGCGTGGCTGCGCGCGGTCGCCGAGAGCCTGAGCCACTACGTGGTCGGGCTCGGCGCCGGCGCCGGCGCCGGCATCGCGCTGGGGCTGCTCTCCGGCATGTTCCGCTGGTTCGAGAGCCTGACCGCCTGGGTCGTGCGGCTGCTGCGGCCCATCCCCGGTCTCGCCTGGGTCCCCTTCGCGATCATCTGGTTCGGGGTCCAGCCCTCGGCGGCCGTGTTCATCATCGCCATCGGCGTGTTCTGGATCGTGTTCTTTGCCACGCAAGGCGCGGTGCGCGGGGTCGACCGCGACCTGATCGAGGTGGCCCAGGCCTTCGGCTTCCGCGGGCCGTTCGCGCGGCTCACCAAGATCCTGCTGCCCGCCGCCACCCCCGGCATCCTCGTCGGCCTGCGCACGGCGCTCGGCCAGGCCTGGATGGCGGTGGTCGCCGCCGAGATCTTCGGCGTGCCCGGCATCGGCGCGCGGATGATGCAGGCCTCCTCGCTCCTCTCCACCGATATCGTCGTGGTCTACATGCTCACCATGGCCGGGCTTTACGGCCTGTTCGATACCGGCTTCGTCGCCCTGCAGGGCTGGCTGCTGCGGTGGCGCGCGTGAGTCCGGCGATGAGTTCGACGCAGCCGCCCATCATCGACATCCGGGGTCTGAGTCTCGCCTATGAGCGCGACGGGCGCCGCACCGAGATCCTGTCCGCCCTCGATCTCGCGGTGCCGCGCGGGCAATTCCTCGTCATCGTCGGCGAATCCGGCGTCGGCAAATCGACGCTCCTGCGGGTGCTGATCGATCTGGCCAAGCCCAGCACCGGCACGGTCCATCTCGGCACCGACCCCGAGCGAACCCGCACGCCGATGGCGCTCGTGTTCCAGGACGCGCGGCTGCTGCCGTGGCGGCGGGTGATCGACAACGTCGCCTTCGGCCTGGAGCGGCACGGCCTTTCGAGGTCCGAGCGGCGGGAGCGGGCGGCGGCGATGCTCAAGCTCGTCGGATTGTCCGACCTCGCCGGCCGCTGGCCGCACCAGCTCTCCGGCGGGCAGCGCCAGCGCGTGGCCATCGCCCGCGCGCTCGCGGTCGAGCCCGAGGTGCTGCTGATGGACGAGCCGTTTTCGGCGCTCGACAGCTTCACCCGCGAGGGCCTTCAGGACGAGATCCAGCGCATCAAGGCGCAGACGGGCAAGACGGTGCTGTTCGTGACCCACGACATCGACGAGGCGGTCTATCTCGCCGACCGGGTCGTGGTGCTGGCCGGCAGCCCCGGCCGGATCGCGGCGGATGTCACCATCGCCCCGCCCCGCCCGCGCCAGCGCCGGGACGCCACCCTGGTCGAGGCGGCGCGCCATTTGCGGGCCGAACTGTCGCGCCGCTCGGCGGAACTGTGAGGGACCCGTCAAGCTTGCCATCTTGACGGGTCGCTGCCCGCGTTGGAACCATCGGCGCCGGCACCGTGCGTTCAGGGACGTGCCCCTGGAGGAGTGCAAGATGGGGTTTTTTCAGGACGCCCTCGTCCGTTTCAACAGGGTGGTGATGTCCTACGCGGGCGATATCGCGTTCATGCACGCGGCGGTCTCCGCCGCGGCCAACGTGATCGTCGCCGACGGCGATACCGACGAGGAGGAGATCGAGGCGGCCCTCGTCAGCATGCGGGCCAATCCCATCCTTCAGAAATCCTACGACACGCTCTCCCTCGAGAAGGCGCTGTTCGAGGCGCTGGCCCGCGCCGAGCTGCGCGCCGGTCGCCTGGAGAACAGCCAGCACGTCGCGGCGATCGCCGAGCGTCCGCTCGAGCAGCGCCAGCACGTCTTCCTGATCGCCGCGGATGTGGCCGACAAGGGCGGCATCACGGAGAGCGAGCACCGGGTCCTCGACGAACTGGCCCAGGCGCTCGACGTGGACAAGGCGACGCTGCTCGGCTGATGCGACCCGCCCCGACGGCCGGCTCCCCTTCTCCCGGGCGGCGCCGGGCCTATCTCACGGCTCGGACAGGAGGACGGCCATGTACAAGGTGACGGGAACGGATCCCTCCGGCCGCACCCTGGCCTTCGCCTGCGGCACGGACGAGCAGGCTCTCGAAAAGACCTGGGAGCTGGCCGGGCGCGGCTTCCGCAACATCTCGGTTGCCGACCCGAAGGGGCGCGAGATGAGCGCCATCGCCTTCGAGCGCTCGCTGGATCTCGACTACGACTGAGAGCCGCCGGAGCTTCGGGGAATGCCGCGAAGGGCAGCCCGAGGCTCCGGCCACTCGGCTCACGCCGCCCGCTTCTGGTAGTCCTTCACGTCCGTGAACCGGATCTTCTCCCAGCGCTCCTCCTCGTAGCGCAGCGAGAAGGCGGTGGTGGCCATGAAGACCGGCGCGCCGTCGAGGTCGCTCGCCATGGCCGAGCCGTGGGCGTTGACGAATTTGTCGATCTCGGCCTCCGATTCCGCCTCGATCCAGCGGCAGACGGAGAACCGCGTGGTCTCGTAATCGATCGGCAGGCCGTACTCCGCCTGCAGCCGCTCCTTCAACACGTCGAGCTGCAGCGCGCCGACGACGCCGACGATGGCCGGCGAGCCGTCCTGCGGGATGAAGACCTGGACGACGCCCTCCTCGCCCATCTGCTGGAGTGCTTCCTTCAGCTTCTTGGCCTTCATCGCGTCGGTGAGCTTGATCCGCCGCATGATCTCGGGGGCGAAGCTCGGCACGCCGCGGAACACGATCTCCTCGCCCTCGGTCAGCGTGTCGCCGATGCGCAGCGTGCCGTGGTTCGGGATGCCGACCACGTCTCCGGCATAGGCTTCGTCGGCGATCGCCCGGTCCTGGGCGAAGAAGAATTGCGGCGCCGAGAGCGACATCGGCTTGCCCGTGCGCACGAGCTTGGCCTTCATCCCGCGCCGGAGCATGCCTGAGCAGACCCGCATGAAGGCGATGCGGTCGCGGTGGTTCGGATCCATGTTCGCCTGGATCTTGAACACGAAGCCCGTCATCTTCGGCTCGGACGGCTGGACGGCGCGCTTGTCCGCCTCCTGGCCGCGCGGGGGCGGCGCGAAGCGGGCGAGCCCGTCGATGAGGTCGCGTACGCCGAAATTCCGCAGGGCCGAGCCGAAGAAGACCGGCGTGAGGTGGCCCTCGCGGAAGGCGGCGAGATCGAAGCTCTTGAGGCCGCCCTCGGCGAGCTCAACCTCCTCGCGCCACGCATCGGCTGCGCCGTTCTCGGTCAGCAGCTCGTCGAACAGCGGATCGGCAAAGCCCGAGACGGGGATCGTGCCGGCATCGTCCGCCGCGTCGAGCCGGCGCACCCGGTTTCCGCCGAGCTCGTAGGTGCCGGCGAAGTTGCGGCCGAGCCCGATCGGCCAGGTGATCGGCGCCACGTCGAGGGCGAGCGTCTTCTCGATCTCGTCGAGCGTCTCGAACGGGTCGCGCGCCTCGCGGTCGAGCTTGTTCACGAAGGTGACGATCGGGATGTCGCGCAGGCGGCACACCTCGAACAGCTTGCGCGTGCGCGCCTCGATGCCCTTGGCTGCGTCGATCACCATCACGGCGGAATCGACCGCCGTGAGGGTGCGGTAGGTATCCTCCGAGAAGTCCTCGTGGCCCGGCGTGTCGAGCAGGTTGAACACGCAGTCGCCGTACTCGAAGGTCATCACCGAGGTGACCACCGAGATGCCGCGCTCCTTCTCGATCCCCATCCAGTCGGAGCGGGTCGAGACGCGGTTGCGCTTGGCCTTGACCTCGCCCGCGAGCTGGATCGCCCCGCCGAACAGCAGGAGCTTCTCCGTCAGCGTGGTCTTGCCCGCATCCGGGTGCGAGATGATGGCGAAGGTGCGCCGCCGCGCGACCGGATCGGCGGATTTCGGATCGGCGGGTCTGGGGTCGGTCTGCATCAGCATGGCGGGCACCGGCCGCCGCAATGCGGACGGCCGCTCGTCTCGAAGGGGGCCGGGCGGTGTCTCGCTCTCTACGCGTTCCGCGCGGCCGACGCAAAGCCGCCTCCCCTACCCCCGCCCGACGAAGGGCATGCCGGTGGCCATCACGGTCATGAACAGGACGTTGGCCGAGAGCGGCAGCCCGGCCATGTAGACGACGGCGTCCGCGACATGCGCCGCCTCCATGTACGGCTCGGGCCGGATCGAGCCGTCGGCCTGCCGCGCGCCCTGCCCGAAGCTCCGCGTCATCTCGGTCTCGGCATTGCCGACATCGATCTGTCCGCAGGCGATGTCGAAGGGGCGTCCGTCGAGCGCCGTCGCCCGGGTCAGCCCCGTGATGGCGTGCTTGGTGGCGGCGTAGGGCGCCGACATCGGCCGCGGCGCGTAGGCTGCGATCGAGCCGTTGTTGATGATGCGCCCGCCCTGCGGTTCCTGCCGCCGCATCATCCCGAAGGCGGCGCGGGTGCAGAGGAAGGCGCCGGTTAGATTGACGTTGACGCTGGCCAGCCAGTCCTCGACCGCCACCTCGTCCACGGTCGCGGCGGGTGTGAAGATGCCGGCATTGTTGAACAGCAGATCGAGCCGCCCGAAGCGCGCACCGACGGCGGCGAACAGCGCCTCGACGGCGCGCGGATCGGACACGTCGGTCGGTACGCACGCCGCCTCGCCCGGCAGTTCCGCAGCGACCCGCTCCAGCGCCGCCCCCCGCCGTCCGGCCAGCACCAGCCGCCACCCGGCCTGCGCCAGGCCGAGCGCGACGGCCCGTCCGATCCCGGACCCCGCCCCGGTCACGACCGCGACCCGATCATCCACCGCCATCACACGCCTCCCGTTCGGCCGCAGCATAGGACGTCCTGCCGGTCCCGAGCAGGGGGCGCCGTGAGACGATCGCCGCGCGGGTCGAAGCTCTCCGGACAAAAACGTCGCCGGATCACGGCGGACCCGGTCAACCCGGTTGCCAGCCCTGCCCGGCCCGTCTAGAGAACCGGCGGCTTGGAGCCGATGGGGCGTCGCCAAGTGGTAAGGCAGCGGTTTTTGGTACCGCCATTCCCAGGTTCGAATCCTGGCGCCCCAGCCAAATTCCCGCTAAAGCACTGACAGGGCTCACATTCGGGTCGTCCGCCGCAGCGGATCGGCCTCGTTGCTACAATCCGCTGCTACAATCGCCGCATCAAGGCGGCGTGGAGCAGCATGGCCCGCCTCGCCAATATCACCCGCCGCGCCGGCATCTTCCACTTCCGACGCGTGGTGCCACCCGATCTGCGTTCACGCCTCCAGCGACGCGAACTCGTCCGCTCGCTCGGCACGACGATCAGCTCAGCTGCCAAGCTTCGGGCCGACCTGCTATACCGTGCATCCGAACGCCTTTTCGTCGCGGCCTCAACCATGTTGCCACAGGACCAGCTCGTCCGCCTCGTCCAAGATTTCTATAAGCTCGTCCTCGACATCGATGACCACCGGCGCCTCCTCGGGGGGCCCATGTCCGATGAGGACCATGCCGCCCAGGCGGCCTACCTCGACGATCTCATCGTTGAGCACCGCGGCGCACTCGCTCGAAACCGGTTTCGGGACATAGAATTTGCGACCGCTGTCGTCCTGGCGCGGCAGGGGATCAACCCGGAGACACTGGGTCCGGGGGAGCACAACCAAATAAGGCAAGCGATCCTTCGTGCGGGTGTCGACCTCGCCCAGGATCTGCGTGCCCGCTACGACGGCGACTTCGCCTACGAGCCGAAGGATAAGCTCCTTCGAACCCCGCAACTCGCTGCGTTGGAGCACGAGCCGCCCGCCACGGGCGTGACAGGCCCGGCCGCGATCCCGACGGCGCCCTCCGCCCTGCAGCCGGTCGCTGCCGCGCACCCCGCGCACATGGCGCTGGCACCGGCATCACCGGACACGCCCTTGCTGTCGGTCGTAGGTCAGGAGTTCCGCCGCGACCAGCACACCACGAAGACCTGGGATGCCCAAACGGCGAACCAAGCTGGTGCCACTTACCGGCTCTTCATTGAGGTCTGCGGGGACCGGCCCCTCGCAGCCTACGGGAGGCCCGAAGCGGACCGGTTCCGCAAGCAAGTGTCACTGCTGCCTTTCGACTACAGCAAGGCCGTGCAGTATCGCGGTCTCAGCGTGCCGCAGATCGTCGAGAAGGCTGAGGCCGAGGCGGTGACGCGCCCCGTCACACGCCTCAATCAGCGCACCGTGAAGCGGCACTTCTCCGCCCTCTCAGCACTCTGGTCTTCGGCACTCTCAGCAGGCCAAGTTAAGGAGAACATTTTCGCGGGCTTCCGCTTCGTGTCAGCCAAGCGGGCCAAGGATCAGCGTCCGATGTGGACCCGGCCCGAACTGAAGCAGCTCCTCTCGACCCCCGTCTGGACGGGCTGCAAGTCGGACGCCCGACGCGGGGAAACGGGCTCGCTTGTGCTTCGCGACGAGTATTACTGGATCCCGCTCATCGGCATCTTCTCCGGGATGCGCCAGGAAGAAATCTGTCAGCTGCACGTGGAAGACGTGCGCGAAGAGGAGGGCATCGCCTTCTTCGACCTCAACGAGCGCCCCCCGCGGAAGCTCAAAAACGCCACAGCGGTGCGCCGGGTGCCGATTCACAAGGAACTGGTTCGCCTCGGCATGCTGGATCATGTCGCGGCCTGTCGCCAGGCTGAGGAGGCGCTGCTTTTCCCAAACCTAACCCGCGGCGGCGCCGATGCTCGACTTGGTCACGCCTTCTCGAAATGGTTCACGCGCTACCGCCAAGATAAAGGTCTGTACCGACCGGGCCTCGATTTCCACGCACTGCGACATACGGCTTCGACGCTCATGCATCAGGCCGGCGTCACTGACTCCGTCGTCGATCACGTAACGGGGCACACTACCCCGGGCGAAACCAGCCGCTACACCAAGGGATCGACCCTCGCGCAGCTACAGGATGCCATCAACCGCATCGACCTCGGTTTCGACCTCACCACCCTCGCCTCCGCAGAAGGGCTGAAGGTCACCACGGGTCCAGGCCGTAAGCCGCACCCGAGCACGCGTATCAAAGGGACAGCACGACACCCGGTTCATAAGACCCGCAAACGCTAGCGGACCTCCATCTCGTCGCGCTCATCGTTTGCACGTCATTTCTCTATATCGGCGTACACGCCAGGCCCCTCACGGGCACCGGTCTCGTCGCTAACCAGGCGCAGGGTAAGCCGGTTCAAAACGTCGAAGGGCATCGGCGACAAGTGCAGTCCGGTTTGCCGGGCCGCTCAGGAGGAGGACCGGGTCGCCCCGAACCTCCAGACGACCGCCTGCTCCAAGGGTACGGAGGGTAGGCATCCGTCCGCGTTGGCCGCTCGGTGAGCGGGAAGCGGTGAGTAAAGGCCGACAGCCCAACCCCGGCCTGCCTGTCACAAGGTTTCACCTCCGGCCCCGGCTCCGACGGCCTCCTTCATAGGGGACCTAAGCGAGCGTCAGCTTCTGCCGGGTCACCGGCGAAGCTGTGCCCTTTAGGCACAACAGCCCGCTCGGGCCTCCCCTCTGTTGAGGACACAAGGCGATCTCCGATCTCTCAATCAAGAGAGATCGGCAAAGATGCTCACCGCGGGCCCACACCGATCCTACCGGTGGGGTCGAGATTCATACCCGAACATCGGCAGCCCCTTCATGCCGGCGGTATCCCAGCCTTCACACCATGTTATATTTAGGCGCACCATACAACCAGGTCTAAGCCGAAAACCACCTATTCCTAAGAATTTGCACGCTGAACAGAACCAATCTGGCACCTCGCCATTCAGCTAAGTAATTGTTATAGATCATATTTTCCTAGGGCGTGTAGTCGCTTCAGCCCTTATTCCCCGCCGCACCTCGCGTCCACCATCCACGCCAACGCCGCTTCCGCGCTCTAGCATCCAGCGGCCACGAGTCCCGCAGTTCGTCCTGTGCTTTGGCGAGAATCGCCCCCGGTGCGACAGCCGTATCGATCGCCAGACGTGCCAACGCAGCCGCACGCCGTTCCCTCTCCCTCTGGCGATCTTGGTGCTCGCGCTCCTCCCAACCCGAGGCGACGTAGCGCCAGGCCTGATCGCGCAGTGCCGACAGGAACGTCATCCGCTCCTCGCGGCGGCGACGCTGTGCGCCTTCACCAATCCCCTCCGACACCCAGAAACGTCGGCCACCCGGCGGGACGGTCCCGATCGGCCGCCGCCAAGGTGATGGTACTCGCAACAGATCCAGCACTACCCCTTCTCGGCCACGTTCGTCGCGAGCCCTGCAATCCGGATCTAGGCCGCGGCAGAGGTACCGCATGTAGCGGAAGTGTGGCCGGTGCCGACGCACTTCCGGCAAGTTCATCAGAGGCCCGACGCATAGAGTTCGGCTGTCACCGAGTGGCAGATGCACGCGCCGGAAGTTATCCAACAGCCAACGCCGAACCTCCACGCGCTGCTCGTCCCGGACGTGCAAAAGGACGTCCGTCCTGCCACGCGGACCGAACTCGTGCACGTAGATCCAATGCCAAGCACCGTGACCACGCAGCTTCATGCTCAATCGCTGGAGTAGGGTGCCGACGATCTCTGCAGCTGTCTTGTCACCGACCCATCCCTCCACATGTCGGACCGTCACCCTCATGTTGAACCAGACGCCAAATTCCTGCGCCATGAAGGATGCTGCATCCCAAAGTACACAGGTCTGCGCGTAGGTGAGATGCTCAGCCACCATTCCCGCACCCACCGCCTTCCCAGGCGTCTGAGCACGCGCACGCCGGGGGCGCTTCATCAATCTCTCTGCCGTAGCCCCAGACCCGGCAGCGCCCCGCGCTTCGCTGGGCACCGGCAATGGGCCGAGATACCCGTGAAAGCGGCTGATCAGCAACGCTAGGTCTGACGCGCTCGCCTGCCGCGCCGTGCTCGACCGCCACAGCTCCGCCAGCCGTTCAGTGAAGCTCGGTACGTCCGTCCGCGCCGCGGCCGCCCTTGCCGTCAACGCCTCCACCAGCACTCGGCGGTCTGTCACGCTCACGCGGTCGTGGATCGCGTGCGGTCGCTCGACGCGGTGCACCTCATTGAACAGCAGATAGATCAGCAGCTCTTCGACCAAGCGAATCTTCTGCTCCGGGGCCGTCACCCACCCTTCCAGCAAGCGCAGCTGTTGTTCCAGCGGACCACCCGTCAGGGCAACCTTCAGATAGGCCGGTACGACGTCGGCGTGATCCAGATCGAGGGCGCGGCGCACGCCGTCATACGTCAGGCTGCCGAAGTCCTTCACCCTCTCCAAGTCGCGGATCAGCCGGCGCGGCGACCCTCGTCCCGTCTCGACCAGCAGCTGCAGCGCGGCCGCCTCCGGCTCCAGGCCTTCGTAGCGGCAGATCTTATTCAGGTATTTCAGCGCATCCCCGTCGGAGATCGGGCGGATCTCGATTCGCAGGCTGCGCGTCAGCACCGCCTCCGGGATCGCCTCTAGGTCCGTCGTCAGCAACATGAAAACGGTGGTGCTGTTTGGCTCCTCAAGGCGCGACAGCAGTACGTCGAAAGCGGCACCGGTCATGCGGTGCGCTTCATCCAGCGCGAAGATCTTCCGGTACCTGCGGCTTCCAGACGCGCTCGAGGCGCGCACCAGCATACGCGCGTCCTCAACGCCGCCCTGCGACGCACACGGATGCTCGCGGTAATACGTGTCGTTCTTCGGGTTGAACTCTCGGCAGATGTCACAACTCCTGCACGGCGACCCATCTACCGGCTCCCGGCAGTTCAAGGCGTTTCCGAGCACGCGGGCAATCGTTGTCTTCCCGCATCCTGACGGTCCATGCAGCAGCAGGGTCTTAACCTGCCGCTCTCTGACGCGCTCTTTGCACCACGAAACGGCCGAGACCTGCCCGACGATATCCCCGAACACGCGCGGTCGGTACTTCTCATCCCAACCCTTGGGCTCCTGCATGTCGGGCATTTTCCCCACATCCCTGGCCTGGCACTCAGTCGTCGAGAACGCGCCTGCCTTGTGACGCCCCGCTTCGCCCTTTACTCGGTTCCCTGTGCCACACCCAACCGCGACGAGGGTTCAAGATGGACGGCGAGGAGGCAGGGGGCCCCGGCAACGACGTCGAGCCGAACCAGGGGCTGCCCCCGGAGGTCGTGCAGGCCCTGGCACTCCTCAGACAGCAGAAGGTCGAAGCGGCCGCGCTTGCGACGTCGCTTCAAGCCGTGCTGCTCAGCGTCGCGGCTACAGAGACCTTCGTCAGCGATCAGGTCTATCGGTTCTCAGTCGACAGCCCCCACCTGCAGGCTGCCCTCATTGCCACCGGCTTCGTGCAGACGAAGGGTCTCTCGAAGGGCGAGCGTCTCACCAATCAGGTAGCCTGTACCATTCGCCCTGAGGCACTGCGCCTCACCACGCACAGCGCCACTCTGCACTGCACCACCGAAATCCCGTTGGCGCTCTCGCCCGGTGTCCCCTTCGTGCAGGACGTAAGCTTCAGGCTGAAACACGCGAAGATGCGCGATGCCTTCGCCCATCCGAAACAGAATGTCGTCACGTCGCCCGTGCTCAAGCTCGGCTTCCATCCAGTCGAGCAATATCTCTATGTCTATCTTGCGACCGGCGTCCTACCGTTCGCGACTGTGCCAACTGCACCGGACGATCAGCCATGGAACGCCGAGTCGTTTTCGCCGCCGCAACCCGTCCGGCCGGACGTCCTCGTTCAAGGTCTTGAGGCAGTATTCGTCAGCCTCGCTGGTGGTGCCGGAGATCCGCGCTATCAAACGATTGACGTCTCGGACGGTCGCATGCGGGCGGCGTCTAATGATACATTCTCGGTGTTCGAGCACTCGGCACTGGCTGGGCTGACTATTAAGTTCCACGCCGGCGACGCAACCCAGCTCATCAGCGTGCTCCAGCGCTTTCGATCGGGTCTGACGACCGTATCATCCTCCCCGGACTGGTACCGGTTCGATGACGGCGTGCTTACGTTGTGGGCCAAACGACCGACTCACGACGTTATCCCGGGCGTCGACCGAACACTCCGCGAGGCTGAAACAGATGCACTGGTTCATGCAGCAGTAAATCGCGAGAAGTTGTGGCAAATCCTAACGGCGTTCCGTTACTTCTTGCGGGTTCAACACGGTGAACGACTCGGAGGTGTGGCCTTTCCCAATCCTCCAGTGGCCAGCGCCGATCTCAACACGCCGGTCAAGATGCTGCTCTCGGCTAAGTCGCAGTTCGAGCCCGACGTCAGACCAGAACTTACCATTCAAGTCGATCCCGAAGCTTCACTGCTTGACTCTGCCTTTGTGGCAGCGGCCTCGGAGATGCAGCTAATCGACTTCATTCACCTGGAACGGCTGGCACGCTGGTCCTCAAGTGAGACACTTTCACTTCGTCTTGGCGAAGGGGGACTCCTCGTTACTGAAAAATCAGCAGACCACCAAGCGCTCAATCTACTGCAAACTCATAGGCCCTGACTCGACGCTCAGACCCAATTCTATGAATTATGCACATGGAGCGCTTCTTGAGTCCTATACCGGTCACTGCATCCACTCATAGTCCCTTACAACACAGGCGGCTCGCATGGTCCGCCGGCACACTGTCACTCGGTGACCCTCACTGCCCTCACCCCACGTCCCTCAATGAACGCCGGCGCGCCCACGGCACCCTGCAGATCCTGACGGATAGCAACTGCTGTGGGCCGGAGCTGTTAGAGCCGTCCCGATCTCGCTAATTCTTCCGCCGCCCACCTCGTAGCGGCTGCGGCGGCTCCGCGCCCTCTGCCGGCTGCACGAACAACTCGCTGAGCGGCACGCTCAACGCCGCAGCGACGCGATCCAGCAAGTCCACCGTCGGGTTCTCCGTCTGCCGTTCCAGGCCGCCGAGATACGCTCGATCCACACCCGCATCGACCGCCAGACGCTCCTGGCTCACGCCGGCCGCCACCCTCACCCGCCTGAGATTCCACGCCAGCAAGGCGCGCCCGTTCATCATCCCGAACAGGCATCATCCTTGTGGCCATCAAACCACTGGCTATAGCCACACCCAAACGCTACGCTTCCGCAACTTCGTGCTGGCCTGCGCGAACCTCAGGCCAGCACAAAGGCAGGAAGCGCCATGTCCGAAAACCAGACCACCCCGTCAGCCGTGGATCAGCCCGCAGGAGCCGCTGGCCGCCTCGCTCTGGCCGCCCAGGCCTTCCGCAGCCAGCTCAAGGGCAACCTGCTGACGGCCGCCATCGCCGTGCCGCTCATCCTCGTCCTGTTCCCGGCCTACAGGGCCGTAAAGACCGCCTTCCTCGGCGACCCGCTCGCGCTCATCGTCACGCCAGGCGTCATGCCCGCCTGTGACAGCTCGACCTCGCGCCGTTTGCTCAAGCAGGCGCTGGATGGTGCACCTGCCGCGAAGCAGGTCAGCATCACGGTGCAGAAGCTCGGGGCATTCCAGGAGACCGGCTTCGTTCCCGTCACGGCCCAGGGCACTGAGATGCGCCTCTGCTCCGGTGACATCTTCCTCTCCTCCGGCCGGCAGGATGTCAGCTTCACCTTGCAGTGGACGAGTCCCGCCAAAACCGAGCTGTGGATCGAGGCCGACGATCCCTTCTAAGCGGCACCCGCTCGCCCCTCGCGACACCACACCGCCAACCCGTTTTCCCAACCTTCTCCCCCCTCTCG
>F21B_10005064_pt1 | contig 18279 bp, 18 predicted proteins | sample RepKananBrdUF21B_FD_10803 | JGI IMG/M metagenome (IMG submission 10803) | reverse complement strand
CCCACTCCACCACGCCCAGCTCAAACCACCCCAGGTTGGGGATGGCCGGCGGCTCGTTGGTCGCCCCGATGACCAGATCGGCACGGCCATCGCGCAGGGCCTCCCACGTACCCGCCAGCACCTCGTGCGTCACACGCAATGCCACGCCTGATTGCAGCGCATCAAACGCATGCATGACCGGCATGAGCGATTCGAACTCCAGCAACTCGTCGGTCACGATCCATAGCCGGTCTTCCCAACCGTTGGCCACCTGCCGCACGCGTTGCGTGATGCGCGACACGTCCTGCGCCAGTCGCGCCGCTTCTTCGGTCAGGAGCAGCCCGGCGCGCGTGAGCTGCAGCCGATAGCGGCGCCGATCAAACAGCAGGGCGTCGAAACGCTGCTCCAGCTGCCGCGCCGCATATGACACGGTCGATGGCGCCTTGCCCAGTTGCGCCGCCGCGCGCGACAGGCTGCCGGTCTGGCGGATGGCCTCCAGCAGGGCCAATTCTTCGTCCGTCAACATGTGCAATTCCTTCGAACGTGTTCATCGTTTGGATCGTATGGCAAACCGCCTGCCCGCGTCCACACTGCAGTCACGCGATTGTTCAAGTTCAACTTTCCTACTGGAGGACATCATGAATCGCTTCGAAGGCAAGACCGTTCTGGTCACTGGCGGCAACAGCGGTATTGGCCTGGCAGCCGCCCAGGCATTTGTGCAGGAAGGCGCCCGCGTGGTCATCACGGGTCGTGACGCGGCGGCGCTGGAAACGGCACGTGCCACGCTTGGCAGCGAGGCCATCGCCATCCGCAATGAAACTGGCACTGTGGCCGCCGCGCGCGAGCTGACCCGCCAATTACAGGAAGCCGGCGTGCGCCTGGATGCCGTGTTCATCAACGCCGGCATGGCCAAGTTTGCGGCCGTGGCAGACGTGGAGGAGGCCATGTGGGACGCCACCTTCAACGCCAACGTGAAGGGCGCGTTCTTCCAGATTCAGGCGCTGCTGCCCATCCTGAATCCGGGCACCTCGATCGTGCTGAACGGCTCGATCAATGCCCGCATCGGCATGCCGAATTCGTCAGTGTATGCGGCGAGCAAGGCGGCGCTGATTTCGCTGGCCAAGACGCTGTCGGGTGAACTGCTCAGCTCGGGCATTCGCGTGAACGTGGTCAGCCCCGGCCCGGTCAGCACGCCCATCTACGGCAAGCTCGGCCTGGATGCCGACACGCTGTCGGCCACGGCAGCGCAGATCCAGAGCCAGATCCCGCTGGGTCGCTTCGGCCAGCCGGCAGAGATTGCCGCCACGGTGCTGCATCTGTCGGCGCCCGAGTCAGCGTTCATTGTTGGCACGGAAATCATTGCCGACGGCGGCATGAGCCAGCTCTAAACCCATCCCCTTGTTCCTGCGGGCCGTATGCACGCTGCATGCGGCCCGCGCTGGAGACCACCATGAAGATTCTTCCTACCCTGGCGCGCCACCTGGGCGCCGCGCTGATCGGTCTGGCTGCGCTGCAGGCGCATGCCGACCCTGTTGTGCAGGACCGCATCGTCGATGCTGCCGGCCTGCAGATCCATACGCTGCAAGCCGGCAGCGGCCCAGAAACCCCGGTCGTGCTGCTGCATGGCTATACCGAGACCAGCCATATGTGGCTGCCGCTGATTCCGCGCCTGGCCGATCGCCGCGTGGTGCTGGCGCCAGACCTGCCGGGTGCCGGCACGTCGTCGATTCCCGCCTCGGGCTTCGACAAGAAGACGCTCGCGCAGGACATCCACGCCATGGTGCAGGCCATGGGCTATCGTAAGGTCAAGCTGGTCGGCCACGACATCGGCCTGATGGTGGCGTACGCCTACGCCGCGCAGTACCCCGACGAAGTGGAAAGCATCACCCTCATGGACGCCTTCCTGCCCGGCGTGGGTGACTGGACGAAGGTCTGGCTGTTGCGCGACCTGTGGCACTTCCACTTCTACGGCGATACGCCGCTCAAGCTGGTGCAGGGCCGCGAGCGCATCTACTTCGAGCACTTCTGGAACGACTTTGCCGCCGATCCGAAGCACTCGGTGCCCGAAGCCGATCGTCAGTTCTATGCGCGCACTTACGGCCAACCGGGCCGCATGGCTGCCGGGTTTGAGTACTTCCACGCCTTCCCGCAGGATGCGGAGGACTTTGCCGGCTTTGCCAAGACGCCGCTCAGGATGCCGATGCTAGTGCTGGCCGGTGAACGCGCGTCTGGCGCGTTCCTGATCGAACAGGCCAAGCTGGTCGCGACCAACGTCAACAGTGTGACCATGAAGGGTTCCGGCCACTGGCTGATGGAAGAAGCGCCTGATGCGACCATGACGGCGCTGGTGCACTTTATCAACACGCCGCCAGTGCAGCCCTAAGCGAGGTGCGTCGCGCCCCACCAGGTTTGGTGGGGTTTAGTCAGCAACACGTTTCAGGAAAGCCCGAATGTCTTGCGCAGACCCGAGTCGACCGGGCCTGCCGGCATGAAACGGCGTAGCCTGCTCAGAAGAGACGCCTCGCCTTTGGGTGTGCGGCGCATCTTCCACGCGCCGAGGGCGGCATCGACAACCGTGCTCGCGACGCCATCGGGGGTCGGTGCTTTTTGGACACTCTTTTGAATCGCCTGGGAAACGACGGAACGTTCCGCGTCGTAGGCGGAGACTTTGGACGCCGCATGGGGAGCGTTCGTATCCAGGCTGGTCTTGGTAAATGAGGGCTCGACAAGTGCCACGCGGATGCCGAACTTGCGCACCTCATGGTCCAACGTCTCGGACATCCCCTCCACAGCATGCTTGGACGCCGAATAGAGACCCATATAAGGCGCCGGCAGAAAGCCGAGCACCGAGCTGATGTTGACGATTCGTCCCGAGCGCTGCGCGCGCATGTGCGGCAATACGGCGCGCGTGGTGCGCAAGATGCCGAACACGTTGGTGTCGAACAGCGCTTGCGCTTCAGCGACCGACGTTTCTTCGGTCGCGCCCAGCAGCGTCACGCCGGCACTGTTGACCAGCACATCAATGCGTTTGGCCAGCCCGATGATGGTCTCGATTCCCTGCTGGACCGAAGCCTCATCGCGGATGTCCATCTCGACCAGTTCAACGCCCGCCAGCGGCTGCGCTTTTGCGAGGTTGCGCACAGTGCCGAATACCCGGCAACCCCGCAGGGCAAACTTTGCTGCGGTGGCACGGCCGATGCCCGAGGACACGCCGGTAATCACAACGACTTTGGAATTCGACATGGCATTTTCTTTCTGTGTGAGTAGGTAGGTGCTGCGGTAAATGGCTTCGTGCGAGGGGGCTATTTGCTGCTGGCAACGGCGGTGGGTTCGTCGGGCTGCCAGCCACCGCCCAGCGCCTTGAATGCCGCAACGGCCGCGCGTGCCGATTCCGTTTGGGCCTGGGCACGCGCGTCTGATGCGCGCAACAGGCTTTCGTCGGCTTGCAGCACTTCGATCAGGCTGACGACGCCTTTTTGATACGCGGCAAACGAAGCGTTGCGTGCGCGGCTGAGCGAATCGACGCCTTGCGTGAGCACGGTCGCTTGCTCCTCGCGCTTGACCAGGGCGGAGAACGCGTCTTCCACGTCTTCCGTGGCGCGCAGCACGGCGAGCCGATATGCGGCGAGCATTTCCGCCTCTTGCCCCTTGGCCTGATCGATTTGCGCGTTGATGCGGCCGAAGTCGAACAGGCGCCAGCGCAGGCCAAGCACGCCCGCAAATTGGCTGGCGCCGCTGCCGAACAGGCTGCCGGCGCCCACCGACGTGGCGCTGCCGAGCAGGCCGCTGAGCGAGAACTTCGGGTAGTACTCCGCAATGGCAACGCCGATGCGTGCGTTGGAAGCTGCCAGCCTGCGCTCGGCGACGATGAGGTCGGGGCGGCGTCGCAACAGTTCGCCGGGCGATCCGCTGATCGCAATTTGCGGCGCGGCCGGGATATCTTTGTCTTCCATCAGCTCCGCCCGGTGCGTGCCCGGCACCGACCCGAGCATCACGTCCAGTGCGTTCATCGCCGCATCGAGGCCGGCTTCAAGCTGTGGGATCGACGCGCGAACCTGGGCGAGTGCACCTTCGGCCTGCCGAACCTGAAGCTCTGCCGCCAGTCCCTTGCTATAGAGCAGGTTGACGGTGGAGAGCAATGCCTCCTGCGTCTGCACCTGGTGGCGGGCCACTTTCAGGCGCGTCTGCAAGCCGCGGATGGTGAGGTAGATGTCGGCAGTCTGCGCGGCCACGGCCAGCCGTGTGGCGACTGCGCCCGCCTGGGAGGCCTGGTAGTCGGCCAGTGCAGCCTCGCGGCCACGGCGCAGACCGTCGAACACATCCAATTCCCAGCTTGCTTTGGCATCAGCCTCAAACGCGTTGCCGTAGCGGTCAAAACCGGGCCTCGAATTCAAGACGCGGCCCAACGGGGTTTCGACGGACTGATACGCACGTGCCGCTTGGCCCGTGACGTTGCCAGAAGGCAGCAACGCGGTATTGGCGGCGCTCAACCCTGCACGGGCTTGCGTGACGCGGGCGAATGCCTGGGCAAGGTCCAGGTTCTGTTCCAGCGCTAGCTGCACGAACTGCGTCAGTTGCGGATCGCCAAAGCCGGCCCACCACGCGGACAGGTCAGCCGTGGCCTTGACCGTGCGCTGCTCGACCGCGGTCTGGCCCAGGAATCGTTTGGGAACCGGCGCATCGGGCTTCACATAGTCCGGGCCGACGGCACACCCGGCTGCCAGACTGGCAACGAGGAGGGCCGCAAGGGAGTGTTTTGGCAACATGGGCAACGTCCACCGAGATTTTTGGTGACTATAGTACAAAGTGGTCACAAGTTGTTCAACTATCTCGACTCGCGTAAGCTGGAGCCCATGAAGACCACTCCTTACCCCGTTTCCGCCCGTGGCCCGGCAGACCACGACGTGCGAGACCAGATCGTCGCTGCCGCCACCGAGCACTTCAGCCGCTACGGCTACGAGAAGACCGCCGTGTCCGATCTGGCCAAGGCCATCGGCTTTTCCAAGGCCTATATCTACAAGTTCTTCGAGTCCAAGCAGGCCATTGGCGAGATGATTTGCGCCAACTGCCTGCGCGAGATCGAGGCCGAAGTGAATGCTGCTTTGGGCGAGGCTACCTCTCCGCCGGACAAGCTGCGCCGCATGTTCAAAGCCTTGACGGAGGCCAGCCTCCGGCTGTTTTCCCATGACCGCAAGCTGTACGAGATTGCGGCCTCGGCAGCGACTGAGCGCTGGCAGTCGGTGATCGCCTATGAGGGACGCATCCAGCAACTGCTGCGCGATGTGCTGCAGGAAGGCCGGGAGACCGGAGACTTCGAGCGCAAGACGCCGTTGGACGAGGCCACGGCGGCCATCTACCTGGTCATGCGCCCGTACATGAATCCGTTGCTTTTGCAGTACAGCTTTGACTACACGGAGGTGGCACCCGGGCTGCTCTCCAGCCTCGTGCTCCGAAGCCTTTCCCCCTGACGCGCAGATTTTTTTTCTCTGTGACCATTGACTAAATTGGTCACAAGAACAAGAATGAAAGCCCAGATCATCTCGTCGATGGGGCTTTCATGCTTTCGCGTCGCTTCGTTACCTCTACCGCTGTCCTTGCGTTGCCGCTGGCGTTGATCGCCTGCGGCGAAAGGGCTCCTGCTGACCCACGCACCGAGGCGCCCTTGGTGCGTGCCGCGTTCGTGCAGCCAGTGGCTTCGGCATCGCGTTCGTTCACGGGCGTCGTCGCTGCCCGGGTGCAGAGCGACCTCGGGTTCCGTGTGCCCGGTAAGGTGCTGGAGCGGCTGGTGGACGCTGGGCAAACCGTCAAGCGCGGGCAGCCGCTCATGCGCATCGATCCGGTCGATCTGAAGCTCGCCGCGCATGCACAGCAAGAAACCGTGGCGGCTGCGAAGGCACGCGCGCAACAGACGGCGGAAGACGAAGCCCGCTACCGCGATCTGCGCGGAACCGGCGCCATTTCCGCCTCGGCCTATGACCAAGCCAAGGCTGCGGCGGATGCAGCCAAAGCCCAGTTGAGCGCCGCAGAAGCCCAGGCCGATGTCGCGCGCAACGCCAGCCGCTACGCAGAACTCGTTGCGGATGGCGACGGCGTGGTCATGGAAACGCTGGCCGAGCCCGGCCAAGTTGTCAGCGCGGGGCAGGCGGTTGTGCGCCTAGCCCATGCCGGTCGCCGTGAAGCGGTGGTTCAGTTGCCAGAAACGTTGCGGCCTGCGATCGGTTCGGTCGCACAGGCCACGCTGTTCGGCAAGGAAAGCGATGGCACGCCTGCCAAACTGCGGCAGTTGTCGGATGCCGCGGACCGGCTTACCCGCACGTACGAAGCGCGTTATGTGCTGGATGGCGAACTGGCCAACGCCCCGCTGGGCTCCACTGTCACGATCCAGATTCCCGATCGGCTGGCGACTGTGCAAGGCGATCTGCAGGTGCTTGATCTGCAAGTACCCCTTGGCGCCGTGTTCGATGCCGGCAAGGGTCCGGGCGTGTGGGTCATCCAGGGTGACCCGGCCAAGGTGTCGTGGCGCTCCATCACCATTGTTCGCCTTGGTGACGAAGGCGCGCGCGTTGCCGGCCAGGTCAAGCAGGGCGACCGGATCGTCGCGCTTGGCGCACAACTGCTGCGCGAAGGGCAGCAGGTCCGCGTGGCGGGTCAGGGCGCCAGCCCTGCTATCGCGGGGGTGCGACTGTGAGCCAAGGTCGTTTCAACCTATCGGCACTTGCCGTGCGTGAGCGTGCCGTCACGCTGTTCCTCATTTGCCTGATCTCGCTGGCAGGGCTCGTTTCCTTCTTCAAGCTGGGGCGTGCGGAAGACCCGGCGTTTACGGTCAAGGTGATGAACATCGTCACCGTATGGCCTGGCGCCACCGCGCAGGAAATGCAGGACCAGGTGGCCGAGAAGATCGAAAAGCGCATGCAGGAGCTGCGCTGGTATGACCGCACGGAAACGTACACGCGCCCCGGCCTGGCATTCACCACGTTGACGTTGCTCGACAGCACGCCGCCGTCGGAAGTGCAGGAAGAGTTCTATCAAGCGCGCAAGAAGGTTGGCGACGAGGTGGGCAACCTGCCGTCCGGCGTGATCGGGCCGATCGTCAACGACGAATATTCGGACGTGACCTTTGCCCTCTTTGCGCTCAAGGCACAGGGCGAGCCGCAACGCGCGCTGGTGCGTGATGCGGAGACGCTGCGCCAGCGCCTGCTGCACGTGCCCGGCGTGAAGAAGGTCAACATCATCGGCGAGCAGTCGGAACGCATCTACGTCGAGTTCTCGCACGACCGGCTGGCGACGCTGGGGGTGAGCCCGCAAGAGGTGTTTGCCGCGCTCAACAACCAGAACGCGCTAACAGCAGCGGGCTCGGTTGAGACGAAAGGGCCGCAGGTGTTCATCCGCCTGGACGGCGCGTTCGACGAGTTGCAGAAGATCCGCGATACGCCGGTGGTGTCACAGGGCCGCACGTTGAAGCTGTCGGACATCGCCACGGTCAAGCGCGGCTATGAAGACCCGGCCACATTCATGGTGCGCAATGGTGGGCAGCCCGCCTTGCTGCTGGGCATCGTGATGCGCGAGGGCTGGAACGGGCTGGATCTGGGCAAGGCGCTCGACAAGGAAGTCGGTGCCATCAACGCAGACATGCCGCTCGGCATCAGCCTGACCAAGGTGACAGACCAGGCCGTCAACATCGCGGCGTCTGTCGACGAGTTCATGCTCAAGTTCTTTGCCGCGCTGCTGGTTGTGATGCTGGTGAGCTTCGTCAGCATGGGCTGGCGCGCTGGCCTGGTGGTGGCCGCTGCCGTGCCGCTCACGCTTGCGGTGGTGTTTGTGGTGATGGCCGCAACAGGCAAGAACTTTGACCGCATCACGCTGGGGTCGTTGATTCTGGCGCTGGGCCTGCTGGTGGACGACGCCATCATCGCCATCGAAATGATGGTGGTGAAGATGGAAGAGGGCTACAGCCGCGTGGCTGCTTCGGCCTATGCGTGGAGCCATACCGCTGCGCCCATGTTGTCGGGCACGCTGGTGACGGCCGTCGGCTTCATGCCGAATGGCTTTGCGCGATCCACTGCGGGTGAATACACCAGCAACATGTTCTGGATCGTGGGCATTGCGCTGATTGCGTCGTGGGTGGTTGCGGTGGTGTTCACGCCGTATCTGGGCGTGAAGATGCTGCCCGACTTCAAGAAGGTCGAGGGCGGCCACGATGCGATCTACAACACGCCGCGCTACAACCGCTTCCGTGCGCTGCTTGGTCGCGTGATTGCGCGCAAATGGCTGGTCGCGGGTGCGGTGGTGGGCCTCTTCGCATTGGCGATCGCGGGCATGGCGGTGGTCAAGAAGCAGTTCTTCCCGATCTCGGATCGCCCCGAAGTGCTGGTCGAAGTGCAGATGCCCTATGGCACGTCGATCAACCAGACAGACGCGGCGACCGCAAAGCTGGAAGCCTGGCTCGCCAAACAGAAGGAAGCCAAGATCGTGACGGCCTACATCGGCCAGGGGGCGCCGCGCTTCTATCTGGCGATGGGGCCGGAATTGCCGGATCCGTCGTTCGCCAAGATCGTGATCCGCACTGATAGCCAGGAAGAGCGCGACGCATTGAAGCAGCGCCTGCGCCAGGCCGTTGCCGATGGTCTCGCCTCCGAGGCGCGCGTGCGGGTCACGCAACTCGTGTTCGGCCCGTATTCGCCGTTCCCCGTGGCTTACCGTGTGACTGGCCCGGACGCGGAGACATTGCGTCGCATCGCGGCCGATGTGCAGCACGTCATGGACACCAACTCGATGATGCGCACGGTCAATACCGATTGGGGCGTGCGTGTACCCACGCTGCACTTCACTTTGCAGCAAGACCGCTTGCAGGCGGTAGGGCTGACCTCCAGCGCCGTCGCACAACAACTGCAATTCCTGCTCAACGGCGTTCCGGTAACGGCCGTGCGCGAAGACATTCGCACCGTGCAAGTCACTGCGCGCTCGGCCGGCAACGTGCGGCTCGACCCCGCCAAGATCGGCGACTTCACCCTGGCCGGCGCCAACGGGCAACGCATCCCGCTTTCGCAGGTTGGCAAGATCGATGTGCGCATGGAAGAACCCATCATCCGTCGGCGCGACCGCATGCCGACCATCACGGTGCGAGGCGATATTGCCGAGGGCCTGCAACCGCCCGATGTGTCGACCGCCATCAGCAAGCAGCTTCAGCCCATCATCGAGAAACTGCCTAGCGGATACCGCATTGAGCAAGCGGGCTCCATCGAAGAATCCGGCAAGGCGACGAAGGCCATGCTGCCGCTGTTCCCGATCATGCTGGCTATCACGCTGGTGATCCTTATCTTCCAGGTGCGGTCCATTCCGGCGATGGTCATGGTGTTTCTGACCAGCCCGCTGGGCTTGATTGGCGTGGTGCCCACGCTGATTCTGTTCGGGCAGCCGTTTGGCATCAACGCGCTGGTCGGCTTGATTGCGCTGTCGGGCATTCTGATGCGCAACACGCTCATCCTGATCGGGCAGATCCAGCACAACAAGGACGAGGGGCTGGATCCGTTCAGGGCCGTGGTGGAGGCAACTGTCCAACGTGCGCGGCCAGTGATTCTCACAGCGCTGGCCGCCATCCTGGCCTTCATCCCGCTGACGCATTCGGTGTTCTGGGGCGCGCTCGCTTACACGCTCATCGGCGGGACGTTTGCCGGGACAATCCTCACCTTGGGGTTCCTGCCGGCCATGTACTCCATCTGGTTCAGGATCCGGCCGAGCGGCGTGTCTGATGCTCCGCGGGATCGGCATGAGACTGCGCAGGCCGCCGGGCAACTGCTGCCCGAGTAAGTTTTCACCCGCCTGCCCAAGTTACCTCCGTTCTCTCGACCTTCGGGCAGGCGTTTTTCTATTTCGCTGGGACTTGCGCGCAACATCAGGGGTGCGAAGCGCTGTATTGACGAAATGTCATTAACTGACGTATCGTCAATACCATGACACTCGCTGAAGAAAACCACCTTCTGCTGCGCGAAGGCCGCAAGATCGTCGAGGCGCTGGGCAAGACCCTGGCGCCACTGGTCGAGATCGTGCTGCACGACCTGACCGACCCCGATCATTCCGTTGTCGCCATCGCCAACAACCTCTCGGGCCGCCAGGTGGGCGATGCCGTGACCGAGCTGGGTCTGGCGCGCATGGCTGATCCGGACTTCCCTGAAGTCATTGAAAACTACGCCAACCGGTTTCCCGACGGGCGGCCGGCCAAGAGCACATCCATCGGCCTGAAGAACAGCCGCGGTGAATACGTGGCCGCCATCTGCCTGAACATGGACGTCTCCATGTTGAGTGCCGTGACGACCGGCCTTACGCAACTGATGCGCGTTGACGTGGCTGCGCCGCCGGTGCCCGAATCGCTGGGCTCACGCCGCGTGGAAGACGTGCGTGCCGCACTCGAACGCTTTGCCGCCGCGCGCAACACCACGCCCATGGCCATGACGCTGGACCAGCGCCGCGAAGCCATGCGCGAACTGGCCGCCAGCGGCTTGCTCAACCTGCGCCGCGCGCTGTCGGAGGTTGCGCAAACGCTGGGCGTGGCGCGCTCCACCGTCTACACCTACCTCCCCGAAAACACCCCAACTTGAGTCCCGCCATGAGCTTGCCGATTTCCTATGACGACGTTGTTGCCGCCCATGCCCGCCTGCAAGGCGTAGCCCACAAGACGCCCGTGCTGACGTCCGCCACCGCCAACGCCATGACCGGCGCCGAACTGTTCTTCAAGGCCGAGACCTTCCAGCGCATGGGCGCGTTCAAGTTTCGCGGCGCGTACAACGCGCTGTCGCAGTTCACGCCGGCGCAGCGTAAGGCGGGTGTGATCACGTTCTCGTCGGGCAACCATGCGCAGGCGATTGCGCTGTCGGCGCGGCTGCTCGGCATGCGTGCCGTCATCGTCATGCCCAAGGACGCACCGGTCATCAAGGTGGAAGCCACGCGTGGCTACGGCGGCGAGGTGGTGTTTTTCGACCGCTACACCGAAGACCGCGAAGCCATCGGGCGCAAGCTGGCCGAAGAACAGGGCCTGACGCTGATCCCGCCGTACGACCATCCGCACGTGATGGCCGGGCAGGGCACGGCCGCCAAGGAACTGATCGAAGATGCGGGCCCGTTCGACGTGGTGCTGGCGCCGCTGGGCGGTGGCGGACTGCTCTCGGGTACGGCTACGGCAGTGCGCGCGCTGAACCCCGCCTGCAAGATCATCGGCGTGGAGCCCGAGGCCGGCAACGACGGCCAGCAGAGCTTCCGCAAGGGCGAGATCGTCCACATCGATACGCCCAAGACGCTGGCTGACGGCGCGCAGACGCAGCACCTGGGCAACTACACCTTCGCCGTGATCCGCGAGCTGGTCGACGACATCATCACCGTGAGCGATGCCGAACTTGTGAGCACCATGCAGTTTTTCGCCAGCCGCATGAAGGCGGTGGTCGAGCCTACCGGCTGCCTGGCGGCGGCTGCCGTGCTGAATGGCAAGGTGGACGTGCGTGGCAAGCGTGTCGGCGTGATCCTGTCGGGCGGCAATGTGGATCTGCAGTTGTTCGCCAAGCTGGTATTGGGTGCCGCATGAGCGAAGCTCGCTACCTGAACGCGCCCGATTTGCGCCCGCCCGCCGGGCATTACTCGCACGCGGTTTGCGCCAACGGCTTCGTATTCGTGGCTGGGCAGATTCCGGTCACGCCCACGGGTGACAAGCTGGTCGATGCGCCGTTCGAGGTGCAGGTGCGGCAAGTCCTCTCCAACCTGGATGCGGTGCTTGCCGCTGCTGGCACTGACCGTTCACGCCTGGTGCAGGTGCGTGTGTACGTAACCGATATGGAAACGCACTGGCCCGCGTTCGACACGCTGTATCGCGCATGGATCGGGGAGCTGCGCCCCGCGCGTGCCGTGGTGCCGGTGCCGACGCTGCACTACGGCCTGGCCGTCGAGATCGAGGCAACCGCGCTGGCCGGTTGACGCAAACGCTTGGCGTTGATGTGTGTCAGGCAGGAAGCAGGGCGCGGTGGTTGATCTCCGCGCATTTGCCATCCATTGTTGCAAAATGGTCGACATGCCTGCCAAGGCACGAGCCTTGGACAAGACCCTGACGAACACGCCCCCAACGCCAGCCATGACCCAGCCTACGCGGCAACTCACGCAGGAAGATGTACCGATCGGCCAGCCACTGCCGTTTGCACTGGCAGACAGCGGGGGCAGGCTGCTGCTGCCGGCTGGGGTGGTGGTGCCCGATGCGGAAGACGCACGACTGCTGTTCCACCACGGTCCGGTGATGGCTTCTGATCAGCCCGGCGCGGCCGCAGTGGCTCCATCCGTTGATGCCACCGAGGGCAAGCCGCGCCTGGGTGCGACCGGCCTGACGATTGGTACGGTATTGCAGGTTCAGGAAAAATCGGCACCGGTGCGGGGCCCGTTGCCGTGCCGCTTGATCGGCTATATCGAGGGCGAGGCGCTGTTCATTACGCAGCCCACCGATGCCAAGCGCACGCTGCGCCCCGAAGTGCGTGACGTGCTGCTGTTGCGCGGATTCTCCGGCCGCGCGGTCGTCAGCATGCTATGCAGCGTGGTGGCGTCGGGGCAGTTTCCGTCACCCTACATCGTCCTTGCGATGCCCACCAAGGTACATAAGGTGCCGCTGCGCAAGGCAAAGCGGGTGCAGGTCCGCATCGGCGCCACGATGCGCGCGGAGGGGCAAACGGCAACGGCTGCCGATCGCGTCGTCATCATCCGGGACATTTGTTTGAACGGTGCCCTGGTACAGAGCGTGGGTGCAACGTGTCAGCCGGGCGATCGGCTGATCCTGGATTTCAGCGCCTATGTCGACGGCCAGCAAGAAGATTTCTCGATCACGGGGCGTGTTGCCAGCGGCTCGCCGGCGCTCGGTGCGCGCGCGTCTGCGTTTCCGTCGTTCGGCGTGGAGTTCTCGCTCTCGAAAGAGCAGACGGCACGGCTCTCGCGCCTGATCATCGAGCGGCTGGACGAGTAAGCCCCGCCTACGCCGTTTCCGCCAGCATGGTCTCCAGCAGCCACGCACCGGCCTGGCCGAGCGTGCGCTTGCGTGACCACACCACATCGACCGGCACATGCCGGGGCCAGCCGCGCGCGCGCACTTCATGCAGGCGATCCGCGGCGAAATGGTCGACCAGCCAGCGCGGCAGTTCCGTCCAACCGAAGCCCAGCACCGCCATTTCCAGCAGCATCAGGTAGCTTGGCGCAGACCACCGGCGCAGGCTGCGCACGGGTGTGGTTTCAGCGCGCGGCCCGATCGGATCGACAAAGGTATTGAGGCGCAACTCGCGCGCCTCGCGCAGCATCGCATGCGGCACCTCCTGGTTGCCGTATTGCGCGAACGGATGCTGCCGCCCGACGAACAGGCTGATCTCCGATTGCTCGGCAATGGTGGCCGCGCCAATGTCGGGCGGATAGGCCGGTTGCGTTGCCACCAGGCCGAGCTGCGCACGGCCCTGCTGGATGATGTCGAGCACGTCTTCGTACTCGGCGATCAGGCATTCGAGTTCCAGGTCGGGAAACCGCTGCTCAAGCGCGGCAAGGGTCTGTTCGTAGCGGTCGGACTGGTACGTGTCGGACACCACCAGGGTGAGGCGCGCCTCCAGGCCGCCGGCCATCTGCGCGGCCAGGCGGTCCATCTGCTCACCGGCTTCGAGCACGCGGCGCACCTGCGTGAGCATGGCGCGGCCCGCTTCGGTGAGCGTCGGCTGGCGCGTGCTGCGGTCGAACAGCGTCAGGCCGAGGTCGATTTCCAGGTTGCCGATCGCCTCGCTGATGGTCGATTGCCGTTTGCCCAGTTTGCGCGCCGCCGCCGAGAACGAACCGAGCGTGGCGGCCTCCGCAAAGGCCAGCAGCGCTTCAGGGGAGTGACGCATGGTTGGCTCCAGATGGCGGTATCCGCTCAATATATCGGAAAAACCGATGCTATCGAACTGGATAAATCGACTTCCACCGATGAAAATTGCGCCTATTCATCGGAGTCCTTCATGCAAGTCCCAGCCAAAACCCCTGTTGAGCGCGTCTTCCACGCGCTGAGCTTCGAGCTCCTCGCCACCATCATCTGCGCGCCGCTGTTCAGCTGGCTGATGGGCGTGCCGCTTGCACACATGGGTGCGCTCACGCTCATGTTTGCCGGCGTGGCGATGGTGTGGAACATGATCTTCAACGCGCTCTTCGAGCGTGTGGAGCATCGCTACAAGCTCTCGCGCACCTTGGCCGTGCGCGTGGTGCACGCCTGCCTGTTCGAAGGCGGCCTGGTCGTGATGCTGGTGCCGCTGGGCGCGTGGTGGCTGAACGTGAGCCTGTGGGAAGCCTTCGTGATCGACATCGGCATCATGCTGTTTTTCCTGCCGTACACGTTCTTCTTCAACCTTGCGTACGACCACCTGCGGGCCCGGTGGATGGCGCGCCGCGCGCTGGCCTGAGATTCCGGCCTAGGGCAAACGACGCAGCGCGCTGTCGGGTGCGCTTTCTATAATGAAATCCTTTTCCGAAAAGGGTCTATCGGGGCGTATCAGTTGCGAGCCCCGATGCCTGCTATGCCCGGATTTCATCCATGCCGCGTTTTGCCGCCATGCCCTCCCATGCCTCGGCAACCGTGCTGCGCCGGTGTTACGAAGCGGCGTGCGCGGGTGATGCCGTGGGCATCATGAACGTGCTGCGCGATGTCTGCAGCGCGGATCATGCTGCGGCCATGGTCCGCTGGCGGGTAGACGGTCGCCTGCATTGGGCGGCCTCAGGTGGTGCGCACACAGCGGATTTGCTATTGCATGCGGCCCGTTGCGACGGGGTGGATGCCTGGCCGCTGGCCGATGCGGAGGTGCGTGGTGCGGTATGGCTGGACTATCGCGTGCGCGGCGTGCCGCTGTTGGCCAAGCGTTCTGCGCCGCGGGATTTGCTGCCGCATCTTGCGCAGGCGTTGCCGCTTTGCTGGCAACGCGTTGCCGCCCGCGCCGGCATCGTGCCTGCGCAATCCCCCAGCCTGTGGCTGACCGACGCGTTTCGGCTGACCCCGCGTGAAGCGGACGTGGCGGATCTGCTCGCGCGTGGTGCGGACCCGGCATGCATTGCGCGCACGTTGGGTATTTCGCTCGACACGGTGCGCACGCACCTCAAGCACGTCTACCGCAAGACCAATACACATAGCCAGTGCGATGTGGTGCGGTTGATGCTGGCGTCATCTGCGCATCGCTAGGCAGACGCTTGCGCGGCGGCGCAACACACACCTGCGGCGGCGCAACACACACCCGCGTCGGCTGCAACGCATCAAGAATGGGCTGCACCTGCATCACGCGGTTGCCATTGGCGGCCGCTCAGTGGTGGGGTTGCCATCCTTGAAGAGGGTTTGCAGTTGCGCGCGCAGCTCGGGCGAGTCGGTGTGCTTGTGTACGGACACAGCGTGCTGCACGGCGGCCTCCAGCAACTCGGCATCGCTGTCGGCGCTGATGGCGACCGAGCAGTTGTTCTCGCTGGGGAAGGCACGGCAATCGATGTAGCGGCGGCCCATGGTAGGACTCCTGAAACGACAAAGCGTGACGCGGCGGGGCGCCGGTCGCGCGTGTCTTCGTTATAGGCTTGCCCCAGGGATGTGGCGTCACCCACGCGGGGTACGGCGCGGCTGACGCGGATGACGCCGACGGCGATGTCAGTCGAGGAAGACGTATTGCGCAAGATACGGGCTGCGGCCTTCCTGCCCTTCTTCCGTGCAGGGTTGTGCGGGCGGGATGCCGCCGTGTGTCTGCAGCCGCTGCACATAGTGCACGGTACTCAATAGCCCTGCGCCGCCAACGTTGGTTGCTTGCAGCAAGAGCAACGGAATGGCACCGGCTTCTGCCGTGTTGGCAGCCTGCTGCATGACCTTACCGGTGATTTTGCTGCCGTCCAGCGCCTCCCAGCTCGGGCCGGCGGCATGCTTGATGACCAGCTTGCCGGACGCGTCATACAGATCCGCCAGCGGTGCCTTGAATGCCCACGCGAGCGGTTTGTCGCCGTCGCGCTTGCAGACGTAGATCTGCACACCGGTTGCCGACAGGCTGGCGATGGTGCGGTGTGCGCCGGCGGGTTGAAGCGTGTCGGGTACAGTTTGCGCGACGGCTATTTGCGCGGCGCTGAATGTCAGAGCAAGCGTGATGCTGTAAGCCAAGGGGCGGAACAATGTGCGAGCAATATTAGGCATGATCTTCCTTTGACAAGAGCGACAGGCAGGATTTAGCTCGGCTTCGGGTTTTCGTGTTGCTGAGACGGAAGCCTAATCGCAAGGCCATACGTGAACGGTTTCGTTGTTCTTCCGTAAGAGCGCTGAGCGCAGTACACCGTTGGCTTGCATCTGGAAGAACAGCGCAAAGTAAGCTGCCTCGAGTGCAGGCCACGATTCGTACTCCCTAGGCGTGTCGTGGGCATGTGGGCTGTTGCACCAGAGATCACCTTTCGCGTGGCCGGCGAACATGGGTCGATCGGACCAGTTACCAACCAGCGGCGCCTTCCATGCGGAGCCATGTGAGGATGTCAGCAGAGGGCCAGAAGTGTCCTCTGGTGTGAAGGTATGAAGTTCTCGATCAGGCCCCTCAACATACAGCCGACCGCAGCTTTCGCATTGATAGCACGCGCGTGTGAGTGTCCGATCGATCTGTGCGCAATCAACTACGGTATTCGCAAAGTCTTCCCAGTCTTGGTCGGCAATTAACCGTGCTTTCCCAGGTAGAAAGTCGGTCTGATCGTAGATCACAGCACCGCACTTGCAGCCAATCTTCATGGGGATGAACTCCAGATAATCGAAGACGGGACTGTATCTCACGCCATTTCAGTCAGCCACCTTCGCGCCCCGCTCCTTCAATAGCTCGCGCAACACCGACCGATGGCAATGCGCTTCCTCTTCGCAATAGCAGCCGACTGAGAGATTGGTCTGATGGGACAGCGCGGCCAGCATGTCGAGCGTGCGTGCCGCATCGCCATCGCGCATCTCGGCGCGGAAGTGGCGCACGAAGGTCTGCCAGCCCTTCTCGTCGTGCTCGGCCTGTGCCGTTTGAGCTTGCTTGACGAGTTCAGGCGTGGGGGAGAGCAGCGGCATCCAGACGTCGTAGAAATCGCGGCTGGCGAATTCTTCCTTGGGCACGCCGCGCGGCGGGCGCCGCACAGTGCCGATGCGCAGGCCTTCATCGGGGGAGCGCGGCTCGCCGAGCCGGACGATGCGTAGGGTCATGGATGCCTCCGTGCGGATGCTGCGTGCGGCGCGTTGTTGCGTTGTTGTTTAGGAGCCCTGCCGGTTCTGCACCGTCGGGAAGAACAGGTCCTTCCACGATGCCGGCTTGTTCTTGAGCGTGCCCACGCGCTGCATGAACTCAGCATAGTGTGCGACGCCCACCGGCGTGGTCGTGAAGCGCGAGTCCGGATCGTCGAGGATCTTTTTCACCTCGTCAGGCGAACTCTTCACCTTCGATTGCGCGATGTAGATCTGTGCGGCCTTGGTCTTGTCCTTGGCGATGAGCGCGTTGGCTTCATCCAGCGCCGCCACGAATGCTGCTGACAGCTTCGGGTTGGCGTCGTAGAACTTCTTGCTGGTGTAGGTCATGTCCAGCGTGATGTTGCCGAGCACGTCGACGGTGTTGAACACGCGGTGCAGGCCAGGTGCGGCGGCCTCGGTGTATGAGAACGGCGGCGAGGCCATATGGCTGTTGATCTGGCTGCCGCCTGCCAGCATGACGGCGGTGGCGTCCGGGTGCGGCAGCGGCACGGTGATCGGGTCGAGCTTGTTGAACTGCTTGTCACCGAAGGTTTTGGCGGCGGCCATTTGCAGCACCACGGCGGGCAGTGAAGTCTTGATGCCGGGCACGGCAATGCGGTCCTTGTCGGAGAAGTCGGCCAGCGTCTTCACGTTGGGGTTGCGCGTCATCAGGTACATCGACGATGAGCTGAGCGACGACAGGCCGCGCACTTCCATGGCGCTGCCGCGGGTCTTGTCCCACAGGGTGAGGAAGCCTGGGACGCCCAGGGAGGCGATGTCGAGCGCGCCCGAGAGCATGGCGTCGTTGATGACGTTGCCGCCGTCCAGAATGCGGTAGCTGACCTTCACGTCGCCCAGGCCCGCCGCCTTGGCCTGCTTCTCTAGCAGGTGCTCGCTGGACATCACCATGATGGGCAGGTAGAGGATGCCGTAGCCGTGGGAGATGCGGACTTCGTTGGCTTCTGCGTGCGCTGCGTTGATCGCGCCACCGAAGAGCGATGTTGCCAGGGTGGCGGCCATGGTCAGGCGTAGGACATTGCGGCGGGTTTGCTGCATGGGGTGTCTCCTTGTTG
>F21B_10003239_pt1 | contig 18371 bp, 16 predicted proteins | sample RepKananBrdUF21B_FD_10803 | JGI IMG/M metagenome (IMG submission 10803) | reverse complement strand
GAAGTCGAAATGAAGGAAAAGAAGGCCCGCGTGGAAGATGCACTGCACGCAACGCGCGCTGCTGTGGAAGAAGGCATCGTGGCTGGCGGCGGTGTTGCACTGCTGCGTGCCCGTGCACTGATCTCCGGCCTGAAGGGTGCCAACGCTGACCAAGACGCCGGCATCAAGATCGTGCTGCGCGCCATGGAAGAGCCGCTGCGCCAGATCGTCACCAACGCTGGCGACGAGGCTTCGGTTGTGGTGTCGAAGGTGATCGAAGGAAGCGGCAACTACGGCTACAACGCCGCCACCGGCGAGTACGGTGACCTGGTGGAAATGGGCGTGCTGGACCCGACCAAGGTGACCCGCACCGCGCTGCAGAACGCCGCTTCGGTCGCTTCGCTGATGCTGACGACGGATTGCGCCGTTGCAGAACTGCCGAAGGACGATGCAGCTCCGGCAATGCCGGGCGGCATGGGTGGCATGGGCGGCATGGACGGCATGATGTAATTTGCCCGTCTGGCAACCTGGCCCGGCCGCTGGTTCTTCCGGCGGCTGTTCCAAACAAAAAACCCCGTGGGTGCGAGCCTGCGGGGTTTTTTGTTTGCATTAGAAACTGTGCCGCATTCCTGTGAAGCTCGGTAAGGCGTGAAAGCAGCCGCTGATTGGCCAGGCACGTGCGTTCTCGATTTCACCATGTTTCGGGCTTGAAACAACGCTCCATATGCATGGCGCTTTCCTCACTCGTTTGGCCGATATCCGCTAATGGGGTGTGTGCTAAAACATCCTCAGGCGGCAGCGTTTGTTCGTTCCGTTCACATCTTGGCGAGCGGTGATAGAGCGCAACTGTGCCGGCACAAATACGTGGCGATGGTGCTATCCATCGACCCGAAAAGAAGAATCAAGAGCAAGTGGGGGCGGTATGAAGACCATCCATCAAGCCGGGGCGGCGGCTGTGGAGTTTGCACTCGTCGTGCTCATCTTCTTGGCGCTTGTGCTTGGGACGGTTCAGTTCGGCTGGTTGCTCTATAGCTATGTCGTACTGACCACAGCTGCCTCTACGGGAGCGCATGTTCTCGCCTCGCAGCGCGGCTATAGCGCGCCCTATACCAACACCAAGAACGCGATTCTGGCTGCTGCTGCGCCGATTGCGTCAGCCACGGCGCTGGCAAGCAACATGACGATCAGCATGACGGTTGGCGGAACATCGTGCCAAAGCGATGCGCTCTGCTCCGCCGCCCTAGGGACGGGGAGCCAGGCGCCGACTGCCGGGACGCAGGCCAGCGTTTCTATCAGCTATCCGTTTGTTCCGATGGCGGGTGGGGCGCTGGTAGTACGTGCCTCTCTTTTGCCGACCGCATTGCAAACCAGCATGTCCGAACTGGTGCAGTAGCTGCATGGCGCCAGTCGACGCAATCAGCAAGCAGGCTGGGGCGGCTGTTGTGCCTCAACGCTGAGCACAATTGAGTACGGGGGCGATGATGCGCAGTGTGCTGAGAATCGACCGGAAGCACCGAGGTACCGCGACAGTGGAGTTTGCGTTGCTATCGCCGTTTCTTCTCCTGCTGGCACTGGGTGTGGCCGAGTTCGGTTGGTTGATTATTAACTCCGTCATGGTGACCAATGTCGCCGCGTCGGGGGCCCGCTTCTTTGCCGGTCAGAGGGGTACCACCACACCGTATTCCGATACCAACACGCAGATCAAGGCGTCGGCATCGAGTCTCAAGTCATCCAACCTGAGTTACGCCACCTCCGTGGGCAACACATCTTGCAGCACGGACGCAACCTGCGCGCTTGACCTGAACAACGCTGTGAAAAACGGGGCGGTGACCAGTGCGACGGTCACCGTCACCTACAGCCCTTACAAACCGCTGCTCGCGGGGGCTTTTCCTGGCGTGTCCAATTTACTGCCGCAGTCGCTTAGCGCCACCGCCGTAGAGCGCGTTCAGTGAGCGCGCCACTTTTGTGAGGAGCCATGTGCCATGAATCGACTCTCTGAAAGGACGGGCGCAATGAAGCGGCAACGTGGCGCAGTCGGCGTCATGGCGGCGTTCTCCATCATTCTGCTGCTCGGCGTCGTCGGTCTCGCGGTCGATGCCGGGTATCTCTTCTACTGCCAAAAGCGCTTGCAGACAGCCACAGATGCGGCTGCCCTGGCGGGTGCCGTTGACTTGTGGACCAACTCGTTTGCCACAGCGCAAGCCAACGCCAAGGCGTACACAGCCGGTCAAGGGAACAATTCGATGCCGCCAGGCGTGACGGTTTCGGCGGCCACCATCACCGGTTTGCAGTTGACCAATGCGCAGCTGCCGGCATCGGGAGCCGTGTCGAAGTACAACGCTATCCAGGTTGCTCAGCAAGCGACGGTGCCGCTGACGTTTGCAAGCGTGTTCGGGTTCAAGTCCATCCAGGTTGCCGCCAGTTCGAAGGCGGCTGCGGGCGGGGCCGGTGGCCCTGCCAAGTACAACGTCATGATCATCCTCGACACCACAGGCTCGATGAACACCACCGATTCGAATTGCCCAGGGCCGAAGAAGCAATCACTGTCACGCCTTCAATGCGCGCAGCAGGCCGCGATGACATTGCTTACCAATCTGACGAATGCTGGTGACAACGTCGGCTTGATGGTGTTTCCGCCCGTGGCCGGCAGCAGCAAGGAAACGGATTTTTCATGCGGCGCTTCACAGCAATCGATCGCAAGCAGCTATTCAGCGGTTGCTACCGGTGTGGTGACGAGCGGTGCCACATACCAAGTATCGGGTTTGGCTTCCGGGTTTCTTAAGAACGGTGCCGCAAATACGGGATCCAGCATCGTTCAGGCGCTCGGCGGCGGCAGTTGTGGCGGCATCCAGGCCATTGGTGGGCTGGGTACGTTCTACGCTCAAGCCATTGCTTCGGCGCAGGCGGCATTGTTGAACATGTCGCAAGGACAGAACCCACCTGGGCAAAACGTGATCGTCCTGCTCAGCGATGGCGATGCGTCGTCATCCCAGGGCCAGCTTGGTAACACGTACAAGAGCACCTACGGGCAGGAATGCAAAGCGGCCGTCAGCGCGGCCAGTACTGTGCAGAAGACGGGAACACTGATCTACACGGTTGCCTACATTGGCGGAGGCTCGACTTCGTCAAGCTGCAGCGATGGCAATAGCGATCTGACGCCGTGCAGCACCATGCAGCAGATCGCCACGGGGCCGTCGTACTTCTTCTCAGACACCTGCCCGAATGCAGCGGGAGGGGCAGTCAACAACCTGAACGCGGCATTCAGTGCCATTTCATACTCACTCACGAAGCCGCGCCTGGTCCCGCCCAACGCTACGTAGGCGTGGCTTGATTTGTCTTCCGGCAATCCCGTCGGCGCGTTGCAGCGCGTCGGCGGGATTCGCATCACGATCACGCTCGCTGTTCGGCTGACCCTGGCGAATGGGGCGAACCTCCCTTTCTGGTTTGTTAACGCACCGTTAACGTTGCATTGCGGCGGGCTTCGATACAATCGGCCCACCCGCGAGCCTCTGTTTCTGAGCGGGCACGACAACAACACAGGGAAGGGAAAACAGATGAACGACATCGCACGCGAGCCTGTCCTGGGCGGCGCCCCCGCTCCAGCTGCCCCGCAACCCTTGCGGATGCGCTTTATCGGCAGCGGCTCGGAATACTTCCGTATCTGGATCGTCAACCTGCTGCTGACCATCGTCACGCTGGGTATCTACTCGGCCTGGGCGAAGGTGCGCACGATGCAGTACTTCTACCGCAACACGCAGTTGGCCGGATCGAGCTTCGACTATCACGGCAGTCCGACCGCCATTCTCAAGGGCCGCGCGATCATCTTCGTGCTGGCGCTGGCGTTCAATCTGCTGAGCCATTCGTCGCCGGCGCTGTCGCTGGTGTTCCTGGCACTGCTGGCCGGGGCGTTTCCGTGGTTGCTGGTGCGCTCGTTGCGCTTCCGCATGGCCAACTCCAGCTATCGCGGTCTGCGCTTTGCCTTCACGGGTAAGGATGCAGAAGGCTACATGGTGTTTCTGGTCTGGCCGATCCTGAGTGTCTTCACCGCGTACCTGCTGGCGCCGCTGGCGCACCAGCGCTTCAAGCGCTATCAGCATCGCAACACGCGCTTCGGCACCACGCCGTTCGATTTCTCGGGCACGCCGGGCAACTTCTATGGCGTGTATCTGCGCACGTTCGGGCTGGCGGTGCTGGCCCTCGTGGTAGCGGTTGCGGTGATCGCAGTGCTGGGCGTGTCGATCGGCAAGGCGGAAAGCAGCGCCGGCCGCGCCATCGCCATCGCCATTGCGGTGGTGCTGATGTACGTGGCGATGCTGTTCCTGGCACCGTACTTCATGTCGCGTTTGCAGAACGTGGTGTGGAACCACACCACGCTGGGCCCGCATCGCTTCCAAAGCCAGGTGGCGGCCGGCAAGCTGTTCTGGATCTACGTGTCGAACGCGGTGCTGATCGCCATCACCATCGGCCTGTTCACACCGTTTGCTCGCGTGCGTACGCTGCGCTACAAGATCGACTCGATGACGCTGTTTGCATCCGGCTCGCTCGACACGTTCGTGGCGGGCGAGACCACCAAGGTGGGCGCCCTGGGCGACGCCGCGGTGGATTGGTACGACATCGACATTGCGCTGTAAGCACGCCGGAAGGTCACGTTCATGATTCTCGCCACCTACTTCGACGGTCGAACTTCGCGCGCGCAGCCCGTGCGTCTTGCCGTCGAGGCGGGCGAGGCGGCGCTGTTCGACACCGACGGCACGCTGTTGCGCCGGGCCGCACTGCCGACGCTGCGTGTGTCGGAGCGCGTCAAGCATGCGCCGCGCCTGATCACGTTTGAAGACGGTGCCTTCTGCGAGATTGCTGACCCAGCAGAGCAGGCGGCGCTCAACACGTTGCTGCAGCGTACCGGCCACCAGGAGGGTCTGGTGGTGCGCGCACAGAACAGTTGGAAGCTCGCCTTGGGCGCGCTGATCGTGACGGTACTGGTGCTGGTGATCGGGTATCGCTACGGCTTGCCGTGGGGCGCCAAAGTGGTGGCAAACATGGTGCCGCAACGCGTGGAGTTGCAGCTCGGGCGCGGTACGCTGCGCGCGCTGGACGAGCGTTGGCTCAAGCCCAGCAAGCTGCCGGAGGCGCAGCAGGCGCGCATTCGTGCACGCTTTGCGGCCCTGCGTGCACCCAAGGCCACGCACACCTACAACATCGTCTTTCGGGACGCGGGCTCGCTGGGTGCCAACGCCTTTGCGCTGCCAGGCGGCGACATCATCGTGACCGATGCACTGGTCAAGCTGGTGGGCGAGGGCGATGGCCTCACGGGTGTGCTGGCGCACGAGGCGGGGCACGTCGAATACCGCCACGGGCTGCGCCAGCTGATTCAATCGTCTGCCATTGGGGCGACGGCAGCGCTGCTCTTTGGTGACGTGTCGACCATTCTGTCGGGCGTGCCGGCGGCGATGCTCACGCTGCGCTATTCGCGTGACTACGAGCGCGATGCAGACCACTATGCTGCGCTGCTGCTCCAGGACAACGGCCTGTCTGTCGGCGCGTTTGCGGACGTGCTGCAGGCGCTGGAAGACACGCACGGCGGCACGCGCAAGGCTGGCGGTGTGAAGAAGTCCGACACAGCCAGTGATGACGATGCCTCTGCGTTTTTCTCATCGCATCCGCTCACGCGTGAACGGATCGACACGCTGCGCCGTTTTGATCGTACGCACGGCGCCAGCGGCGCCGACGCTGACTGAAGCAAGCCACCGACGACTTCTCCCTGCTCGTCATCCATTTGACCGATTTCTTCGGGCCATTCCGGCGCCCAAGATGGTCTTTGAGGGATGGCCAACGGCGCCAGGGAGGCAATCATGCGGCAGATCGAATCCGGCATCACACAAGCTGCCGCAAGCGTGACCCCCGGGCCGCTCGAACGCCTTATGTCCAACCGCATGATGGTGGTTCGGGTGTTTCGGTTTGGCGTGTCGGGTGGCTTTGCCACTGGCGTGCATGTGGCGATCGCCACCACGCTCATCAATGGGTTCAGTGCAACCCAAGTGCAGGCTAACGGTGTCGCGTTTATCTGCGCGAATGTCTGTTCGTACTTGCTCAACGCGCTTTGGAGTTTCTCGGCAAAACCGGGGCGCGCCAATTTTCTGCGCTTCTATTTGGTCTCGCTATTGGGCTTGGCGTTGACGCTGGCTATTTCGTGGGGAGCGCAGATGGCTGGTCTGAGCTACTGGGCTGGGCTGGTTGCGATTTTGGCGACGGTGCCGCCGCTTACATTTGCGTTGCACCGGTTCTGGACGTTCCGCTAGAGCCTGGCCAAGTTGTTGCAGCGTCATACCGGTTGCGAGGCCGTGCTGCGCGGCAATCGGTGTGGACGTGTGCCGCGTCGTCTTGCGCCACTCATCCAACGTAGCATGAGCGTGGTCAGTACCCACAGGGCTACTCCGCCAAGGAGATCGACGAAGTAGTGCCCGCCCACGGTTGGGGTTGAGCAAATCATGAGGATGTTGAGTGGCACTGAGACCACCAGCACCCACCGGGACCAGTGCGTGGCCTGGATATAGAACAAGGCGGCCGTGGTATGAAATGACGGCATGGAAACCAGTCCTTGCATGCCGCTCAGCGCAAAGACCTTGAGCGAACCGTCACGTAGTGGGAAGAAGTGCGAGAAGGATGCCAGGTCGGCGTGGTTGATCGCGCTGCTAGCTGCATAGTGATGAAATGCACCTGCCGCCGGAAAGCATGCGGCAACAAGCGAGAGCAGCGCGGATGCAACGAGGAGATTGGACAACAGCTCGCGCAGCAAGCGTATGGGGCCAGCAACGCCAATCAGCACAGCAATCAATAGCAACTGGCTCTGCCCACTCATGTAGGCCCATCGCAACATGCTGTCGATCTGCGGATGCGCCTTCACCCATTGATACAGGGATGGCCAGTCAAGGCCAAGGGCCGCGTCCGCCGCAGCGAGCTTGGCATCGATCAGGGGAGGCCCGATCGAGACCAGCAGGTAGGAAAGGACACTCACGCTCCCGGTAAACACGACTAGCCATGCCAGCGCCTGGGTCAGGATGGCAAGCTGGCCGGCGCGCAAGCGTTGGGCCAATGTTCGATATGCCGGGCCGCGCTTTGCGATCGGGCCATGGAGCATCAGTACGAGCGCTGCTGCGGCACAGCCTAGCCAGACAATCAGCGTAACGCGTTGCTGTAGGTCACCCGGGGCAATGCTGCGTCCAGTGGCGCCTAACCATACGGCATCCACCAGCACAATGAGCCCCGCGCTCCCCCATCTTGCTGTGTCTCCCATCGTCCAGAGCGGAGGTTCGAGCGCATGGGATTCTGCTCGAATTGTCTGGCGATGCATTGTTCGGCTCCGCAGCATACAACGTACACGCTATCGACGTGCAGCGTGGTTGCGAGTCCGATCACCCTGTGCCATGCGCAACTTCACGCTGGCCAGGGAGATCACATCGCGGTTGCCCAACACACGCTCGCGCGGGCGGCGCACCTGATAGCGCCGCTTGACGAGATAGATCGGGCGCCCCTTGGCCTCGTCGTAGATGCGGCCGATGTACTCGCCCACCACACCCAGGCCAATCAACTGCAGGCCGCCGAAGAAGAGCAGCAGCGACAGTACCGACGCATAGCCGGGCACATCCACACCAAAGACCAACGTACGCGCAACGATGTACGTGCCATAGAAGAAGGCGAGCGACGCGATCATCGCGCCCAGGTACGTCCAGCTACGCAGCGGCAATGTGCTGAAGCTGGTGATGCCTTCCAGTGCAAAGTTCCACAGGCGCCAGCCCGAGAACTTGGATTGGCCCGCACTGCGCGGCTCGCGTTCGTATTGCACCACCACCGTGGTGTAGCCCACCCACGCAAACAGGCCCTTCATGAAGCGATGCCGCTCGGGCAGCTGCTTGATCGCGTTGACGACCACGCGATCCATCAGGCGGAAATCGCCCACGTTCTCGGGCAGCTTCAGGTCCGAGAGCCGGTTGTGAATACGGTAGTAGGCTTTCGCCGTCACGCGCTTGAGCCACGGGTCGCACGCGCGGCTGCTGCGTTGGGCCAGCACGACTTCCGCGCCCTTGCGCCAGTGGGCGACGAGGGTGGGGATCAGTTCGGGCGGGTCTTGCAGGTCAGCATCGATGGGGATGACTGCATCACCCATCGCTTCATCCAGCCCGGCAGTAAGCGCGGCTTCCTTGCCGAAGTTGCGCGTGAGATCGATCACGCGCACGCGCGCATCGAGGTGCGAGACGTTGATGAGCCGGGCGAGTGTGTCGTCAGCGCTGCCGTCGTTCACGCACACGATCTCGAAGTGCATGTCGGCAATGGATTCGAGGATCGGCACCACGCGGGCGAAGAACGCATCGATGGCCAGGCTCTCGTTGTAGAACGGCACCACCAGCGAGAGCAGCGGTGTGTCGTGATGACCTTGGTAATTCGGCTGCATGACTTCCCCCTTTGTTGCGCTTTCCGGTGCAGACGCTTGGTGGTCTGTTGTGACTTATCGGCGAGATGGCACAGGCTGTGTGGTGCTTGCGTGCAGGTTTGCCGGCAATGGGTTGGTAGCGGGCGCGCTGCATTGTCCAAACTGCACCGCACGTCGCACAACAATCACCGCCACGGCAACAAACACGAGCGGGCCGACCTGCGGCAGCTTGACCAGCGGGTTGACGAATTCATACAGCGGCAGCAGCCACGCCAGCACCAGCACCAGCCGTTCGCTGCTCGATAGCCCGAAGCGGATGCCATGACTGACCAGTCCTGCCACCGCGATGAGCAACCACGTCAGCTCGTACACGCGCAGGTACGGCGATGTCAGCATCGTGGCGGTTGCCAGCATGGCGATGCGCAGGCCGCTATCGGCGGTGCGCCGCCACACATAGATCAGGGCGCAAACGGCCAGCACCGCCGCGCTCATCTGCACGGCGTGTGCAGCAGAGACGCCGACGCCGGCTGCGCGCGCGGCGGCGAGGAAGGTCGGCATGACGTACCAGGCCGTGCCGCCATCGTCGATCATGTTGGCCTGTGCCCAACGCACGCTTTCCACAAAAGCGGGGACGGTTTTCCAGCCACAGACGGCAATGCTGATGCCGGCAAACGCGAGTGCGGTGACGGCAGCGCTGGCCAGCGTTTTCCACGCACGTGCCACGAGCAGCACCACCGGAAAGAGGATCGCCAACTGCGGCTTGATCGCCAGCAGGCCAACGGCGACGCCCGCCATTACCGGGCGCTTGTCCAGGCATGTGACGGCCGTTGCGGCCAGCCCCGCGGTCAGCATGGAGTTCTGCCCCATCAGCACGCTCACGAACACGGCGGGGGAGCCCACCACCGTTACCCACGCACGGTGGTGGGGTAGAACGCGATCACCCAGCAGGCCCAGCGTCGCCTTGACGTAGAACACACCGGTGGCCAGCATGAACAGCAGATAGCTTGCCCAGAACGGCAGCAGCGCCAGCGGCAGTACGACCAGCAGGAAGGTCGGCGGATACAGCCAGGGCAGGAGCCGATCGCTACCTGAGGCCAATGTGCCGAATTGATGGATGACTGCCATCATCCGATCTAGGTTGTACGCCTGCAGGGCGCTGTCGTGCAGCGCGATGTACGAGGCGCTCCAGAACACGGAGAAATCCGACCCCACACCTGTAATGCGCTTATCGGTAAAACCATCACTAACCCAAGCACCCGCTGCGAAGATCACGAGGATGAGAAACAGCATGATTGTGCTGCCGATGCGCACGGTATGCGCATTGACCCAATAGCGTGTTGCCGCAGCCTCCGGTGGATTGGCGTGGTTGCCTGTGCGGAGCGTGTGCTCGTTCATTGCTGGCTCCATCCGATCCTAGTTGTTGATCACCGAGCGCAGGCCCGCCACGATCTGAATGCCTGCCGGCCCGAGCAGTACGACGTACAGCGCGGGAAAGAGGCAGAAGATCAGCGGGAAGAGAACCTTGGTGCCGATCTTGGCGGCACGCTCTTCGGCCAGCATCTGGCGCTTGGTGCGCAGCATGTCGGAGTGCACACGCAGGGACTCGGCCACACTGGTACCAAAGCGATCCGCCTGGATGAGCATGGCGACCAGCATCTCTACGTCATCCACGCCGGTACGCGCTGCGAAATTGCGGAGCGCCTTTTCGCGTGCCAGACCGGCACGCAGCTCCAGCGTCAGCAGCTCGTACTCTTCGGCCATGGCCGGGCGGGCGCTGCGCATGTCTTCCACGACGCGCAGCACGGCGGCATCCAGGCCCAGGCCCGCTTCCACGCACACCATGATGAGGTCCAGGCTGTCAGGAAATGCCTCGAAGATGTCGCGCTTGCGCCGTTTGATCTTGAGCGCCAGGACGACGTTGGGCAGGTAGAAGCCAAACAGCGCGCCACCGAGCAACGTGGCGAGGTAGGCGGTCTGGTGGCTGGCGTCAAAGCGATCGAAGAGTAATACCGATAGCGCAAGCGGAATGCCTGCGGCCAACGCGGTCTTGACGCCAAAGTAGATGGGGATCGCATCCGGCGAGCGCCACCCGGCATGCACGAAGCGGGCGCGTAGTGTCGAGTCCTCCCAGCCTTCCTTGGGCAACGAAGCGCGGGCCAGCGGCTTGGCCAGTTGCCCGATCCTGTGCACCCAGTCAGAGGGTGCCTGCTGCGGTAGGAAGCTGGGAGCCTCACGGTCGATCTGCCCAAGGCGTTGTTGCAGGATGCTCGGACGCAAGATGAACAGTGCCACCAGCACGGCGCCGAACACGACAAGGAATGTGCCGGCCAGCAATACAGTGTGCGCAATCTGCATGTTCGTTCGGGATGGGTTTCCCGCCTCCGGGTGACATTCCGTTCAGATATGGATGCGGATGATCTGCCGAATCCACAGCATGCCGAGGCACGTCATGGTGATGGCGAACCACAGCAAGCGCAGGCCTGAATCCGTGGTCCACAGCGTCGAGATCAGATCGGGGCTGAGCAGGTAGATGACCACGCCCATTACCGGCGGCAGCAAGACCAGGATCCAGCCGCCAAGCCGTCCTTCGGCTGACAGCACGCGCACCTTGTCCAACAGCTGCAGGCGCTTGCGGATGAGCGTGCCCACGTTGTCCAGGATCTCCGCCAAGTTCCCGCCTGACTCGCGCTGGATCAGGATGGCGATGACGAGGTAACGCAGGTCATCGACCGGCACGCGATCGGTCAACCCGGCAAACGCGTCGTTCATGGAAACGCCAAAGTTGATCTGGTTGAAGACGATGGCCAGCTCCGCGCCGATGGGCGCCGGCAGTTCATCACCGGCCATCTCCAGCGCGGCCGGCAGGGAGTGGCCCGCGCGCAGCGCACGGCCAATGAGGTCGGTGGCTTCAGGCAGTTGGGCTTCAAGCTTGAGCAGGCGCCGCGTACGACGATGCCTCACATAGAGCACGGGCAGGGCTGCGCCCGCCAGCACGAACACGAGCAGCGTCAGCGCCGGAGGATTGAACAGCGAGCACAGGATGGCGATGACTGCAGGCACGATCAGCGTCCAGGTCAGGAGTCGCCCCACTGACCAGTCCAGCCCCGACTGCAGCAACATCAGGTCCAGCGTCTGGATGCGTGGTAGCCGGCCGAGCAGAGCGGCCATGTCGGGCGATTCGCTGAGCACGCGCTGCTTGAGGATGCTGTCGCTGCCTCCGTGACTGACGCTGCTGATCAAGGCCAACTTCAAGCGTTGGCTCAGGCGCCGCGCGGCCTGGCTGTGGCGGCTATCCCACCACAGGTAGACGGCGGAGATACCTAGCAGCATGGCAACGAACACCGACACCGCAAAGCCGATCACCATGGGTTCCATGTCGGTACTCCTCAAATTTCATGCAGCACGGACGGGTCGTACAGTGTCTCGGGCAGGGCGATGCCGAACATGTGCAGACGTTCCGAAAACTTGGGGCGTACGCCCGTGGCGCAGAAGTGGCCGCGGATATGGCCGTCGCGGTCCACGCCCTTTCGGCGGAAGGTGAAAATCTCCTGCATGTTCACCACCTCGCCTTCCATGCCGGTGATTTCCTGCACGCTCATGAGCTTGCGAAAACCATCGGTCAGGCGGGAGACCTGCAGCACCACCGTCAGCGCCGAGGTGATCTGCTGGCGCATCGTGCGCGGCGGCAGTTGCAGGCCAGCCATGCTGATCATGTTTTCCAGTCGGGTCAGCGCATCGCGCGGTGTGTTGGCGTGAATGGTGGCGAGCGACCCTTCGTGGCCGGTGTTCATCGCGTGCAGCATGTCGAGCGCTTCAGCGCCGCGTACTTCGCCCAGGATGATGCGGTCGGGGCGCATGCGCAGGGCATTCTTGACCAGCGAGCGCTGCGTGATCTCGCCGCGGCCCTCGATGTTGGCGGGGCGTGTTTCCAGGCGCAGCACGTGGTTCTGGCGCAGTTGCAGCTCGGCCGCGTCTTCAATGGTGACGATGCGCTCGTCGGCCGGAATGTAGCCCGACAGGATGTTCAACAGCGTGGTCTTGCCGCTGCCCGTGCCACCCGAGATCAGGATGTTGAGTTTGGCTTTGACCATGGCATCCAGCAGCTGCGCCATGGCGGGTGTGAGCGTGTTGAAACCCACCAGGTCGTCAATGGTGAGGGGGTTCACCGAGAAACGCCGGATCGATAACAGCGGCCCATCAATGGCAGAGGGCGGAATGATGGCGTTGATGCGCGAGCCATCGGGCAGGCGCGCATCCACCATCGGGCTGGATTCATCAATGCGGCGGCCAACCCGCGATACCATTTTTTCGATCACGCGCATCAGGTGTGCATCGTCGTGGAAGGTCACGCTGGTCAACTCCAGCTTGCCGCGACGCTCCACATACACATGCTTGTGCGTGTTGACGAGGATGTCGGAGACGGTGGGGTCGGCCAGCAAGCTTTCCAGCGGGCCATAACCAAGCATCTCGTCCTGTACGTCGTTCACCAGACGGCGGCGCTCCACCTCGTTGAGCTGATGCTTACCTTCGTCAACGATGCGCTCAACCAGCAGCGCCAGCTCGCGCTTGATCTGGTCAGGTGTGAGCTGCTGCAAGCGGCCCAGCTCCACGCGGTCAATGATGATCTGGTGAACGTCCATTGCCACCTGTTGATAGGCCGGGCTGAGCGGAGCGCCCGAGCCGTTGGCCTGCGCGACACGTTGCGGCAGGGCTTCACCGGCTTGCTGAAAGAGTTGTTCTCGCAGGGACATGATGGGCTCCGCGTGATCTTGAGGTTAGGCCCGAGCGGGGGCAGGCACCTGGCTGCTCTGGCCGAACAGCTTGCGCAGCAACCCGTCGCGCCGGTGTTGCGTGTCAGGAAAGAGATGGCGTGCCATGTCGGTCAGGGCGCGGGCAATCGGGCTGTTTTCAGCCACTTGAAGCACGGGCAAGCCTTGGGTTACCGCATCACGCACGGGGCCCGGGTCGTAAGGCAGCATGTGGGCCACCGACATGCCAAAGGCGGCTTCCATCGTGTGTTGGCTGATCGGCAAGCGTTTGTCGAGCTGGTTCAGTACCAGCCGCAGGCGCTCGGCGCGGTAGCCCAGTGAGTGGCAGATCTCCATCAGCCGACGCCCCGCGCGCAGGTACGAGAGGTTGAGCTGCAGCACCGCATAGATCAGGTTGCTGTGATCCAGCACAACGATGGACGCCGGGTTGATGTCCTGCCCCACGTCGAAGACGACCACGTCGTACATCGATGCAGCCAACGTCAGGATGCGCTCAAGATGGACGGCCTTGATTTCGCCGCCCTTGATCGGATCTCCGGCACCGGCCAACACATCGAAGCCCTGCGATACATGCGTAAGACACGCATCAAACAAGGCGGCATCGAGCCGGTCGATCTGGTTGCAGACATTGGCTAACGTGGCCGGCGGCGATTGGTCTGTCACCAGGAAAGCGGCGTCGCCGTACTGTTGGCAGAGATCGACCAGCAACACGTGCTTGCCGTGGCGGGCACTCAGGATGTGCGCGAAGTTGGCCGCGGTGAACGTGGTGCCGCTGCCGCCCCGGCACGACAGGAACGACACCACCTGGCCGTCGTTGCGTGCGCTGGAGAGGGCATGGCTGGTGCAGCGCTGCAGCTCGTCGCGAAACTCCTGTGCGTCCGGCGGCCAGGGCAGTACGCACTGCACACCGGCGCGCATCGCCCGCATCAGTAGATCGGCGGACGGTGCCTCGGTCAGCAGCATGCAGAGCGTGTCCGGGTGTTCGTTGGTCAGGCGGCGCACTTGCTGAAGGTCGTCTGCGCTGAAAGTGGCGGCGTCCAGGATCAGCAGGTCAACCCCTTGCCCGAGGCCGGGTTGAGTCAGCGCGCGCGATGGTGCAGTACACGTGCGTTGCACAACGTGATTGGCAGCCTGCGTGATCAGCCCTGCCAGGTATTGCAGGTGCGATTCATCGGCAGAGACGAGAGCGATCTTGGCCATGGCCTGGCTCCTGTATGGGCGTCTGGTGGTGCGCGGTTCAGGTTACCGAGCCTGAGCATCCAGGCTGTTGCCCGTACCGACGCCCACGGTGAATGCGCTGGTGTCGGCCTGTGGGTTGCGGAATTGGCCGCTGTAGCGGTCCATGGCGGCGGTTGCGGCACGCCCGTCCACGCCAGCCACCGTGTCAGTGTTCTTCGCCGCATCCAGATTCAGCGTCTGCATGGCTTGCACCGTGCGTACGGCTTCACCGAAGTGCTTGTCGTAGACCGGCGTTGAAGTCATGCAGCCGGCGAGAGCGATGGCGAGTCCGCTGCAGAGTCCCGCACGCGCCAGCATCGAGGTGGTGTTCATGGTTCTCTCCTTGACGATTCCGGGTGCCGAATTCAGTTGCCGGAGGGTTGCTCACCCGTCGCCGCAAAGCGCCAGGTGTTGAGCGGTGTAGTGCTGGCTGCCGGTGCCGTGGGGGCGGTCGGCGCAGCGGGAGCCGGGGTGTTGGCAGGTGCCGGAGCTGGCGTGGGCGCGTGGCCCTCCATGTTGCCGTTCATGTACAGCTCACCACGGTTGACCGGACCAAAGCTATCGGTTGGCAGCGGATACTGTTCTGGCAGTGGCTTGACCAGGTGCGGCGTGACGACGAACAGAAGCTCGGTCTGGTCCTGCTGGAAGCTGGTGCTACGCGCAAGTGCGCCGATCACTGGCAGTTCACCAATGCCCGGCAACGCCTTGAGGCTGCCAGTGATGTTGTTCTTGATGAGCCCGCCAATCGCAAAGCTCTGGCCGTCATGCACTTGCAGCGTGGTCGATGCACGGCGCGTCGTGATGAGCGGCAGGATTGACGTGTTGTTGCTGTTGGGCGCGGTAACAGCCACACCGGTAGGCGACAACTCCGACACTTCTGGCGACACCTTCAGATTGATGCGGCCGTTCTCCATCACGGTGGGGGTGAAGCGTAGGCCCACACCAAAGGTCTCTTCCTGCAGCACGATGGTTCCCACGCCATTTGCGGCAGCGCCTTGCGCTACCGGGATGAAGACCTTGCCACCCGCCAGAAAGCTGGCTTCCTGGCCGCTGATGGCCATCAGGCTCGGCTCGGCAAGCACCTTCACCAAGCCATCACCGCGTTGTGCGTCGAGTGAAAACTTGAGTGGCAGGTTGTTGTTCTTGCTGAAGTTGATGATGTCGTTCGAGCCCGAGAGGAAGTTGGCAATCGCCCCGAACGACCAGCTACCGAATGCGCTATTCGCGTTGAAGGCGGCGCCCATCTGGTCAATCAGCGTTTTGGAGACCTCCGCCACCTTCACTTCCAGCATCACCTGCTGCGGCGCCTCGACTGCCATCATGTTGATGATGCGCGGGCTGCGCAGTGGCCCCCCCGGGCCGCCAACCGTGTTTTGCGCGGTGCTTGCCTGGCCTGCGCCCGCTTGCTGATCTCCCTGATTGGGGCCGCGCGTGGTGCGTGTGACGAAGGCGTTGGCAATGTCCACCACCTTTTGCGCCTGCACCGAATCGCTCACCGAGCCGCCAAGCACCAGGCTGTCGGCCGCTGCCGACACCCTCACGTTCTTGGCCTCGGGCATCAGTTGCCGCAGGGTGGTTTGCAGTCCGCCCGGGTCCGCGCCCACGGCCACATCAACGACGCTGCATGAGCCGCTGCGGCCCTGCACAATCATGTTGGTGGAACCCACTTCCAACCCCAGCACATACAGCGTCTGCGGAGAGACGAGCATCGCTTGTACGACGTTCGGGTTGCCAACGGTGCGGCTGCGCACGGGTTCGGGCAATTGCACCATCGTCGACTTGCCCACCGGTACCGTCACCTCGCTGTGTGAGCGCATGGCGCCGGCACAGCTCGGGCCCTTTGCCGATGTGTCGCGGTTGGCTTCTGCTGTGGCAGCACTGCCGATGGTGACTTGGATCGGACCATTTGCCGACACCTTCATCGGCTTGTTGGGTGCCGCAGCGTTGTTGGTCAGGATGGCGCTCTCGACGCCAACCTGAGCGTGTGCGGCACCTGCACACAGTGCGCCCAGCGTGGCCACCGCCAGCGCGGTAGCTTTCAGGTACGGTCCCATGCAGCGCTTGGCGCCGCGATCAACGAGTTGGTCCATGTCGATCCCCCAGATTGGTTGTTCTGCATGACAAGGGCGGTTGCCGTGTCTGGCTCTCTACGTGGAGCCTTTCTTCCGTTACTCGCGTTTTACTGTGCTGCCCGGCGTGGTTTGCGCTTGTCTAGAAGCACTCCTGACTGTGCTGCACGCCGCTGATCACACCCACGCAGTTCCCGGCTGCGCGGTGTTCCGCAACGCGACGCACCACCTGTACCGTCTTGACCACCGGCACGGCCACTGCCGCTGTCATGACGGGTTCTTTGAGCAGCGTGCTCTTCGTGGCGCCTGCCGTATCCACGGGGCGTGGATCAACCTGATTGCGCAGCACCAGAGAGAGGTTGCCCACGCTGCGAGCCAGGTCGATCTTCTCGGCTTGCTCAGGCGTGACTTCCAGCGTGACGGCGTTGACGACTTTGGGTTTGGTGTCGTCGCGGTTGACTTCCTGTGCAACCGCCAGCACAAGAATCTTCTCCAGTACGATCTTCGAAATCGACTGGTCATTGCGGTCGGTGCCCGGCCTGACATCCTTGGCGTCCTGCAGCGTGTTGACGATGATGTCAACGTAGCTACCGGGCAGCGCAAAGCCGGCCACGCCCACCACGTCGTTCACGCGCACGGTGATAGCGCGCTTGCCTTCGCCAATGACTGCGGACAATCCGCCCGCTGTTCCCACCGGGGTGAGCTTGGATTCGAGCACGGGCTCGCCGCGCGTGAGGCTGGCACGCACCACACGGCCGTCGAGCGCGTGCGAGTCGCTGATTGCGCCGGGTGGCAGGCTTGACGTTGGCCAATCGACCAGCTTGACGAAATCGGGTGACAGGCGTTGGCCCAGGTCAATGTCTGCGGTAGCCACGGCTACCTTGGTGATGCCATTGCTGCTCTGCTGCGTGAGCCAGCGCGACGCGAATACCACCGCTGCCAGCGCGGCAATCGTGGCAATGAACAGCATGGAAAGGATGCGCAGGTTTTTCATTTCCCAACCCCTTCAGTCAATCCTCAATCCCAGCGCCATTTGGACCGCAGGCAGGCGATGGGCAGACAGGGCCGGCCAAGTCGCCGGTCGGCCGCGTGGCGTGTGGATACGGGGGGCGCATGCCAAGACGCGCGTGGGCCGCATGTATGGCGAGGCGGTGCCGCGCAGGTCCTGGCTTGCCCAATGGTGCGACTGCATTGACGCATGGCTCTTCCCCTCGCCCGGGCCGCTGTTACGCGGCTCTGAATGTCATCGTGATGCTGATGCGTGCCTGGGACGTTGTTGACCGATCAGGCTTGAGCGGTGGCCGTCTGCTGCTTGTGTTTGCGCAGCGCTTGGGCACGCACCAGTGTTGCTCCCCTCAACTACATCGCTCCCCACTTCACCAACAACGTGCCCGCTGCAAACGCCACCGCATAGGGCAACTGGATCGTTCCGCCGTGCTTGGGCGCTTGCGCCTCTGTGTGCACGGCTTTGCTACCGGATGCATGCAACATCGGCAGCGATAGCAGCAACGCCGAGACGCCCGCCGCCGAGCGGCGCGCCTCCTTGCGCAGCATCACCATGACGAGCGCCAGAACACCGCCCGCAAGAAAGCTCACCAGGGCCACGTGAAAGGCGCCGAACGGCCCCATGAACGCGCCGATTGCGCCCATCAACTTCACGTCGCCCGCACCCATGCCACCGAGCGCGTAGAGCCCGAAGCACAGCCCCATGCCGACAGCCGCGCCGCCAAGCCAAGCCAAGCTGCCGGCCCCCGCGCCCATCGTCATGCCTTGCGCGACGAGCGCCGCCACCAAGCCCACACCAACCAGCCAGTTCGGCACGCGGCGCGTCCTCACGTCGTACGCCGCCGCCGTCACCACAAGCAGGGTGAGGCAGAGATTGGCTAGGTTGGCTGAGGTGGTCATGTCAAT
>F21B_10025087_pt1 | contig 18735 bp, 14 predicted proteins | sample RepKananBrdUF21B_FD_10803 | JGI IMG/M metagenome (IMG submission 10803) | reverse complement strand
AGCAGGTAGTGCACGTTCGAGCCCTTGTTGAAGGCAACGCGCTTGCCTTTCAGGTCGGCCACGGTCTTCAGCGGCGAATTCTTCGGCACGATGATGGCCTCGCCAGCCGGTGCGGGCGGCTGGTTGCCCACGTAGACGAGGTGCGCGCCAGCAGCCAGCGCGAAGATCGGTGGCGCTTCGCCCGTGGTGCCGAAGTCGATAGCCCCCACGTTCAGGCCTTCGAGCAACTGCGGGCCAGCCGGAAACTCCGTCCACTTCACTTCAATGCCTTGCGACGCGAGGCGCTTTTCCAGCGTGCCGCGTGCCTTGAGCACGGTCAGCGTGCCGTATTTCTGATAGCCGATGCGGAGTTGCTTTGCAGCGGTTGGGGGCGGCGTATCGCTATTGGCAAACGCAGCCGGTGCACCCAACGTGGCGAGCAGCGTGGCGGCGATGGTCAGGGTCCTGCGCAGGGGCGAGTGGGCTTTCATGATTCAGTCGATCTGGGATGTAAGGGCGGCACGATCCGCGCGCAGGCGCTGCGCGGCATGACAACAACGAGAAAGCGTCGGGGACGCGTCGGCGATGCAAGCGGTGCGCTTAGCGCACCCGCTGTGGCATCAAACCAGACATCGCATTCGTTCTGCGCCAGCAGTCTGGAACGTGGCACGTACCGCGCTGCGACTGGAGACGATCACCTGCGCGACGGCGGGGTGCCGGGCCAGCGCAAGCGCCTGGTGCACGCGCTCCACACCGTCATCGAGACGCTGTTGCAGCGATGGCTCCACCGTGAGGCCATCGTCTTCCACCACGATCTGCGAATCGACCGCAAAGATGCCGGGCAGGATCGAGCGTGCCGCCAGTGCCGTCAGCACCGGGCGCAGCGCATAGTCGATCGCCAGCGTGTGGGCGAGGCTGCCGCCAGTGGCAATCGGCAGCACGACCTTGTCGCGCAGCCCGCTCTGCGGCAGCAGATCGAGAAACGTTTTGAGCAGGCCGCTGTAAGCCGCCTTGTAGACCGGCGTGGCCAGAATCACCACCCCAGCCGCTTCCACCCGCGCCACCGCATTGGCGATGGCGGGGTCGGACACCTGCGCGCCCAGCAGCGCATCAGCTGGCAGGCTGCGCAGGTCTAGGTGGTCCGCTGTCTCACCGGCACGTTCAAGCTGCGCACGTACATGGCCCAGCAGGCGCGCGGACTTCGATTGCGCCGAAGGGCTGCCGGAGATGGTCAGGATGCTCATGATGCGGACACACCTGTTGGTTGCTTGGGCTTACTTGCCCGGTTGATAGAGCTGATCAAACTGGCCGCCATCGGCAAAGTGCGTTTTCTGCGCCTTCTGCCAGCCGCCGAACGTGTCGTCGATGGTCACCAGCTTCACCTTCGGGAATTCGCTCTCGTGCTTCTTGGCCACGGCCGGATCGGTCGGGCGATAGAAATTCTTCGCGCCAATCTCTTGCCCTTGCGGCGTGTACAGGAACTTGAGGTACGCCTCCGCAGCCTTGCGCGTGCCCTTTTTGTCGGCCACCTTGTCCACCACCGCCACCGGCGGCTCAGCCAGGATGGAGATCGACGGCACCACCACGTCAAACTTGTCCTTGCCTTCCACGCGCGCGGCCAGCAGCGCCTCGTCTTCCCACGCGATCAGCACGTCGCCGATACCGCGCTCGGTAAAGGTGGTGGTCGCACCGCGTGCGCCCGAATCGAGCACCGGCACGTTCTTGTAGAGCTTCTGCACGAAATCCTTGGCCGTGGCGTCCGAGCCGCCCGGCTGCTTGAGCGCATAGGCCCAGGCGGCCAGATAGTTCCAGCGTGCACCGCCCGAGGTCTTCGGGTTGGGCGTGATCACGGCAATGCCCGGCTTGACCAGATCGTTCCAGTCCTTGATGCCCTTCGGGTTGCCCTTGCGCACCAGGAACACGATGGTGGACGTGTACGGCGAGGCGTTGTTCGGCAGGCGCTTCTGCCAATCCTTGGCCGTCAGGCCCTTCTCCGCAATGGCGTCGATGTCGTAGCCGAGGGCCAGCGTCACCACGTCGGCTTCCAGCCCGTCGATGACCGAGCGGGCCTGCTTGCCCGAACCGCCGTGCGAGGCACGCAGGGTGATGTCCTCACCCGTTTCGGCCTTCCACTTCTTGGCGAATTCGGTGTTGATCTCTTTGTACAGTTCGCGCGTTGGGTCATACGACACGTTCAGCAGCGTCGTTGCCGCGTGCGCACCGACGGATCCCCCCGCCACAATGGCAGCCGCGATGGCGTTGAAGACAAACTTGCGAATCATCTTGCTGGCTCCGTTTCTTACGTCTTATGGATTTGGATAGAAGCAAGACTACCGAGCGGGCCTTGTACGGGGAACGAATGGTTTCAGGGATTGTTCATCGTTTTTTGCATAAGAGAGACCGGCACGATGCCTCTCCAGAAAAAAACACCCTGCGAGGGTCGCCCGCTCGCAGGGTGAGGATCGTGCGCTTCTCTCTTGATAGCGTGGCTTAGCTGCTGCCTGCGACTTGCTCGTCACGCGCCCACCAGCCACCGCCCAGCGCCTGCAACAGTGCTACCGAGTCGACAAACCGGTCCGCGCGGGCTTGCGCCACGCTCACCAGGGCCTGCTGATATGCCTGCTCCGCCTGCAATACGGCGGGCGAGCCGACCATGCCGGCTGCCAGTTGGCGCTGCGCCATGCTCAGGCTTTTGCGTGCTGCCAACTCGGCCTTATGTGCACTTTGCAGGGAGCGGGCATCGGCCTGGATGGCATGCAGCGTATCCGCCACGTTCTGGAACGCCGTCAGTACGGTGCTGCGGTATTGCGCGGCTGCCTGGTCATACCGGGCCTCTGCCGCACGTTGTTGGTGCATCAGGCTGCCGCCATGGAAAATCGGCACCGCCAAGCCAGCCGAGAGGTTCCACAAGCCCGTACCGCTGGAGAACAGCATGCGCAGCAACTCCTCCGAGCTGCCGACGTTGCCAGTCAAGGTCACGCTGGGCAGGCGTGCTGCAATCGCCACGCCAATGTCCGCGCTGGCCGCGTGCAGTTGCGCCTGTGCCGCCCGAATGTCGGGCCGCTGCTCAACCAGTTGCGACGGCAGACTCAGCGGCAGTTCAGCCGGCAGATGCAATGCATCCAACTCGAAGCGCTGCGTGATCTCGTCGCTGGGGTAACGGCCGGCCAACACGGTGATGAGGTTGCGCTGCTGGGCCAGTTGCTTCTCAAGTGGGGGCAAGCTGGCCTCCATCTGCGCAAGCGCGGCTTCCTGCGCGGCCACATCGGCGCCGCCCAGCAGCCCTGCGCGCTGTTGCTTGCGGGTGGCTTCCAGCAACTGGTTGGCGACCTTCACGGCCTCCTGTGTCGCCTTGACCTGCGCGCGCAGCGCTGCCTCCTGGATGGCTGCGTTGACCACGCTGGAAGTCAGCGTCAGATAAGCGGCCTCATACTCGAAGCGCACCGCCTCCGTCTGGGCTGCGGTCGACTCCACCTGCCGCCGGACCCCGCCGAACACGTCGGGCATGTAGGACACCACCAGCTGCGACGTATGTAGCGAATAGAGATCCGCGTTGGACTTGAGCGGGCTGGCGATCGCCTTGGCATTCCGTGTGCGTGACGAGTTGTGCGAACCATCCAGCGTCGGGAAGAAGTCGGCCCGCTGTGCTGCCAGGTTTTCCTGAGCAGCGCGCAGGGCCGCCTTGGCCGATTGCAGGTCGGGATTCGCCTTGAGCGCCTCCTCCACCAGCGTGTTCAACGCGTCGGAGCCAAACAGCGTCCACCACTTTGCCGAAACGGCCTGCCCTTGGTTCAGGCGTTGGGACTGTCCGTCTTGCGTCGGCGTTGCTACGGTGGTCGTCAGCTGATTGGCCGTGTATCCGGACACATCCGGAGCCGCCGGGCGCTTGAAGTCCGGCCCCACGGCACAGCCCGCGGCAGTCACCAACAGCACGACGCTGGCGGCAATACGTGTCATGCGGTTCATCACGACTCCCCTTCCGTTGCAACATAGGCGACCGGGCCTTCCGGACGCTTGCGTCGGGCCGCTCGTTCTTCAATCAGGTAATACAGCGCGGGCAGCAGCACCAGCGTGAGTACAGTTGCACTCGTCAGACCACCCACCACCACAGTGGCCAGCGGCCGCTGCACATCGCTGCCAAGACCATGTGCCAGCGCTGCAGGAATCAAACCCAGCGCAGCCACGGTGGCCGTCATCAGCACCGGGCGCATGCGCTCGCGCGCCCCGCCCACCACGGCTTCCTTCAAGCTCAGGCCGGGCTGTTTGCGCCAGCGGTTCAGGTTCGAGACCATGATGATGGCGTTGAGCACTGCCACCCCAAACAGCGCGATAAAGCCCACGGCAGACGACACGTTCAATGTCATGCCGCGCAGGTGCAGCGCCACCAGCCCACCCAGCGTGGCCAACGGCACCGCGCAGAGGATCAACGCCGGCTGGCGCAGGTTCTTGAACTCGGCAAACAGCAGCACGAACATCAGCGCCAGCACCATCGGCAGAATCAGCGCCAGGCGGGCTTGCGCACGCTGCTGGTTCTCAAACTGGCCGCCCCACGCAATCTGGTTACGCGTGTGGTCGTACTGGATCTCTTGGTCGATGCGCTGTTTGGCTTCGTCCAGGAACGAAGCGAGATCGCGCCCGCGCAAGTTCAGCCGTACGGTCAGGTGACGCTTGTTCATTTCTCGCGTGATCGTCGTTTCGCCCTCGGCAAAGCCCACCTTGGCGATCTGCGCCAGGGCAATGTGCGCACCGTTGGCGGTGGTCAGCGTCAGGTTGCCGATGGCCTCGGGGTTGTTGCGCGAGGTACCGACAAAGCGCGCGGCTACGTCGTAGCTGCGGTCCTCCACAAACACCTTCGTGACCGGGCTGCCGCCGATGCCGGTCTGGATGAGGTCCATCACATCGGCAATGTTGATGCCCAGGCGGGCCGCTGCTGCGCGGTCCACATCGATGCGCACCTGCGGCAACGGCGGCTCCTGATCGATGATCACATCCTGCGCGCCGGGCACGGTCTTGAGCAGTTGCTCGATCGACGTGGTCAGCTGCCGGGTCTGCGCAAAGTCATTGCCGTACACCTTGACCACCAGATCGCTATGCGCACCCGCCAGCTTGTCGAGCACGCCATCGATCATCGGCTGCGAAAAGCCCACCTGAATGCCGGGCAACTGTTGGAAGCGCTCGGCCATTTTGGCGATCAACTCCTGCTTGTCTCGACCGGTCTTCCATTCGCTGTACGGGTGCAGCGTCACCGCGCTTTCAATGTGCGATGGGGAGAACGGGTCCGTCCCCTCATCATTGCGGCCGACCTGCGTGACGATGTGCTCGACCTCCGGAAACTCCCGTGCGGCCTCGCGCAGCTTGCCGGCCATCTCCGATGCCTTGTCAAGCGAAATGCCGGGCGGCAGCGTCACCTGCAGCCAGATCGAGCCCTCATCCAGATAGGGCAGGAAATCCCGCCCGATGGACGCGCCCAGGATCACCACCCCCGCCAGCGTGGCCACCGCCAGGCCGATCATGGCGCGCGACTTGCCGACCACCCGGTTGAGCAAACCCTCATAACGCGGCGTCAGCCACTGCAGCACCGGGTTGTGGAACACTTTGGCCGGTTTGCGGTAAGCCCAGTACGCCAGACCGGGCACCAGCAACAGCGCCACCAGCAACGCGCCAAGCAACGCAAACCCCACTGCAAACGCCATCGGCGAGAACAGCTTGTACTCAATGCGCTGGAAGGCAAACAGCGGCAGGTAGGCCACGATGATGACCACCATGCCAAAGAAGATCGGTCGCGTGACCTGACGCGCGGCAGCCATGATGTCGGCGCCGTCCAGTTCGCGCCCTTCCTCTTCTTCTCGCTTGCGCAGGATGTTTTCCATCATCACGATCGCACCGTCGACGATGATGCCGAAATCGATTGCGCCCAGCGACAGCAGGTTGGCCGGAATCTTGAAGTGGTGCATCAGGATGAACGCCGCCAGCAGCGAGAACGGAATCGTCACCGCCACGATCAGCGCCGCGCGCGGGCTGCCCAGGAACAGCAGCAACACCAGCGACACCAGCACCATGCCCTCGATCAGGGTCTTGCCGACGGTGTGGACAGTGGCATCCACCAGCTTGCTGCGGTCGATATACGCCACTACCTTCACGTCCTTCGGCAGGATGTGCTCGTTGAGGTCGCGCACGGCCTCGTGCACCCCTTTCATGACGACAGACGGGTTCTGGCCACGCAGCAGCAACGTGATGCCCTGGATGGTGTCGGGATTGCCGTCTCGCCCCAGGATGCCGTTGCGCTCGTGGTTGCCCAGCACCACCTGGCCGATGTCCTTGATCAGCACCGGCACGCCGCCCTTCTGGCTCACGACAACGTTGCCGAGGTCTTCCAGGTTGCGGATCAAGCCGACGCCGCGCACCACCAGGCCCTGCTCCCCGCGTTGCATGATGCTGCCGCCCGCGTTGGCGTTGTTGGCCTGGATGGCCTGCGAAATCTGGCTCAGAGACACGCTGTACTTGGTCATCTTGGCTGGAGCGAATTCGAGCATGAACTGCGTGGTCAGACCGCCAAAGTTGGCGACATCCACCACGCCGGCTACCTGCTTCAGGCGCGGGATGACCTTCCAGAACTGCAGCTCCGATAGCTCACGCAGATCGCGCGTCTTGGATTCGAGCGTGTAGCGGTAGATCTCGCCAATGGGCGAAGTCAACGGGTCCATGCCCGGTTTGGCGCCATAGGGCAAGTCGACGCCGTTGATGCTCTCCTGCAGGCGCTGGCGTGACCAGTAGTCTTCCGCGCCGTCCTGAAACACCACGGTGATCAGCGACAGCCCGAACGTGCTCTTGGAGCGCATCACGTGCATGCCGGGCGTACCCATGATGGCGCGCTCCAGCGGAATGGTGATCTGCTGCTCGACCTCTTCCGCCGCCAAGCCATTGACCTGCGTTACGACCTGCGAGCTGGTGTCGGCAATATCGGGATAGGCTTCAAGCGGCAGCTGCTTCCATGAATACCAGCCGTACAGCGCGGCCATCAGGAAGACCAGCACGACAATGCCGCGCCGGTTGAAGCATAGGGTGACCAGACGTTCAATCATTGAGCAGCACCCCGTCCTTGGTCACCACGCGCTCACCGGCCTTCAGGCCCGAGAGGATCTCGATCTTGTCGCCAACCTGCGCACCCGTCTTGACCACGCGCGCCTGGAACTGCCACGGCGCCACCTCGACAAACGTGCGCGTGTTGAAGCCCGACTGCACCAGCGCCGACATCGGCACGATCACGCCCGTGTGCGGCTGGCCCTGCAGCGTGGCCTGCGCGAACATGCCGGGCTTCAGGCGACCGTCCTTGTTGTCGAACACCATGCGCACCTTGACCGTGCGTGTATCCGCGTCGAGCATTTCGCCCACGTAGCGCACCTTGGCGGCCAGCGGTTCGGCATAGGCATCGAGCTTCACGGCAGCCGCTTGGCCAACGTAGACCTTGGACAGATCCTTCTCCTGCACATTGGCCGTGACGAACACGCGGGACAGATCCGCCACCGTCATCACCGACGCATTGCTGTCGTTCCAGTACCCGCCGGTGGCGCCATTGAGGTCGACAACGCGGCCCGAGATGGGCGAGCGCACCGACAGGATGTGCCCGCCGGACACTTTGGCCCCACCCTTGGCACCGAGCTGTGCCAGCTTGTTGTTGGCGCGCTCGGCCTCGCTCACGGCTTGCGCGTAGTCGTTCTGGGCCTGCTCAAGATCGCGCCGGGGTGTGATCTCGGATTTGTCCAGCTCGTGCAGGCGGTCCAGATTCTTCTTGGCCAGCACCAGCGCCGCTTGCGCCTTGGCCGCGGTGCTGGTCGCCTCGGCCAAGTCGGCAGAATCGAGCGTGAACAGCACGTCGCCAGCCTTGACTTCATCGCCCAGCTGCTTGTTCAGACTCACGATGCGGCCCGACAGCGGCGGCAATACCTTGACGAGCTTGCCCGGGTCGGCCTCCACCGAGGCCGGCAGTACAAACGCCGCAGAAACGGCATCTTCCGACGCGGCCGTCACCACCAGCGAGCGGCGCAGCGGAGAGGCATCCGGAACCACGATGCGGTCATCTTTATGCTGAAGGGCGACCACCGCCTGAGCGCTGGGCTCCTTGGCGTGCAGGGACAGCGCGCCCCACAGGAAAACGCCCGCCACGGCTAACGTGATGGCGCTATAGAAAAGTCGTTTGGAAGAAGTCGAGGAGGCTTGCATGGCGTGCTCCGATACATGCGTGTTGATGTTCTGCGCATCCGCTCCATGAGGACGCGGTCGCCATGCTACGCAACGATGTTGCAGTGCAACCTGAATTCTTCTTCAGGAACATCAGACGGTCGCATTGCTAGAATCCCGCCGTCCTGCCGCCCTCATGCGCGCTACCCGATGAACATCCTGCTGATCGAAGACGACCGCAAAGCCGCCCGCCTGCTGGCACGCGGCCTGGAAGAAGAAGGCTTTACGGTGGCGCTTGCACACGCGGCGGAAGAAGCCCACGAACCGATGATCCGCGCGGCCGATCTGGTCATCCTCGACTGGATGCTTCCCGGCAAAGAAGGCGTGACGTTTTGTGCCGAGTTGCGCCAGCGTGGCATCCAGACCCCGATCCTGATGCTGACCGCGCGGGATGCCCACACCGACCGCATCGCCGGCCTCAACACCGGTGCTGACGACTACCTGACCAAGCCGTTCGTGTTTGACGAGCTGCTGGCCCGCGTCCGCGCACTGCTGCGGCGGGCCAGGCTGGCACCGGCGCCAGTGCTCGCCATTGGTGATCTGCGGCTCGAACCAGCCACGCGCCTGGTCACGCGAGCAGGCAACGCCATCGATCTCACGCCCAAGGAATACGCCCTGCTGGAGTTCCTGATGCGCCATGCCGGCGAGGTGGTCAGCCGCGTGCAGCTCGCTGAAAACATCTGGCATGCTGACCTCATCGCCATCGACAACCTGATCGACGTGCACATGAAGAACCTGCGCCGCAAGATCGATCCGCCCGACCTGCCAGCGCTCGTTCAAACCGTACGCGGACAAGGCTTTCGCCTGAGCGCACCAACGGATCACCATGTTTAGTTTTCAGCGCCGCCTGATCCTCGCGCACTGGGCCGTGATCGTGATCGTTGTGACGGGCGTGGCCTTCGCCGCGTGGTGGGAGCTGTCGCGCATCGCCCATCGGCAACTGGATGCCGCGCTGCTGGCACTGGCCGAAACCGAGGCCGGCATGCTGTTAGGTAGCAAAAGCCAACCCATCCGCGTGCATGAAAAACCCACAGGTACGGCCCCCCCTTCATTGGTGCGCCTGGACCGTCTGGTGCAGATTGTCGATGCGCAGGGGGACGTCCTTGCACGCAGTGCCAACCTTGGCACGACCCGTCTGCCGACGTCTCCGGTATTGCTCGGCCGTCTCGCGCAAGGCGAAACGGTCTTCGAGACCCTGCAGGATTTCAGCGAAGAGCCGCTGCGCATGGTGTCGCTGCCGATACACAGCACCCCCGGTGCGCCGCCCTTGGTCATCCAGGTTGCGGGGTCGCTCGATGACGTCAACCGGATCCTGGACTCGGCGGTGGTGCTGTTCGTCGGGCTGGCGGTTGCGTTGCTGCTCGCTGTCGGCACCGCGGGCGCCATGCTCACGCAGCGCGTCTTTCGCGCCATTGACAACGTCGTCAAGCAGGCCCGCCGGATCGGCGACAACAACCTCGACGAGCGCCTGCCGCACCCCGGCACGTCCGATGACATCGGCAAGCTCGTCGATACGCTCAACGACATGCTCGATCGCCTCGAACACGGCTTCGACATGCAGCGCCGCTTCACGGCCGATGCCTCGCACGAGTTGCGCTCACCGCTGTCGCGGCTACGTACCGAGCTTGAGGTCACGCTGCGGCGCGAGCGCAGCCGCGAAGAATACGTCGAGACCCTGCACTCGTGCGTGGAAGAGGTCGGACGGCTCACGCAGATGGTGGAAGAACTGCTGATGCTCGCGCGCCTGGATGCCGGCCAGGACCAGGACATGCTGGAAGCGGTGCCGGTCATTGAGCTTGTGCAGACGTGCGTCAAGCGTGTCACCCCGGCGGCCCAGGATCGCGGCATCACCCTGGCCACACAAGCGGGCACGAATCTGCCCATCCGGATCGCCCGTGCCCCGGCAACCTTGGCCCTGACCAATCTGCTGGACAACGCCGTCAAGTTTTCGCCAGCGGGCACCACGGTTGAGATTGCCTGGTCGGCCGAGCACGGCGACGCCGTCCTGCAAGTCAGCGACCATGGCCCCGGGATTCCCCCTGCCGAATTGCCGCACATCTTCGAGCGCTTCTACCGTGGCGCGCGTGCCCGGGCGAGCGAGACGCCGGGTACGGGTCTTGGGTTGGCGCTTTCGCAAGCCATCGTGCAGGCACACGGCGGGCGGATCGACGCGGCAAATGCCCTGGAAGGCGGCGTGATTTTCCGCATCAGCCTGCCACTTGTCGCCTGACGGCACGTTGCAGGCATAAAAAAAGCCCGTCTTCGCAAGACGGGCTTTCTCAAACACAACACTGCGCGGCTTAGTGCACCACGCGCTCGAACGTGAAGTGGTCGTCGCGATAGTCCACTGGCACCACATCCTTGGGCGAGTACTTGCCCTCCAGAATCATCCGCGCGACCGGGTTCTCGATCTGCTGCTGGATGGCACGCTTCAGCGGTCGCGCCCCAAACACCGGGTCGTAGCCCGCCGAGGCCAGCTTGGCCACGGCAGAATCGGTAATCTCCAGCGTCAGGTCCATATGCGCCAGACGTGCCGCCAGACGCTTGAGCTGGATGCGCGCGATCGACTCGATGTTGCTCTGGTCCAGCGAATGGAACACCACCACCTCGTCGATTCGGTTCAGGAACTCGGGGCGGAAATGCGTCTTCACTTCCTGCCACACCGCGCCCTTCACCACATCGAACGGCTCGCCCGTCATCGACTGGATCAACTGCGAGCCGAGGTTGGACGTCATCACGATCACCGTGTTCTTGAAGTCCACGGTGCGGCCCTGACCGTCAGTGAGGCGGCCATCGTCCAGCACCTGCAGCAGCACGTTGAAGACGTCCGGGTGGGCCTTCTCAACTTCATCGAGCAGCACCACGCTGTACGGCTTGCGACGCACGGCTTCGGTCAGATAACCGCCTTCCTCATAGCCGACATAGCCCGGAGGCGCGCCGATCAGGCGGCTCACGGAATGCTTCTCCATGAACTCGCTCATATCGATGCGGATCAGGTGCTCTTCCGAATCGAACAGGAACCCGGCCAGCGCCTTGCACAGCTCGGTCTTGCCGACACCAGTCGGGCCCAGGAACAGGAACGAGCCATAGGGCTTGTTCTCGTCCGAGATACCGGCGCGCGAGCGGCGGATGGCGTCGGACACCAGGCGCACAGCCTCGTCCTGGCCGACCACGCGCTCGTGCAGGCGGTCTTCCATCTTGAGCAGCTTCTCGCGCTCGCCGGTCATCATCTTCGACACGGGGATGCCCGTGGCGCGGCTGACGACTTCGGCAATTTCTTCGGCACCCACCTGCGTGCGCAGCAGCTTGTTCGGCTGCTTCTGGCCAGCGGTCTCCGCGTCGGTCGCGGCCTTCAGCTTGCCCTCCAACTCGGGCAGCTTGCCGTATTGCAACTCGGCCACCTTGTCGAACTTGCCTTCGCGTTGCAGCTTGGCAATCTCAAGTTTGATCTTGTCGATCTCTTCCTTGAGCACAGCTGTGCCTTGCGCTGCACCCTTCTCGGCCTTCCAGATTTCATCCAGATCGGCGTATTCCTTCTGCAGGCGTTCGATCTCCTGCTCGATCAGCTCCAGGCGCTTTTGCGAGGCTTCGTCGGTTTCCTTCTTCACCGCTTCGCGCTCGATCTTGAGCTGGATCAGGCGACGATCCAGTTTGTCCATCACCTCGGGCTTCGAGTCGATTTCCATCTTGATGCGCGCGGCCGCTTCGTCGATCAGGTCGATGGCCTTGTCCGGCAAGAAGCGGTCGGTGATGTAGCGGTGGCTGAGTTCCGCCGCCGCCACGATTGCCGGGTCGGTAATCTCCACGCCGTGGTGCAGTTCGTACTTCTCCTGCAGGCCACGCAGGATGGCGATGGTCGCCTCCACGCTCGGCTCATCCACGAGCACCTTCTGGAAGCGGCGCTCAAGCGCAGCATCCTTCTCGATGTACTTGCGGTACTCATCCAGCGTGGTCGCGCCGATGCAATGCAGCTCACCGCGCGCCAGCGCGGGCTTGAGCATGTTGCCGGCATCCATCGCACCTTCGGCCTTGCCCGCGCCCACCATGGTGTGGATCTCGTCAATGAAGAGGATGGTCTGGCCCTCTTCCTTGGCGATGTCGTTCAGCACGGCCTTCAGGCGTTCCTCGAACTCGCCGCGGTACTTGGCACCGGCCAACAGGCCCGCCATGTCCAGCACCAGCACGCGCTTGCCCTTCAGGCTTTCCGGCACTTCTTCATTGACGATGCGCTGTGCCAGCCCCTCAACAATGGCGGTCTTGCCCACACCCGGCTCACCGATCAGCACCGGGTTGTTCTTGGTACGGCGCTGCAGGATCTGGATGGCACGGCGGATTTCGTCGTCACGGCCGATAACCGGGTCGAGCTTGCCGCTACGGGCACGCTCGGTCAGGTCAATGGTGTACTTCTTGAGCGCTTCACGCTGGCTTTCAGCCTCGGCACTGCCGACGGTCTGACCGCCGCGTACGGCGTCGATGGCCGATTCGAGCGCTTTGCGCGCCAGGCCATGTTCGCGTGCGATGCGGCCGGCCTCGCCCTTGTCGTCAGCGGCGGCCAGCAGGAACAGCTCGCTGGCGATGAATTGGTCACCACGCTTGATGCCTTCCTTCTCGGTTTGCTGCAGCAGGCTGCCCAGGTCACGGCCGACCTGCACCTGTTCGCCACCCTGCACCTGCGGCAGGTGCTTGATGGCACGGTCCAGCGCCGTATCCAGCGCACCCGTGTTGACGCCCGCGCGGGCCAGCAGGTTCTTGGTGGCCCCATCCGGCTGGCGGAGCATCGCCAGCAGCAGGTGGATCGGTTCGATATACGGATTGTCGTTGCCCAGCGCCAGGCTCTGCGCGTCGGCCAGCGCTTCCTGGAAGCGGGTGGTCAGTTTGTCCAAACGCATTAAAAACCCCTTGCGGAAATTATTCACTTGTTCCGAAAGATAGGGAGCTTCGGTGGCATTTCAAGCACGCAATCGCCGGTTTTCATGCAGATTTGCGCCAGCGCAAACGGCGGCGCGCCTGCCGGTCGCGCCGCAGCCCCAAGTGCGCGGGAATCGTCTTGCCGAGGGTGAGCACGGGGCTCAGGATCGTCGCACCGCAGCCTGTGCGCCGCATGTAATGTGATTCATACTGCCCATGCGAACGACGCCGATTAACTGAACGTACGCACCGTCCAGAGACCTAGCATCGTGAGGAAGAGCGAACCGCCCAGATGCGCCACGATGTGCAGTGCACCGATGACGTAGTCGCCGGCCAGAATATTGGCGACGACCTCGCTGGAAAACGTTGAGAACGTCGTCAGGCCGCCCAGGAACCCGGTAATGACCAGCAAGCGCCACTCCGGCGGCAGCCCCGCATGCGTATCGAAAAAACCGACCGCCACGCCAATCAGGTAGCCCCCCACCAGATTGGCCGCCAGCGTACCGTACGGCAAGGCCGGATTGATCGCATTCCACAACACGGCGAACCCCCAGCGCAACCAGGCCCCTAGCGCAGCGCCCACCCCGACTGCCAGAAAACCCATTCCGCTCATGCGGCCGCGTCCTTGTTATTCGTAGTCGTTGGGTTGCGCCGGTGTGCCGGCTGCGGTGGAAGCACCGGCCGCGTTGCTGGTGGTGACGCCCCAGCGGGCGAGCGCTTTGTCGTCGGTCACGCGTGCATCGACCCAGCGGGCACCCTCTGGCGTCTGTTCCTTCTTCCAGAACGGCGCTTCGCTCTTGAGGTAATCCATGATGAACTCGCACGCGGCAAAGGACTCACCGCGATGCTTGGAGGCCACCGCCACCAGCACGATCTGGTCTTCCGGCTTGAGTTTGCCAACGCGGTGGATGACCAGTGCGTCGATCAGCTCCCAGCGCTGCATGGCTGCGCTCACGATGTTGGCGAGCGCCTTCTCGGTCATGCCGGGATAGTGCTCCAACTCCATCTCCGACACACCGGAGCCGTCGTTAATGTCGCGCACGGTACCGATAAAGCTGGCCACCGCACCGATGCTCGGGCGGCCGGCGCGTAGCGCGGCAATCTCAGCACCGAGGTCGAAGTCGGCTTCCTGCACACGAACGGTCATGGTCGCTCTCCTCCGCTCAGCCGCCAGTGACGGGCGGGAAGAATGCGACTTCGCAGCCTTCGTGAATCGCGGTATCGGCAGGCACGATCTGGTGGTCCACCGCCATGCGCAGGGCACGGCCTTCAGCCAAGACCTCGGCCCATACCGGGCCACGCGCCATCAGCCAGCGGCGCACGTCACCCGCTGTGCGCAAGGTGTCCGGCACGGTCGCCGCCTCATGCGAGGTCCCCAGTTGCTCACGCACGCTGGCAAAGAAACGAAGCTCGATCTGCATGGCCATCGCTCCTTACACCAGACCCGCGAACGGCAGGAAGCTCACAACGTCGCCCTGCGCGATCGGCTGGTTGGGCGGGTTGTCGATCAGACCATCACCCCACACGGTGGAGGTCAGCACGCCGGAGCTCTGGTTCGGGAACAGATCCAACCCGCCGTTGGCGTTGATGCGCGCGCGCAGAAACTCGTTGCGGCGATCGCCCTTGGGCAGCGCAAAGTCGGCGCGCATCGGGATGCGTTTGGGCGCCACGTCGGCCACACCCTGCAGGCGCAGGATGAACGGCCGCACGAACAGCAGGAAGGTCACGAAGCTCGATACCGGATTGCCCGGCAAACCAATGAAGAACGCGGTTGGCCCACCCACCATGCCTTCAGGCCGGCGCACCTCGCCAAAAGCCAGCGGCTTGCCCGGCTTGATGGCGATCTGCCACATGTTCAGGCGCCCTTCAGCTTCCACGGCGGGCTTGATGTGGTCTTCCTCGCCCACCGAGACGCCGCCCGACGTGATGATCAGGTCGTGCGCTTCAGCAGCTTCGCGCAGCGTCTCGCGCGTGGCCTGCAGTGTGTCAGGCACGATGCCGAAATCGGTGATGTCGCAACCGAGGTTTTCGAGCAGCGCGCGCAGCGTGAAGCGGTTGGAGTTGTAGATGGCGCCGGGCTTGAGCGGTTCGCCGGGCATGGCGAGCTCGTCGCCGGTAAAGAACACGGCCACGCGCGGGCGGCGCACAACCTGCAGGTTGGCGCAGCCGACGGATGCGGCCAGGCCCAGTTGCTGTGCACCGAGGCGCGCGCCGCGCGGCAGGATTTCGGCACCGTCGGCGATGTCCTCGCCCGCGCGGCGAATCCACTCGCCCGATTCCGGCACATGGTCAATGACGACGGTGCCCGTATCCGGATCAGCCTTGCATTGCTCCTGCATGACGACCGCATCAGCGCCCGGCGGAATCATCGCGCCAGTGAAAATGCGCGCCGCTTCGCCCGCATTCAACGGCTGGCCGACGTGACCCGCAGGAATGCGCTGCGCCACCTTCAGGCGCGTGCCCGGCACAGTGATATCGGCTGCGCGCACGGCGTAGCCGTCCATCGACGTATTGTCTGCCGGCGGTACGTTGAGGCTGCTGTGCACGGCTTGCGCGAGGATGCGGCCGTTGGCGTGCAGCGTCGGCACGGTTTCGGTGTCATGCAGAACGCGTGCAGCGGCGAGCAATTGCGACAGCGCCGCTTCGAGCGTCAGCAGGGACGGTTTGACGGCGGGAGCATCGTTGGCAGACATGCGGGAATGATGGAACGAAATCGAAAGGAAGATTTCGATTGTATCGGTTCCAGGCGGCCGCCATCCATCAGCGCCGGCGTATCAAGCGAATGCGTCTGCCAGCGCCGTCCGCATCGCGGGCACGATGTGCTCGTCAAACCACGGGTTGTGCTTGAACCAGGCCAGGTTGCGCGGGCTCGGGTGCGGCAGCGGGAACAGCACGCGGCCGTCTCCATCCTGAACAGGGCCATTGCGGACCACATCGGTGAGCGACCAATCACGCGGAACGTCGAGATAGTGGCGCTGGGCATAGGTACCGACCAGCAACGCCAGCCTGACCTCCGGCATGGCCGTCAGCAAGGGCCGATGCCATTTGGGCGCGCATTCCGGACGCGGCGGCAAATCGCCATTCGCGCCGGTGCCGGGAAAGCAGAACCCCATTGGCACCACAGCGATGCGCTTGTCGGCGTAAAAATCGGCGTACGAGATTTGCAGCCACTGGCGCAAGCGATCGCCCGAGCGATCATTCCAGGGGATGCCGGTTTCATGGACGATACGTCCAGGGGCTTGCCCGACGATCAGCAGGCGCGCGCGGCGATCCGCCACCACGACCGGGCGAGGTTCGTGCGCCAGCGCGCCCTTGCACTCGCGGCAGGCACGGATGTCGTGCAGGCAGCGCGTGAAGGCTGCCTCGGCTACGTCATCCGGCACCGCTGCCATGGATTTACAGGCCCGTGTGCTGGGCGATGTAGCCCTTGATGCGGTCGGCATCCGCAGGCATGACTTCGAAGCGCTGCGGCAGCGATTCAATGTCAGCGTAGCCGGCCGGGCGCTCCGGCTCGCGGTCCAGCGCCTCACGGATGGTGTCGCCGAACTTGGCCGGCAACGCCGTTTCCAGCACCACCATCGGCACGCCTGGCGTCAGGTTCTCGCGCGCCACCTTCACGCCGTCGGCGGTGTGGGTGTCGATCATCGTGCCGTAAGTGGCAAACACGTCGCGGATCGTGTTGACGCGGTCCTCATGCGAGCTGCGGCCCGAGAGAAAACCGAACTCGGCGATGCGATCGAATTCCGGCTTGCCGGTCATCGAGAAACCGCCCTTCTCGTCCACGTCGCGGAACAGCTGCGCGAGGCGCGCCGGGTCACGGCCCAGCAGGTCGAACACGAAGCGCTCGAAGTTCGATGCCTTGCTGATGTCCATGCTCGGGCTGGACGTGTGGTACGTCTGCGCGGCCGAACGCACGCGGTACGTGCCGGTGCGGAAGAACTCGTCGAGCACGTCGTTCTCGTTGGTCGCAACGACCAGCTTGTCGATCGGCAAACCCATCATGCGCGCGATGTGACCCGCGCAGACGTTGCCGAAGTTGCCCGACGGCACGCAGAACGAGACCTTGTCGCCAATCTTCGGGGCGGCCAGCAGGTAGCCCTTGAAGTAGTAGACAACCTGCGCCACAACGCGCGCCCAGTTGATCGAGTTGACCGTGCCGATCTTCTGGCGGGCCTTGTACTCGTGGTCGTTCGACACGGCCTTGACGATGTCCTGCGCATCATCGAACACGCCTTCGATGGCGATGTTGAAGATGTTCTTGTCTTGCAGGCTGAACATCTGCGCGGTCTGGAACGCGCTCATCTTGCGGTGCGGGCTCAGCATAAACACGCGCACGCCGCGCTTGCCGCGCATGGCGTATTCGGCGGCGCTGCCGGTGTCGCCGGAGGTGGCGCCCAGGATGTTCAACTCGGCGTGCTCGCGGTCGAGTGCGTATTCGAACAGGTTGCCCAGCAGCTGCATCGCCATGTCCTTGAACGCCAGCGTCGGGCCGTTGGACAGGCACAGCAGCGACAGCGACGTGCCACCTTCATCGCCCAGCTTGTGCAGCGGCGTGATGTCGGCGGTGTTGTCTCCGGCGCGCGCGTTGCTGTAGACCTCGGCCGTGTACGTGCGGCGGGTCAGCGCGCGCAGATCGTCTTCCGGAATGTCGGTGGCGAACTTGCGCAGGATCTCGAACGCGAGGTCGGCATATGGCAGATCGCGCCAGCGGGTCAGTTCTTCAACGCTGACTTGCGGGTACTGCTCGGGCAGGTACAGGCCGCCGTCCGGCGCCAAGCCGCCCAGCAGGATGCGGGAAAAACTCTGCGGCTCTGCGTGGCCGCGGGTCGATCGGTATTGCATGCTCATGACCTCAGTTCAACTCTTCCATGCGGATGCGCTTGACCTTCGACAGCACGGTCGGCAGCGCTTCGATGGCGGCAATGGCACCGTTCACGTGTTTCTCAACGGCCGTGTGCGTCAGCATGATGATGTCGGTCTGCGGCTGCGGCTCGCCCTCGCGCGATTCCTTCTGCAGCATCGCGTCGATCGAGATACCGGTTTTGGCCAGGATCTGCGTGATGTCGGCTAGCACGCCCGTCTGATCGGCCACGCGGATGCGCAGGTAGTAGCTCGAACGCACTTCGTCGATCGGCAGCACCGGCGTGTCGGACAGCGCGTCGGGCTGAAACGCCAGATGCGGCACGCGGTGTTCCGGGTCAGCCGTGTGCAGGCGGGTCACGTCCACCAGATCGGCGACGACGGCCGAGGCGGTCGGCTCGGCACCGGCGCCCTTGCCGTAGTACAGCGTCGGGCCCACGGCGTCACCGTTGACGACCACGGCGTTCATCGCACCTTCCACGTTCGCGATCAGGCGTTTGGTCGGCACCAGCGTCGGATGTACGCGCAGCTCGATGCCCGCTTCAGCGCGACGCGTGATGCCCAGCAGCTTGATGCGGTAGCCGAGTTCTTCGGCGTAGCGGATATCGACGGCTTCCAGCTTGGTGATGCCTTCCACATACGCGCGCTCGAACTGCACCGGCACACCAAAAGCGATCGCGCTCATGAGCGTGAGCTTGTGTGCGGCGTCGAAGCCTTCGATGTCGAACGTCGGATCGGCCTCGGCATACC